>OCVV011304220.1_pt1 | contig 12084 bp, 11 predicted proteins | sample 1539721 | NCBI WGS metagenome assembly OCVV01 (sample SAMN02144230, study PRJEB22623) | gut metagenome | biome: sheep rumen | host: Ovis aries | place: New Zealand | reverse complement strand
GGACCGTGAACCCAATATGGTCCTTATCGAAGGAGTCCGCGGGGCGAACATGCGCATTACCGTGGAAAAGCCTCTGATACTGCAGGATGCGGACGGAACCTATACCGACGAGGTCAGGGAGCTCTACGGATTCTGAAAAGCTTTTGTGAATGTGATGAGTGTGCAGCTTACATATATGTAAGCTGTGCACCATAGGATAAAGAAAAATATGAGCGGAATATTACAACTGTGTGCAACACCCATAGGAAACCTCGGGGACATGTCTCCGAGGATATTGGAGTGTCTGCAGAACGCTGACCTTATTGCGGCCGAGGATACCCGCAACAGCCTTAAGCTTCTGAATCATTTTGATATTCATACTCCCATGACCAGCTACCATGAGTTCAATAAGGTAGAGAAGGCCCATACACTGATAGCCCAGCTTCATGAGGGAAAGAACATAGCGCTTATCACGGATGCGGGAACACCGGCGATCTCCGATCCGGGTGAGGTTCTTGTAAGAATGTGTATTGAAGCCGGGATAACCGTGACATCTCTTCCGGGGCCGTGCGCATGTATCACCGCCCTTACGCTTTCGGGACTTGATACGAGAAGATTCGTTTTCGAAGGCTTCCTTCCCCGTGAAAAGAAGGAGCGTGAACAGGCGCTGAAGCGTCTTGAGAATGAGAGCAGGACTTTTATCCTCTATGAAGCCCCGCACCATCTAAAGGGAACGCTTTCAGACTTAGCTTCGTCACTTTACTGCGGAGGAGACAGGAAGATTGCACTTTGCAGGGAGCTTACCAAAAAATTTGAAGAGGTGATTCATACCACGATAAACGGCGCTCTGCTCAGGTATGAAGATGAAGATCCCAGAGGAGAATATGTCCTTGTGACAGAGGGAAGGGATATCAGATCCATAGAAGCGGAAGAAAATGCCAAATGGGAAAGCATGAGCATCCCCGACCATGTTGCCATGTATGAGGCAAAGGGCATGGACAGAAAGGAAGCCATGAAGGCCGCCGCCGCTGACAGGGGTGTAAGCAAGAGGGATATTTATTCTGCTCTCGAAAAGGAGAAATAAGAAGGCGTAAAAAGCGTAATCGTTGCATTTTTACAGCGTTAGTGCTACTCTTTTAAAGGTTTTTGACTAAATTTAGTATCATTAATTTATTAAAGTGAGGTTTTAAAATGGCAGAATCTAATTCAAAGCAGGGAGGCAGTAAGGGTAATAAGTGGGTGTGTGCCGCTATTCCCGCACTTCTTCTTCACTGCAGCATCGGTACCGTTTACTGTTGGGGTACTTTCTCAAAGGAGATCGGAGAGTATCTTTACGGAGTTGGAAATTATAATGCTCATTCCAGCGCTATACAGTGGGCTTTCTCATTCGCAATATTCTTCCTCGGAATGTCAGCTGCATTCCTCGGAGACGTTGTTGAGAAGGATATCCACAGATCATCTCTTATCGCAACTATCTGCTTTACAGTAGGTATGATCGGAACGGGCGCAGCGATCCTTCTTAAGTCCCTTCCTCTTATCTATCTTTTCTACGGATGCATCATGGGCATTGGCCTCGGAACCGGATATCTGAGCCCGGTCAAGACCCTCATGCTCTGGTTCAAGGACCGCAAGGGACTTGCTACCGGACTTGCAGTTGCAGGCTTCGGACTTGCAAAGGCTATCGCAACTCCCATAATGCAAAAGCTCTTGAATGCATTTGACAACAACCCCGCATACATGTTCTTCATCATGGGCGCAGTATACTGCGTAATGATGTTTGTAGGACATCTTCTTCTCAAGAAGCCTTCAGACTGGGTTGAGGCTCACAGCGAGAAGGGCGGAATAAAGGAATTCTTTGCAACACTTGGCAAGAATTTCAAGCTCTCATTCTCCAATAAGACTTTCATCGGAATCTGGATCATGTTCTATATCAACATCACCTGCGGCCTTGCCCTCATCTCCCAGGAGAAGGCGATCTTCAATTCCGTAGGCTTAAGCCTTGCAGTGGCAGCTACTCTGGGATCTGTTACAGCTATCGCAAATGCTGCCGGAAGACTCGGATTCTCCGCATGGGCTGATATGTTCAAGGATCGTAATACCATCTATAAGATCATCTTCATCCTGTCCATAGTATTTACCGCTGCAGTTGTTATCACCAAGGGACTCGATAATCAGATCGTTGTACTCTGTGTTGCACTCCTTATCATGGTAAATGCAGGATACGGCGGAGGCTTCTCCAATGTTCCCACACTTCTTTCCGATCACTTCGGAATGAAGAGCATCTCGGCAGTTCACGGAATGTGCCTTTCTGCATGGGCTATGGCGGGACTTACAGGCAACCAGCTTGCAACCTACATCGTTAAGCATGTCGGCGAGTTCAAGACCATTGTTCTTTCCGACGGAACCGAGGTTTCCGTAAACACCCAGGGTTATCAGACCGTTCTCTATGTGACCCTTGCTCTTTACATCGTAGCCTGCATCGTCTGCTTCGTAATGATCCCCAAGAAAAAGAGCGATGCCGAGAAGGCCTGACGGTCCGGCAGATCTAAAGGAAAAATATATGTACTCATGCGACACCTGTGTAAATTATGTATATGACGAGGAAGACGATTGTTACGATTGTATGGTCTCCATGGACGAGGATGATGCTTACCGCATCATGACCGATTCCCGCGCAGAGTGTCCGTATTACAGAAATGACGACGAGTATGCCGTTGTAAGACACCAGATGTAAGCATCTGATGAAAAATATTAACGGGTGGCCCTCTAAGGCCTGAAGGAGGAAAAATGAACAAGACAAAGCTTGGCATCAATGAGTACTTATTCGTAGCACTTATATTCACAGGAGCTATCTGGGGAATCGCTCCCATGCTCGGCCTTATTCTTTTCGCAGCGGTTGTGGAAAAGAGCGAAGTTATCAACGCAGGTTCAAGACTTGCTCTTATCATCAAGGCAGGATTCATTCTTGTACAGAGCTGCCTCAATTTTATTGAGGATATCGTAAGAACATTTGCAGACGATGCATCAGGTTTCTACAGAGTCATGAATAAGATAGACTATTTCCTTGATGCTGCGCTTCTTTGCACCCTGATAGTCTTCATCATCATAAACGGCATTAAGGGACTCGGAGCCAATAAACCCGCTGCAACATCTGTTCAGCCTCAGGCTCCCGTTCAGCCTCAGGCGCAGGCTCCCGTTCAGCCCGTACAGGCAGCGGCTTCCGTTCAGCCCGTACAGGCAGCGGCTCCCCAGGCGCAGGCTCCCGTTCAGGCTGCCCCCGGCGTATGCCCCAAGTGCGGAAAGACCGTAGCTCCCGGAACTACTTTCTGCGCAGGATGCGGAACCAAGATCCAGTAAATCTTTTATAGCCTTCTAAGGGTGTCACACCGATGGTGCGGCACCCTTTTTTATTTCCGGAAAAGAGGCTTTTCTTCCGGGCATTATATATTCGCAAAAATAGGGCTGATTATGTGCAAAAAATGTAGAGCCTCGGGGGCTTTGATGTTATAATAATTACAACTGTGCGGAATGACCTGACACCGCAGAAAACGGTTTTACGGATTGGAATCCTGTCACAGATATGGCTGAAAAAACTTCACTCTATACTCCGGACCAGCGGTCCGAGATACAAGAGGGCAAGATTAAGGGCCTGAACACAACTGTTTATGAAGATCCTAAATTCCTTGCTATCCAGATGAGAGAGATCAGGCTGGCGCTGGAAAAGGGTCTGGATGTGAGTGCGCTTAAAAATCCGGAACTTGACTGGCTTCAGATGCAGGAGATCAGACTGGGCCTTGAGAGTAAAGTTGATGTAAAGCGTTATGCCAATCCCGAGCTGTCATTCCATGCCATGCGCCAGATCAGAAAAGGTCTTGAGATCGGGATTGATGTATCGGACTTTCTGGATTATCCGCCAATGGTGGTCCGTCAGATCCGCAAGTCAAAGCGCGACGGCGTGGATATCAAGAAATATGTTGAGGCCGGATATAACGACGAGCAGCTTGAGCAGATCCGTATCTCCCTCACAAAAAATATACCCATTGAAGAATATCTTTCGCCCGAGCTCGCTGCTCCTTCCATAGAGGAGTACCGTGTAGGACTTGAAAAAGGTCTTGATATAACCCCTTATGTGAATTCTGCTTACGAGTGGAGGCAGATGAGGGAGATCAGACTCGGGCTTGAAAAGCGTATAGATGTAAGTCTTTATTCCAACCCGCTGTTTCTTGCAACGCAGATGAAGGAGATCAGACTCGGTATCGAGGATGGCCTTGATGTATCGTCCTATGCGAAGCTTCGTTTTTCCGCCATGGATATGAGGCGCAAGAGACAGGCACTAAAGGAAGAGGTCGAAAAAGCGGCCAAGATATCATCATCTTCCGAATCCTTTGATTTTGATAAGCTTGATAAGCTTCTTGAGTCCGATGAAAACAGCGTTCAGGAAGCACCCTTCAAGATTGTGATTTCTCCGGACGGAATGGAAGCTTATCTGTCGATAACCGATCGTGAACACCGCCCGACTGAGCAGGAGGTCCTTGCCGAGATCTGGAATTGCAAGATTCGTAAGGGCATACTCAGGAATGAGATCAAAAATGCAACGGACGGTTCCTATGAGGAAGACACCATTCTCATTGCTGTCGGCCAGAACGCAAGGAACGGCAGGGACGGATGGTATGAGTATTTCTTTAACACGAATGTAAACAGAAAGCCAAAGCTTCTGCCTGACGGATCCGTGGATTATCAGGATATCGAGTGGTATGACGCCGTAAAAAAGGGTGATAAGATCGCATACTATCATAAAGCTGAAGACGGTGTCGACGGCTATGATGTGGAGGGCAACATCCTTAAGTCCACAAGAGGAAGGGAGCAGACGATCCTTTCCGGAAGCGGATTTATAATGGATAAGGACAGATGCACCTATACCGCCAAGACAGACGGAATGGTAAGACTTGACGGCGAACGGCTTGAAGTAAGTGAAATGCTTGAGGTCGAGGACGTTACCACATCTCTTGGAAATGTTATTTTCGAAGGGTCGATAAGAGTAAAGGGCAATGTCGGAGCCGGAGCGGTAGTCAAGGCCGGCAAGGATATAATAGTAGACGGATTTGTTGAAGGCGCCACCCTTGAAGCCGGGGGTGAGATTATTCTCAGAAAGGGAATAAACGGTGCAGGCAAGGGTAAGATAAATGCCAAGGGAAATGTATCTGCGAGGTTTATAGAATCTGCGGATGTGTATTCAGGCGGCACTATCCATATCGATTATGCCATGAACAGTGTCCTCTATGCTGAGGAACTGGTGGAGGCCAAGCAAAGAACGGGAACCATCGTCGGAGGCATATGTACCGGAGTTAAGGGAGTAAACGCACAGAACGTCGGATCCGGTGCAGGAAAGCTCACCACCATAAGAGCCGGATCTTCGACGGCACTCTTAAAACTGAACAACGAGATATACCGCAAGCTGAGCAGTGCACAGGAGGAACTCAGGATCCTGGAGAATGCCCGCAGGGAGATGGAAAGCAAAATGCCTCCCGATCAGCTGGCAGAGCAGCCTGTTTACGAGAAGGTGCAAAATGCTCTTTTCCAGAAGAACAGGGATTTTGAGGATTTAAATAAACAACAGGAAGAGGTCAGAGAAAAGCTCATGGAACTCAACCGCGCCGTGATAGTCGTAAACGGCACGATGCATGAGGAAGTCAAGATACAGCTGGGCTCCGCAAACTGGGCTTCTTCAAAAGAACTGACGGGAATAACGCTCCGCAAGGTAAGAAAAGGAACTGAAGAGAAAGTATTAGCTTATCACAATAATAAGGACCCGAAGGATCCGAACGCGATAATAGAATGACGGACCTACTGATGTGAGGTGACTATGGCGGCAAAAGTGCTGATCATTACAGGAAAACTTGTTGAGAGAGAAGAACTTTCCGATATCTTAAGAGATACCTTTGAGATCGTCTGCGCATCAAACGGAGAGGAAGGCCGAAAGCTGCTTTCCGAGGGGATTTCAGATCTTGCGTGCGTGTTCATGAGAGCTGATCTGCCCGGGATCCCCGGTGCCGTGCTTCTGAAAGAAGCTTTTTCCAGCGGCCTTACGCGGAAGATTCCCTTTATTGTGATAGAGGGTGAGGATGATCCCGATACTCCGAACGAATGGTTCGAAATGGGAGTTATGGATTTTGTCAGAAGGCCCTTCGGGACCAGGATGATAAAAAGACGCGTAATGAACCTTCTGAGGATATCAAAAAGAGCGGAAAAGTCTTCTGAAAAGCTCGGAGCCCAGGATGAGACGCTTAAGAAACAGTTTAAGCTCCTTACTCTTCAGTCGGAAGAGCTTAAGAAGAGCCGCAACTCGCTTCTGGAAGCAATAGGATCGATCGTTGAATACAGAACCCTTGACTACTCGGATCATATTGAGAGGGTCAGGAAATTCACTCTGATACTCGGAACAAGGATAATGAAGGACTATCCGGATATGGGGCTGACCAAGGAAAAGGTCGAGCTGTATGCAACCGCCAGTATGCTCCACGATATCGGCAAGGTATGTCTTCCGGACAGCATAATCCTGAAGCCCGGGCGACTGACACCCGAGGAGATCGAGGTGATGCAATCCCACACCTCCAAAGGCGGAGAGCTTCTTGAAGGGATAAGATCCTATATCGGCAGGGAGCAATTCAATGCGGCTATGGATATCTGCAGATATCATCATGAAAAATATGATGGCAAGGGATATCCCGAAGGACTTGTCGGGGACGCGATTCCGCTTTCCGCACAGATCGTGTCAGTTGCCGATATTTATGACGGACTTGTAAGTGAGAAGATATATAAAAAGGCAAAGTCAAAGAGCATGGCTTTTGAAATGATCGTTAATGGTGAGTGTGGAATGTTTGCACCGAGGATCGTTGAGGCGTTCAGAAAATGCCGAAATGATTTCGAGGCCCTTGTGGACCAGACCGGAATGGATCTTGCCGAAGACGATAATTAATATATTTAATGGGGGTTACTATGGCAAACGACGCAAAAACGGTAATTGAAAACGGAGAAGGAATACTGGGAATAGAATTCGGTTCCACCAGGATCAAGAGTGTGCTGACCGATGCATCCCATGTCATTTTGGCAACGGGCATCTATGACTGGGAAAATTCCTTTACCGATGGGATATGGACATATCCCATGGAGCAGATCATTGCAGGTCTGCGCGGAAGCTACGCATCTCTTGTGTCCGATGTAAAGAGCAAATATGACATAAGCATCACAAAGCTTGCCGCAATAGGTATCAGCGGAATGATGCACGGATATCTTCCTTTTGATGCAGAGGGCAAACAGCTTGCAGGCTTCAGAACATGGAGAAACACCATGACCGCAGAGGCTGCCGCTAAGTTATCGGAGAGCTTTAATTTCAACATTCCGCAGAGATGGAGTATTTCACATCTCTATCAGGCTATACTGAACGGCGAAGAGCATGTTAAGGACATTGCTTTCCTTACAACTCTTGCGGGATACATTCATTACAGACTTACCGGTGAGAAGAACATGGGTGTCGGAGAGGCATCCGGAATGTTCCCCATCGATCCGGATACCTGCACATATGATGAGAAGATGATAGAAACCTTTGATGCCATGATCGCAGACAAGGGTTTTGCATGGAAGATAAAGGACATCCTTCCCACCGTGCTTAATGCAGGTGAAAAAGCAGGTTCGCTTACAGAAGAGGGTGCGAAGCTTCTTGACGAGAGCGGAGTGCTTCAGGCAGGAGCTCTTTTTGCTCCCTGCGAGGGAGATGCAGGAACCGGAATGTGCGCGACCGACTCCGTCAATCCCGGAACCGGAAATATCTCGGCAGGAACCTCAGTATTTTCCATGATAGTTCTTGAGAAGAATCTTAAGGCGCCTCATGAGGAGATCGATGTTGTCACCACTCCCGACGGTCTTCCCGTTGCAATGGTCCACTGCAATAACTGCTCATCGGATATCAATGCATGGGTGAAGCTTTTTGCGGAGTTTGCGGATGTGATGGGACTTGATGTTAATATCGGCGATATCTATACAAAGCTTTTCACCGATGCATATAAAAACGGTGACAAGAATTGCGGCGGAGTTACATCGATCAATTATTTTTCCGGCGAGCCCGTAACAGGTCTTGTAAACGGACGCCCCATGGTAGTAAGGACTCCGGATGCAGCTTTTTCAATTTCAAACTTCATGCGCAGCAATATCTACAGCGCATTTGCAACTCTTAAGTACGGCAATGACATTCTTCTTCGTGAGGAAAACGTTAAGACCAGCAGGATGATGGCACAGGGCGGACTTTTCAAGACTCCTCTTGCCGCACAGCAGATGCTTTCCGATGCGCTTGCTTCTCCGGTGACCGTAATGGATACCGCATCCGAAGGAGGCGCTTGGGGAATGGCAGTTCTCGCGGCATATATGCTGAATAAAGGAGATGGAGAAAAGCTCGGAGATTACCTGCACAACAAGGTATTTGCAGGCCAGAGCGGAACAACTCTTGAGCCGGATCCCGAGGGTGTTAAGGGCTTCGATGAGTATATGGAAAGCTACCGCAAGGCTCTTAAGGCAGAGAAGGTAGTTGCTGATGAATGATCCGGATGCGCTTAGCACCGTGATGTCTGAAAATACCTGACACGAAGAAAGCTTTGTGCCGGATACAGAAGAGGAAAGAAAATGCTTGAAGAATTAAAAAAGAAAGTATGTGATGCGAATCTTCTTCTCCCCAAATACGGGCTTGTAACCTTTACCTGGGGAAATGTAAGTGAGATCGATCACGAAAGCGGACTTATTGTCATTAAACCTAGCGGAGTTCCGTATGAGACAATGAAGCCTTCGGACATGGTCGTCGTAGACCTCGAGGGAAATGTTGTGGAGGGTGATCTAAACCCTTCCTCCGATATGCCCACGCATGTAGAGCTCTATAAGGCTTTTCCGGAAATCGGCGGAATCGTTCATACCCATTCTTCGTATGCCACAAGCTGGGCTCAGGCAGGAAAGGATATTCCCTGCTACGGAACAACACATGCCGACTATATCTATGGCGATGTTCCCTGTCTCAGATGCCTTACAAAGGAAGAGATCGACGAAGCATATGAGAAGAATACTGGACTTCTGATCGTTGATTATTTCAAAAAGACCGGCAGAGAGGTTCTGGCTGTAAACGCAGCACTCTGCAAGAACCACGGACCCTTTGCATGGGGCAAGGATGCTGTATCTGCCGTACATAATGCGGTTGTCCTTGAAGAGGTTGCCAAGATGGCATACAGAGCACAGCTCATCAATCCGGAGATAAAGCCGGCGCCTCAGGAGCTTCAGGACAAGCATTACATGAGAAAGCATGGCCCCAATGCTTACTACGGACAAAAGAAATAAAGTATCCCATCATTACGACGGGGGTTAGTTTTGAAATCATCCGCATTTTGCGAGAACTGCGCGTGGTCACGGATGATGAGGGGTACATAAAATAAACACCGCAGTAAAACTGCGAAAAAAGGAGAGAAAATGGACAATCTTCAGCTCAAGAAATATGCCAATGAAGTACGTAAGGGCATAGTAACATCAACCCACAGCGCAAAGGCGGGACACCCCGGCGGATCCCTCTCTGCTGCTGACGTTTTCACATTTCTCTATTTTGAGGAAATGAACATCGATCCTAAGGATCCCGCAAAGGAAGACAGAGACAGATTCGTTCTTTCAAAGGGACATACCGCTCCCGGACTGTATGCGGCACTTGCAAACAGAGGATACTTCCCTGTTGAGGATCTTAAGACATTAAGAAAGCTCGGTTCATATCTTCAGGGCCACCCCAATATGCATATTCCCGGTGTCGATATGGCATCCGGATCCCTCGGACAGGGAATCAGCGCCGCTGCAGGAATGGCACTCGGTGCTAAGCTCGATAATAAGGATTTCAGAGTATATACCCTTCTCGGCGACGGCGAGATAGAGGAGGGACAGGTTTGGGAAGCAGCAATGTTCGCAGGCTTCCGCAAGCTGGATAATCTCTGCGTGATCGTAGACAATAACGGTCTTCAGATTGACGGACCCATCGATAAGGTTTGCTCTCCCTATCCCATCACAGATAAGTTCAAGGCATTTAATTTCAATGTTGTAGAGATCGATGCACATGACTTCGATCAGATCAGATCAGCGTTCAAGAACGCAAGAGAAACAAAGGGCATGCCCACATGTATCATCCTTCACTCGATCAAGGGTAAGGGCGTATCCTTCATGGAGAACTCGGTTGACTGGCACGGCAAGGCTCCCAATGATGAGGAGTATGCTGTAGCAATGGCCGATCTTGCAAAGATTGATGAGGAACTGGCAAAAGAGGGCTGATAACAGCGTAATCCAGGATGATCAAAAATACAGATTAAATGCCTAAACGGCGTGAAAGGAATAAAAATGGCAGACGTTAAGAAAATTGCAACCAGAGAGAGCTACGGAAATGCTCTTAAGGATCTGGCAGAAGAATTTCCCCAGCTCGTAGTACTTGATGCAGACCTTGCAGCAGCTACAAAAACAGGAATTTTTAAGAAGGCATATCCCGACAGACATATCGACTGCGGTATCGCAGAGTCCAACATGATGGGTGTTGCAGCCGGACTTTCCCTTACCGGCAAGATCCCTTTTGTAAGCTCCTTCGCAATGTTCGCAGCAGGAAGAGCATTTGAGCAGGTCAGAAACTCGATCGGATATCCTCATCTCAATGTTAAGATCGGCGCTACTCACGCAGGTATCTCCGTTGGTGAGGACGGTGCATCCCATCAGTGCAACGAGGATATCGCTCTTATGAGAACCATTCCCGGAATGGTGGTAATGTGTCCCGCAGATGATGTGGAGGCTAAGGCGGCTGTAAGAGCGGCACTTGAGTATGAGGGACCTGTTTATATCAGATTCGGACGTGCTGCTTGTACCGTTATCAACGACAAGCCTGATTACAAGTTCGAGATCGGCAAGGGAAGCATTGTAAGGGAAGGTAAGGACGTTACCATAGTAGCAACAGGCATCATGGTTGATTCCGCACTCGGTGCAGCAGAGAAGCTGGCAGCTGACGGAATCGATGCCGAGGTTATCAATATTTGCACTATCAAGCCCATTGACAGGGATATTATAATAAAGAGTGCTCAGAAGACAGGAAAGGTTGTTACCTGTGAAGAGCATTCGGTTATCGGCGGACTTGGATCTGCGGTATGCGAGGTTCTTTCCGAAGAGTGCCCTGTAAAGGTTAAGAGAGTGGGAATGCAGGATGTATTCGGCGAGTCCGGATCCGCAGCAGATCTTATCCACAAGTATGGCCTTGATGCAGAGGGCGTTTACAAGTCAGTTAAGGAGTTCATCTGAAAATGAGTAATATCTTAGCCCCCTCGATACTTGCAGCTGACTTTACTGTTCTCGGAGAACAGATAAGTGCGGTTAAAAGCGGTGGGGCGACCTATCTCCATTTTGATGTCATGGACGGGATATTTGTCCCGTCCATATCCTTCGGGATGCCGGTAATGACTTCCATCAGAAAGTGTACCGATCTTTTTTTTGATACACATCTGATGATCGAAAAACCGGACAGATATGTCGAGGAATTTGCCAAATGCGGTGCGGATGGTATCACCTTCCATATTGAGGCAGATCCGGACAACGCAGGGCAGATCATAAGACATATCAAAGAAACCACAAGCCTGAAGGGCGTTCAGGTCAGAGCCGGTATATCAATAAAGCCCGGAACACCGATAAGCGCCGTGCTTCCGTATGCGGAAGAAGCGGACATGATCCTAGTGATGACTGTGGAACCCGGTTTCGGCGGCCAGAAGCTTATACCGGAGACCGTTGATAAGGTACGAGCACTCAGGGCTTTTATAACAGCTGAGGGACTGGATACCGATATCGAGGTGGACGGTGGCATTACCGGAGATAATATCGCTGATATCATGAAGGCCGGAGCAAATGTGATTGTTGCAGGCTCTGCGGTCTTCAGAGGAGATGCAAAGGATAATACCGTCAGACTGACGGGACTTATAAATTAATACCAAAACTCTTATGTCGGGGGTTAGCATTTAAGTGATAAATGACATGCGTGTCATGAAACAACAAAAAGAGTTTGAAAGGGTT
>OCVV011260576.1_pt1 | contig 12088 bp, 15 predicted proteins | sample 1539721 | NCBI WGS metagenome assembly OCVV01 (sample SAMN02144230, study PRJEB22623) | gut metagenome | biome: sheep rumen | host: Ovis aries | place: New Zealand | reverse complement strand
CCCTCCGCGCAGATAGAACATGGGGATGTTCTTCCGCATCTCGTCAGTGAAATTGTGACTCCAGACAGCTTCAAGATCTTCAGGATCTCCTGGGTTGGAGCCTGTCGCCCACACGAAGAGATGCTTGTCTTTGAGTTTATCGTAGTTCTTCTTGATCAGGTTGATGCCGTTTATCCCGATTGCGTAAAGGCCGCCGCCGTAAATTATCGTGTCGTACGACAGCAGGTCGTTGGGGCTTATTTCAGAGTATTCGCGAAGGTCGCAGGTGAGTTCTTCGGCTATCATTTCCGCATATGTTTTTGTGTAGCCATAAACGGAACGGTATATTACGACGATCTTATTCATTGATGTTCTCCTCCATTTTCTCAAGGGTCTTGAATGTTGTCTCGATTTGCTTGTCGGAAATCCCGGTGAAAAGCATGTCAATGAAATCCAATTCTTTTTTCTGATATTTTTTGGCCAGGCTGTCTGCCTTATTTGTAAGACGGATACGCAGTTTTCGCGCGTCATCGCTGTCGGGCCTGATCTCCAGATAGCCTTTCTCTTCGAGCTTTCCGGCGATACTCTTCACATTTTGATGCGAGCATCCCATGATCTCCGACAGTTCGTTTATTGTTGGTGCTCCGTTTTCGAAAAGGCGCAGGCAGATCATGAGGAAAAACTGCTTACAGGTAATCTCTTCATAGAAGCGGTCGCCCACAGTCTGAAGGCGGTTGCTCATCGCGAAGAAGTACCCGAAAAGGGCGAATCTTTTGTCCATTGAATTGATCATCTCACGAGGTTCCATAAGAGTCTCCTTGAAATATGTAACATATTACATAACAATATAATATATTACATAATTTTTGTCAAGTCACGGACTGCGGAGAAATAATGTATAGTCTGATACAGTTTCAACAACTGTACTTTCAGAGGATGTTATAATTACTTTGTCTGAGGGAGAGATTCTTTGGTTCAGAAAATAAACAGCATAATAAATCAAGGGGGAGTGTAAAAATGGCATCGAGTAAAGAGTATTTGGATTTCATTTCAGAACAGCTTTCAGAGTTGGATGATATAACTTACAGGGCGATGATGGGAGAATACATCATCTATTATCGTGGAAAAGTTGTCGGTGGAATTTATGATGACCGTTTTCTTGTGAAGCCTGTAAAGTCTGCTGTGAAAATGATGCCGGAAGCCGGTCTGGAACTTCCATACGAGGGAGCGAAGGAGATGATCCTTGTCGATAATGTTGAGAATAAAGAGTTTCTTCGCAATCTGTTAGAAGCTATGTATGAAGAACTACCTGTGCCGAAGAAAAAGAAGTGAGCTCTAGTAAGGAAAACCGGAATTTATTTTATAAGCTTTATCATAAGTGGAAGCCACTGTCTTGATGTGATATCATCCATTCTCATGTCCATAACGCTCTGCAGAGTGTTGGCAAGTCGGGATATTTCAACGAGAGAAGTAAATATAGGTGTATTATATTGATCCATTAGTAGTCCTCCTGGGTAAGGGATATCAATAATAAATATACCCTTGACTTAAATAGGGTTATCTATTAGTATTTAGTAGAATAAAAACAGAAAGAGGATACGGAATTGTACTGGACAGATGTTAATGTTCAACTGAAAAAAGGTTATACATATTATCCCCCAGGGGATAGTGCGCCCATTTTCAGGATTTAAGTACAATCTATATCTTATTAATCTGAAATAGGAAACATTATCTCCCATGAGTTGTTGAGGGTGTCTGAAGAGGCACTGGAAGAAACAGGAAGGGAGATTTTTTAATGTTTAATCTAAAGAAACAAATCAGGACATTATATATAACAGGTGTACTTGGAAATCTGTCTCTTACCGGAGCGTGGGTTGTAATACTTGCGGCCAGAGGCTTTTCGCTGGTGCAGATTGGCTTTGCAGAAACAGTATTTCATATTACAAGTCTCATATGTGAGATTCCTTCGGGAATGCTGGCGGATATGTATGGAAGAAAGAAGATGCTGGTTCTGGGAAATCTGATGGCGATAACAGGGGATATTATAATGCTTCTGTCGCAGGATTACTGGATGGTTCTTCTGTCCATGCCATTTCATGCGATGAGCTATAACTTTGCATCCGGATCAGGGGAGGCTCTTGCCTATGATTCCATGAAGAGGGAGGGCAAACATAAGGAATATGAGAAATATGTATCCAATCAATCAATTATTTACAGAATAGCAAGTGGAATCTCAACTCTTGCAGCCGGTCTTGCACTTTATATTGGGTATAGAAGATCTTACCTGATAAGTGCTGTAATGGGAGGTATTACACTTTGCTTTACACTTACCTTGTTTGAGATAAAGGGTAAAGAGGAGAGAACGCACACATCACTATTTAAAGAGACGATTTCATTTTTTGCGGAATCGATAAAGTTTCTATATTATAATTCCAAAGCAGCAGGACTGATGTTTCTCAATTCACTTGTAGGAGCGATAGATATTCTGTTACTGTTCTTTTTACAGAGCAAGTTAAGGGATGCAGGACTATCTGACTGGATGCTTGGACCGGCACTTTTCATAATGCAGCTCGGAGGAATAGCCGGAGCAAAGCTGATACTTAAAGCAAAGAAGGCGAAGTATGTAAATGTATTTATTGTTTGTACAACGGGTGTGCTGGCAGGTGTGCTTATTGAACATACAGGCATAGCGGCACTTATGGTTTTGGGAGGCTTTATCTCGGCTATGGCGGACGATGCGATTGAGATAAGGACTAATGCAAAGCTTAACAGTATGTTCCCGTCAGAACAGAGGGCGACACTTATATCGATTTCGTTATTTACTTTTTCGGTGATAATGATCGTGCTTTCACCACTCGCCGGATATTTCTTTTCTATATGGTGATAAAACAGGGACGTAGGAGCGGTGAATCAGTGGGCAGAAGAAAAAAGTGGCTGAATATTTTAAGCAAATAGGGGAAAATATGATTGAATCTGAAAATTATAATAGAACAAAGGCAGCCTGTTACCTTGGGTTTGTTACTCAGGCTATAACAGCTAACTTTGTTCCGCTGCTTTTTTTGACATTCTATAGGACGTACGGTATATCATATACTAAGCTTGCTTTTATTTCATTTACGTTCTTTTTGACACAGCTTATTGTTGATTTTTTATGTGCAAAGTTTGTTGATAAAATAGGATACAGAAAATGCATCATCGTAGCTCATATTGCGTCAGGACTTGGGCTTATCCTGTTAGCTTTTGTACCGGATATATGTCCCGATTCTTATGCGGGAATAATATTATGTGTTATAATTTATGCCATAGGAAGCGGACTGATTGAAGTGCTGTGATTTGCTTTTCTGGCTTTGGCCGGAGATATGGGAGGTGCGGCAGGTCCTTCACTAGTTGGAAGCCTTTCTCAGAGGTTTGGAGAAAATATCAGGAGTGGAATCCTGGGATGCATTTGCTTTCCGATACTTTTAGTCGTATGTACTTTAGTATTAAAGATAAAAAGGTCAGATAATTAAGTATTTTGTTTTGCATTTATTAAGATATATCGGAAGAGACATTATCATCAGAAATATAGACTTAGGGAGATAGAAATGAATTTACACAGGATAATAGATATAAGAGAAGCAGACTTTGGTTGTGAAGAACATACAGACGGACCTCATGCTTTGCTCGTTTTTGAAGATGGTGATAAGCTGGAGGTGTCGGAGCAGTGGATCAGCGAGCAAGAGATAAAAGAAGGAAAGTATGTCTGGATTCGGGAGGATGGAAGCTTTCTCAAGGCTGTTCGTGTTGTGGGTGCTGTCATTATGTCTGAAAAGTGTTTTGAAGAAAGTGCCAAAGCTGCAAAGATGATTTTTGCCACGCAGCGGGGCTATGGTGATCTGAAGGATGGCTGGGAGTTTCCGGGCGGCAAGATAGAAGAAGGAGAGAGTCCGGAGGCTGCAATAGTCAGAGAGATAAGGGAAGAGCTTGATACATTAATAAAAGTAGAAAGGTATATCGATACGATAGAATACGACTATCCGGATTTTCACTTATCCATGGATTGTTTCCTGTGCAGTATAGTAGAAGGAAATCTGATTCTAAAAGAGCATGAGGCTGCAAAATGGCTGACAAAGGAAAATATAGATTCAGTGGACTGGCTTCCGGCAGATATAACCATTATAGATAAAGTAAAAAGTCTAATGGAGTAAAATGTATTAGATATATGATATTTACAGTAATAAACGAATGGCTGCGGGAAGTTACCGAAGATTAATACCGGATGCGAATATTTTGTCCCTGCGAAGCAGGGGTAATACATCGAGCGAAGCGAGATGCATTAAGTATTAATCGAAGGAATAGCTGCATATATATAAAGAAAATCATAATGAATCAAGAAGTGAAAAATAAGTGTGAAAGGAGACAGGAATGAGTAAGATTCTTTTATTAAATGGCAGCCCTCACCTGCATGGGTGCACAGCGACTGCTCTTGATGAAATGATAAAGGTGTTTAAGAAAGAGGGCTTTGATACTGAGCTTATACAGGTAGGAGTTAAAGGTATAAGAGGCTGTATCTCATGTAACAAATGCAGCGAAAACGGTAAATGTGTTTTTGATGATCTTGTAAATGAAACTGCTCCTCTGTTTGAGGAAGCAGATGGTCTTGTGGTGGGGAGTCCTGTATATTATGGCTCGCCTAACGGGAATATTTTATCCTTTATGGACAGATTATTTTATAGTACGCATTTTTCAAAGCACATGAAGGTAGGTGCGGCAGTGGTAAGCTGCAGAAGAGGTGGAAATACAGCAAGCTTTGATGTGCTTAATAAGTATTTTACTATAAGCGGGATGCCGGTGGCTTCGTCAACCTACTGGAATCAGGTACATGGTTTTTCAGCAGAGGATGTCAAGAAAGATCTTGAGGGACTGCAGACCATGAGGAATCTGGCAAGGAATATGAGCTTTATGATTAAAGCAATTAAAGATGCAAAGGATAGATACGGGCTGCCGGAGGTTGAAAGAGAATATTTTACAAGCTTTCCGGATGGTAAGTAGCCTGTCCTTGGCTGTTATATGAAAATGGATTAAAGCAGGAGGAGTTCTGGAGGAGCTCCTCTTTATTTTGCATTTTACCTTCTGTTTTTTGCAACTTACATTAAAGGTCAGGACAAAAGTTTCGATATAGTATATGATTGCATCATCAAAGAGAGAGGAGGTCGGGCATGAAAGTAAGTGTTGATATATCTGCTGAATATAAGGAACCATATGCGGTAATTTACACCGATAAGGTGACAGATGAGATTCGGATGATACTTGATCTGTTCAGTTCAAGCGAGACTCCCATAACTGCCTTGCAGAATGAAGAGGATATTATTGTTCTGCAGCCTAAAGAAATATACATGGTCAGAGTTGAGGGTGGGGACACGATCATTTATGGTAAGAATCAAAAATACCGTTCAAGAAAAAGGCTCTATGAGATTGGCCGTCAGTTAGGGAAACAGTTTATGCAGATATCAAAATCTACGTTGATCAACCTGTCCTATATGGACAGCATCGAGCCGGGGTTCAGTGGAACGCTGCTTCTAAAACTGAAAAATGGATGCGAGGAATACGTTTCGAGAACATATCTGCCGGAGTTCAAAAAATATTTGGGATTATAGGAGGTAAATAACATGAAAGAAACATTGAAGGATATGGTGAAAAGTGCGGTTATCAGTATAGGAATGGCAATGGCAATTTTCTGTTTGATTGGAGTTGTATTTGATATAGGGTACAAAGGGAATTTCAGCCTGGATAATTACAGATTTACAAAGATGGTCATCGGTTGTGTTCTGGTTGGTCTTGGGTTTGGAGTACCGACCATTGTTTATCAGAAGGAGAATCTGCCCATGCCGGTTAGAGTGCTGATACATATGGGAATAGGATGCGTGGTTTATACGATTGTTGCCTATGCAGTTGGATGGATGGGTGGATCTGCAACTATTGTTCAGGGAATTATATTTGCATTGATTCAGCTTGCGGTTGCATTTATCATCTGGTTCCTTTTTATGAGGTACTATCGGGCTGAGGCGAAGAGGATAAATGATAAGATTCAGGCGATGAAGTAAGGGCTGTTACATCGATTCTTAAATAACTGGAATAAGGGCTGCGGTTTCAGCGATGTATGCTTCAATTATGAACAATATATGTTTAGATTGACTTTTTATTTATACATATTTATACTACGGACTTGGAAATAGCACGAATTTCCCGGAAGTGAAAGACTTCAGTAACTATTAACCCCAGGACGAAAAGGAGGACAATATGCGAAGTATTATTATCAACAATTCAATATGTAACACTAAAGGTACAGTTGTCCTGAATGGTCTGGTGCATCGTAAGTAAATCAGGAAACGATGTAACTGGGGCAGAGGCTTATTATAAGCTGATATGATATTATCTGCGTAGTATTTCATATATAGGGATAACTAACACCTCTTTTGGTGTGGCTGTATAGCTGCACCAGAGGTGTTTTTCTTATGCAAAAAGTGAGGATATTAGTATGAGAGACAGAATAGAGCCTTGCATTTACTACGTATGCATGGGTGCAGAATGCAGAAAAGGATTTGTAAAAGTAGATATGAAGAAGTGTAAGAATTGTCCGAAGTATCAGCCTCGAAAGAATCCGAAGAAGAAGGAATCTGTAAGGAGCAGGAGACAGAAGGATAAGGACAGACATGATTCGTGGAATTAAACTAAATGATTTATATCTGATTAAAATGGAAATAGAGAGGGAATGAATATATGATTACAATATATGGTAAATACACAAATGCAATCGTTTATACGGTTGAGAACGAACTCTATGCTCTGGATGACCATGCCAGAAAACAGCTTCAGTTGATATGCAATCATCCGAGTGCTGAGGGCAGTTTGATAAGAGTAATGCCGGATGTTCATCCGGGAAAAGTAGGGACGATTGGTCTTACTATGACGGTGGGAGATTCGATCCTGCCGATTCTTGTTGGCGTTGATATAGGCTGTGGTATGACTATGGCTAAGGTTAAAACCAAAGGACTTCAGTTCCAGCAGCTTGATACTGTAATAAGGGAAAATGTTCCTGTAGGTCCGAGAATCCGTGAGAAAGAACATAAATACGCCAGTAGGATAGATCTGTCAGAGCTAAGATGCTATAAGGGCATCAATTCCGGCAAGGCAAACAGAAGCATAGGAACACTTGGCGGCGGGAACCATTTCATAGAAGTAGATAAGGATGAAGAGGGAAATGTATATCTTGTTGTACATTCCGGAAGCAGACATCTTGGAATGGAGGTCGCTGACTATTATCTGAGCAAGGGACAGAAGGAAATGCAGCTAAAGAAACAGGGATATGCTTCCTATGAAATGACCTGCCTCACAGGAGAACTGATGGAGGACTATCTGCATGATATAAAGCTGATTCAGGAGTTTGCCGGCCTTAACAGAGAGGCAATCCTTGAATCAATAGTAAATGGAATGAAGTGGAAGATACAGGACACATTTACCTGTATCCATAACTATGTAGATTTTTCCGGAACAGAAAATGCGGTAGCGGAAACGGCTGCAGAGCAGAAGCCTATTCTCAGAAAAGGGGCAATCAGCGCCAGAAAAGGAGAGAGAGTAATCATTCCTATCAATATGAGGGATGGCATTATTCTTGGAACCGGGCTTGGAAATGCTGACTGGAATTATTCGGCACCTCATGGGGCAGGGCGGATATATAAGCGTTCAGAGGTGGCTGAACATCATACCGTATCCGAGTTCAAAAAAGTAATGACCGGAATACATTCTGTTTGTATCAGTAAGGATACGCTGGATGAAAGTCCATTTGCTTATAGAGGTATAGACGATATAGCGGCAGTTATCAAAGCTACGGTTGAGATTGATAAGATAATAAAACCGGTTTATAACTACAAGGCTGGTGGAATGAATTAGAATAAAGAGGAAGTATATTTTTAGTTGTTTACATGGTATTGACAAGAATTGGTGGCATGTAATATGGTAGTAGCATTGTGGCAGCAAATCTAAGTGGCTGTCCGATGGAAGCAGTAGAATATGGAAAGGTATAGTAATAAAGCTTTGTTTCTAAGAAACTCTAGCAATTATAGAAGGAATTAGTGCGGTATGAATGAAATATCCTACGAAGAAAGACAGCGTAAGGCTGAGGAAAGCATACGAAAGAAGTTTCATAAGTCTATATTTTCCCCGTTTGCCAAGGCGTGTAAAACCTATAAGCTTATTGAAGAAGGTGACAGGATTGCAGTCTGTATTTCCGGTGGAAAAGATTCGATGCTTATGGCCAAATTATTTCAGGAGATTCAGAAACACAGACAGTGCAACTTTGAGCTTAAGTTTCTCGTGATGGATCCCGGATATAATAAAGCCAATCGCGAGATGATAGAGTACAATGCCAGGTTACTTGGTGTGCCGATTACTATTTTTGAAAGTAATATATTTGATGCTGTGGATACTATAGAAAAGAGCCCCTGCTATCTTTGTGCGAGGATGAGACGAGGCTATTTATATAGCAATGCGAAGGAGCTTGGATGTAATAAGATTGCTCTGGGGCATCATTATGATGATGTTATCGAGACTATACTTATGGCGATGCTTCAGGGTGCGCAGATTCAGACGATGATGCCGAAGCTGCACAGCACTAATTTTGAGGGTATGGAGCTTATAAGACCGCTCTATCTGGTAAGAGAGAAGGATATCTGTGCCTGGAGAGATTATAATGGTCTGCAGTTTTTACAGTGTGCATGTCATTTTACTGAAAGCTGTTCGACTTACAACGAGGATGGAACTACCTCTTCCAAAAGGCTTGAAACAAAGAGGCTTATAGCAGAGCTTAAAAAAACGAATCCCTATGTTGAGTCCAATATTTTCAGAAGCGTTGAGAATGTTAATCTTGATACAGTTATTGAATATAAACAACATGGGGTAAGGCATAACTTTCTGGATGATTACGATAATTTGTTTTGAAGGGGTGTATGAATATGATACAGTCAGGGAGTGATTCACCGTATAGAAATACTGAGCCTACCTCGAATATGCCATATATGCCTGAGCACGGCTCAAAAATAAAGTATGATACGCCCTTAAAATCCTGCTATATATTAAACCTTGTATCTGCTCTGGTGATGGCAGTGCCGACAGCCCTTGGCTTTGTTTATGTGATTCTTATCATATTACTGGTGGTTTGTACATTTTTTATTGGTCTTTCGTTTGTTGATACAGAGCTTGTCGCTATGATATTTGTGATAGGTCTTGCTATGCTGTTTGTGAATGGCGGCGGGATGCTGCTTATTATCTTAGGGTATGAGAATACAAAGAAGAATCTGAGAAGTATAATGATGGTTATATCTCCGATCTATATGATAGTAGAAGGCGTTATATGGGTAATTATTGCTATAAGTCTTAGAGAAAAGATAAATGCTATGACATATATTGTTATTCTGTCAGGCGTGACGGGAATTATACTTGCTGCTATAAGTCTGGTGAAACGTCATTTGACCTTAAAGGTGAAATAAGAGATTACAGGAGCGGGATCTTTCAAAGATTACAGGAGCGGGAGTCTTTCAAAGTAAAGACGTTTTAAGCTGCATGACCTGAATAAATATAGAATACAAAAACACCCAATATGGGAGAGAAAGGAATACTGGGAGACAGTTATTATTATGGAGGGAAAGAAGAGAGAGGGCTTTGGAAGCAGAATAGGTTTTATACTTGTAAGTGCGGGATGCGCTATTGGAATTGGAAATGTATGGAAATTTCCTTATGTGGCAGGACAGAATGGTGGAGCTATATTTGTTCTTATATATCTGCTGTTCCTTGTTATCATGGGCATACCGGTGCTTACTATGGAGCTTGCCATAGGCAGGGGAAGCGGAATGACCATAGTTCAGGGCTATAAGAAGCTGGAGAAGGATGGGCATAAATGGCATCTTCATGGATGGGTCTGTATAGCAGGCTGTTATCTGCTGATGATGTATTATACTACTGTATCAGGTTGGATGCTGGCTTATTTCTGGAAATTCCTTAAGGGGGATTTTTCCGGTCGGGAAGTAGGTGACGTCCCTTCGGTGTTTTCAAATATGATGGCAAACCCTGTGGAAATGACTATATTTATGGCGTTAGTTGTAATAGCCGGATTTCTGGTTCTCAGCTTTGGAGTTCGAAAGGGACTGGAAAGTGTAAATAAAGTAATGATGGTGGGACTGCTGGCTCTTATTGCTGTTCTTGCAGTAAACAGCTTCACATTATCAAATGCCGGAGAGGGTATAAGCTTCTATCTGAAACCGAATCTGGAAAGCTTTAAGGAGGTAGGTGCCGGAAATGTTATAACAGCCGCCATGAGTCAGGCATTCTTTACGCTTAGTATAGGAATGTCATCTATGGAAATATTTGGAAGCTATATGTCCGGAGAATATACGCTTACCGGAGAGGCTGTCAGAATTACAGCGCTGGATACATTTGTCGCATTTATGTCAGGTCTTATTATCTTTCCTGCATGCTTTAGCTATAATATTCAGCCGGATCAGGGACCTTCACTTATATTCGTTACGCTTCCAAGCGTATTTGTAAATATGCCGGGTGGACGTATCTGGGGAACACTTTTCTTCCTGTTTATGACATTTGCCAGCTTTTCGACTGTTATAACTGTATGTGAAAATCTGGTTGGCTCTATGATCGATAACTATGGAATAGGAAGGATAAAGTCGGTAGTGATTAATGGAGTATTTCTCCTGCTGGCAAGTATGCCTTCAGTGCTTGGATATAATGTTCTTTCAGATGTACATTTTGGCAAGAAGGATATACTGGATACAGAGGATTTTATAGTCAGTAATCTGATACTTCCTATAGGCTCGCTTATATTCCTCATATTCTGTGTGACAAAGTATGGCTGGGGAGCGGATAATTATCTGGAGGAGGTAAATACCGGAAAAGGCCTCAAGATGAAGAAGGGGCTGATATTCTATTTTAGATTTATCCTTCCGATACTTATTCTGGTAATACTTATCAGGGGATTGATAGGTTAAATTGGATAGTACGCCTGCATCATAATATGTTGTTTTATAAAAATGGTGGCGGCTTGGACTGTCTGATCTATGACTGGGCATGTTTCATTCTCTGCCAGTTTACGAAGCCATAGATGTCATTTGCCAGAAAACAGATGAAGCAAAGCACTATAGGAAGATAGGATATATCTGTTGAGGTGGCAAGTGCCCACAGAAGGATGAGAACTACATCATTTGCAGCATAAAAAAGTCCATAGTAGGAGCTTCTGAACAGGGTAAGTGATGCTGCCATAAAGCTGGTAGTGATGGAAATGGTGGATATCAGCAGATTCGGCGTTTTGAAGAAACGAAGTATGAAATAAAATATAATGGTTACAATTATCGCCGATAGTGATAGCAGAAACCAGAGGAGAGGTGTGGTGTGACGTACACGCACTTCTCCTTTTTTATATGGATTTCTGAGCCAGGTGATAACAGCGCCTGCCGCGATAGGAGCAGTCATGCCAAGATAGGTTATCATTTCACCCCAGTAATGAAACTTATATGAAACGATTCCATAGAAGACAGAGAATATAACTGTTATGAGCTGTCCGAGTACATCACCCTTTGAAACAAAGATAAGGGCGGTTACTCCGATGAGAGAGGATATAAGGGAGAGCACGCCGCTCCTGCTGAATAGTATATAGGATACAAGAATAACAAGAACGGAACCAAGCCAGAGCAGGGTTTCATACCATTTTAGTCTTTTGAACGATTCTATTATATTCATCGCATTTTCTCCTTAAAAAATGCACCTGCTTTAGCTGTATCTTCTAAGACCTAACGATTACAGTAAAGAGGTGCAATATACACTCAGTTACCCGGTGGCAACGAATATTTTATTTCTTAGCGGATTATAGCATCGGGGGCTTCATAATTCAAGTAAATATAAAAGTAACATAAGTTTTCAAATATGATATAATAGTCCTCGATTGCAAAGCAGATATGGCACCAAATAGTCCTCGATTGCGTAGCAGTCTTTTATATCAAGGGTTATCAAGGGAGTTTAAATTTTATATGACACTTCGAGAACTGGAAGTAGGGCATACCGCACTTAT
>OCVV012829252.1_pt1 | contig 12089 bp, 9 predicted proteins | sample 1539721 | NCBI WGS metagenome assembly OCVV01 (sample SAMN02144230, study PRJEB22623) | gut metagenome | biome: sheep rumen | host: Ovis aries | place: New Zealand | reverse complement strand
TGCGGTCAGGGTCAGCCCGGCAGGCAGGTGATCCGCTGTCACGGCGCGGTCGGTGACTGCCATGGCGAGCACGCGTCCGCCCTCCGCCGCCTGTTCCCGCAAAATGCGCTGCGGCGTTTCGCGGCCAAGCGCGTGTACCCGTCCGTCCGGCGCGAGATACTGCGTGCAGCGCGGCAGCAGCAGCTCGGGCGCACCGCGCACAAGGGTCAGCGCGCGCGCAGGCAGACGCACTGCGGCATATTTGCGCCGCGAATCAAATGAAACCTTATCCCCGGCCTGCTCCTGCGGCTCGGAATCGGTCAGCGTCAGCACGGCCTCCAGCAAAGCGCGGTCGGTTGCGTTGCCGCCGCTCACCGTGCCTGCGGAAACGGCCGCGCCGGAGTTGCACCGGCAGTCGGCGCACACCTGCCGGAACAGTGCGGGCGCACCCGCGCGCAGCGCCTGCATTCCGTCAAACCGTGTGCCGTCACCGGCAAATACCAGTTCCGCCGTCATACGTCCGCAGGTCAGCGTGCCTGTTTTGTCTGTGAACAGGATGTTCATGCTGCCCGCCGTCTCGATGCCCGTCAGCCGGCGCACCAGCACATGGTCGCGCATCATGCGCACCATATTGGACGAGAGGACGACCGTAATCATCATCGGAAGTCCTTCGGGCACAGCGACAACGAGCACGGTGACGGCGAGCGTCACGGCGTGCAGAATGTGCTGCAATATGGCGGCAGCGCCCTCGGACAATCCGCCCTGTACAAACAGCGACAGGAACAGGTCGGATGCCGCGACGAGCACCGCGGCCGCCATGCCCAGACGGCTGATCGTGCCTGCGAGCGCATCCAGACGCACATGCAGCGGACTTTCCCGCGTGTCCTCCTGCATCTGCTGCGCCATACCGCCGTACAGCGTGCGGCTGCCGACCGCGGTCACCTCCATCATGCCCTCGCCCGAGAGCACCGCGCTGCCGCGCAAAAGCTGGGCGCTGTCCGGGGGCTCCGGCTGCGGACGGACGGCAATTTCCCGGCTCTCGCCGGTCAGCGCAGACTGATCGACATCGAGCGCGCCTTCGCGCAGGAAACCGTCCGCCGGCACGCGCTCTCCCGCCTGCAGCAGCACCAGATCCCCGCATACGATGTCATCTGCGGGCACGGTGCACAGCATACCGCCGCGCCGCACGCGGCAGGTCACCGCGGCAGCCTCCGCCTGCATCCGGCGAAAGGCCGCATCACTGCCGTACTCCGAAAGGGCAGAGACAAAGGTGGCGAGAAAGACTGCGGCGGCAATGCCTGCCGTTTCAAACCAGGGCGCACCGCGCAGCAGAAAGCACAGATTGATTGCCAGCGCGATGAGAAGAATGCGGATAATCGGGTCACCGAATCCCGCGAGCACGCGCGCCAGCAGTCCGCTGCCTTCCTGCTTTTCCAGACTGTTCGAGCCGTGCTGCTGCCGCGACAGGCGCACCTCACCTGCGCTCAGCCCGCCGCTTCCGGTCATAGACATCCCTCCTTTGTCCCAGATTATGCGGACGGGCGGGGCGGCATGACAGGCGGGGCACAAAAAAACAGGGCGGGAGCACGCGGCTCCGCCCTGCGGAAATGGATTGCGTTATAAAAACAGGTCGATCAGGATGCCGGCGGCGACGGCGGCGGCATAGGTGCAGGCGATGATTTTTACGGCATCGGCCCGGCGCGGCGATTCGCGCACGAGCAGGACAAAGCCGAAGCCCGCTCCGGCGGAAAGACCGGCGACGGCGCTGCCGAAGCTGATGGAGCCGGCCATCAGCAGCTCTGTCAGCAGCACGGAGACCGCGCAGCCGGGGAACAGACCGATGAGTGCACACAGCACCGGCTGGAAAACGGTGCCGCCGAGCAGCAGCGCGGAAATGGTGTCCTCACCGATGAGGAAAACCAGCGTGTTGAGGATGAGCATCGCCGCGAGCAGAAAGACGGTGGTGCTTGCCGTGCGCGAGAGCGCCGCGGAGAGCAGCGTCTGTCCGCTGCAGCAGGAGCAGCCTGCGCCCACCTCATCCAGATCGATTTCGTCATCCGGCAGCTCGTCCGGATTCCACTGCTTTCGGAACAGGGTGAAATAGAACAGATAACCGGCGGCGACGGCGATGATGAGCTTGACGCCGATGAGGGTCAGGACGGTTTTCCAGTCCCCTCCGCCTGCGAGCAGGACCGGGATTGCCTCGTCTGAGGTGGACAGATAAACCGCAATCAGTGTCGCGGGCGGAAGAAAGCCGCGGCAGTACAGCGCCGAACAGCCGACGGAAAAGCCGCACTGCGGAATAGCGCCGACCAGTGCGCCGATCAGCGGGCCGGCCGGCTCGGTGCTGGTGACAATGCGTGTCACGGTGTCCATCCGCGTTTCCATCCAGCCGATGGCGAGATATACGAGAAATAAGATCGGCAGTGTCTTAATCATGTCCGCAATGCAGTCGGTCCACACTTCCAGACAGCCGGTCAGTAATGCAAGCACAACAATCGCTCCTTTCCGGTTGCACAGCTGTGCACGGGATACAACAGTAAAAGAAAGTATACCACAGAGGGAGACAAAAAAATAGATGCAGGTTAGATAAGAAACGGCGGCGGGAACCGCTGCTTTTTGCCGCAATCTGCCCGTTTTGCGCAAAAAAACTGCCGCCGCGGATGCGGCGGCAGGGGGCTGCTCCGGGGGATGTCTTACCGCGGATTCTGACGCAGGCGCTCCATCAGCTCGCCAAAGGCGAGCACGGTTTCCACAGCGCCGTCAATGCCGGCAGCGCTGGTTGAAACACACAGGTCATAGCTGGAGGCATCGCTCCAGCGCTTGCCGGTGTAGTAATTGAAATAGCTTGCGCGCTTTTTGTCGCGTTTGAGCACAGCGTCCTCAATGCGCTTTTCGGGCATACCGAGGTCGTGCACGGCGTGATGTACGCGAAACTCGATGTCTGCGGTGCAGAAGATGCGCACGACATCGCGGCGCTCGCGCAGGACATAGCTGCCGCAGCGGCCGACGATCACACAGGGGCCTTTGTCCGCCGCCTCGCGGATGATCTTGGCCTCCTCGACAAACAGCTTATCACTCATGTTGAGATCAGTGGACTGCGCGAGAGGACCGGCGGCTGTGTAGCTGCCCATGACAAGCGAATAGAGAAAGCTGTTGGTGGGCTTCTCATCAAAGCCCTCGAAAATTTTGCGGCTGACCCCCGCGTTTTTTGCCGCCAGATCGACAATCTGAGAGTCGTAAAACGGAATGTTCAGCAGCTCTGCGAGCTTTTCGCCGACGATGTGTCCGCCGGAGCCGAACTCGCGTTCAATGGTGTAAATGGTAGAAGTTGTCATAAAAAGCCCGCCCTTTCCCGCTGCCGAAGGCCGGACCTGCGTGTTTCCGGCGGGCGGCGGATGTATCATTTCTGCCAGCATATTATAACACAATTTTACAAAAGTGAAAAGAACCCGCATCCGGTTAACGGACACGGTGACGAAGGAGGAATCTTTTTCTGTTTCGGTTCGACAGAAAAAACCACCAAAGAATCAAACGAATCAGCACAATAAACCCATCAAATTTCACGAAATAAGCGAAAAACGCACCGGATTGCCGCACTTTTTACGCCAAAAATGTTGAACGTGCGGGCGTGCTGTGCTATAATGAGAATCGTGAAAAAAGCGTATTATTTGATAGCGGAAAACAGACAAAACACCGGCTTTCCGCTGTAAGACAAGGAGTGTAATCATGAAGCAGACATTTGATGAAACCGCATGGTACACCATTGCGGCCAAGGTCAGCGGCAAGGTTATCGAGGTCGAAGGCGCCAGCGCTGAAAACGGCGCGGCTGTCTGCCTGGCGGATGCCACCGGCGCAGATAATCAGCTGTGGGCAATCCATCACATTGACGGCCAGTACTACAAGCTCATCAACAAGAACTCGGGCAAGGCGCTCGACATCATCAGCATGGGTTCTGTCAACGGTGCCCAGCTGCATCAGTGGGACTTCGTTGACGGCGACAGCCAGATGTGGTTCTTCGAGGAGAAGAAGCCCGGCGCAGTTGCCATTATGTCCGCAAAGTCCGCAAAGTGTGTTGACATTGTCGGCATGGACGCAGAGGCAGCGGGTGCACGCCTGCAGATCTGGGACGACGTCAGCGGCGACAACCAGAGCTGGATTGTAACAGAGGCAAAGCAGGCTGCTGCCGCTCCGGCTGCTGAAGAAGCGCCGAAGGCAGAGGAAAAGGCAGCTCCGGCTGTTGAGGAAGCACCGAAGGCGGAGGAAAAGGCAGCTCCGGCTGTTGAAGAAGCACCGAAGGCGGAAGAAGCTGCACCGGCAAAGAAAACAACACGCAGAAAGGCAGCTTCCACTGCAAAGAAGACCGCGACCCGCAAGAAGACGACTGCGGCGAAGAAGAAGACCGCTGCTGCGGCCGACACTGCGGACAAGCCGAAGCGCACCCGCAGAACCAAGGCAAAGACTGCTGAGGAAACCAAGTAAGCAAAAATGCTCTGTATGTTCCCTGATATCCCTGCGGTATCAGGGAATTTTTCTGCGGCGAAACTGTAATGTGCCTGTAATTGTATTCCGTTTGCCGCTGTGTTATAATTGGCACAACATTCGAAGTCAGCCTCGGAAGATAGAAAGGGGATTGTTCTTTATGATGTATGACGCAGAGGCGCGCCGCCGGTACAAGGCGCAGGCGCGCGCGGATATCCGGCAGAAATTCTGGCCGACGATGGGCGCCGTCATTCTGTATATGCTGCCGGTTCTGCTGATCGCGGAGATTTATGAAATTTCCACCAAGGGCGTGATGGATGATCTCACAGCGGGCAGCTTCACGGTCGAAATGCTCAGCAGGGTCTACGGCGGTCTCGCTGTTTACCTGATCGCCTGCATCCTGATTGCATCGCCGCTTCAGTTCGGCATCATGCACTATTTTGTCGCCCGCGCACGCGGACAGGAATCCTCGCCGGCGATGGTATTTTCCTGTTTTGCAAGCGGAAAAAAGTATCTGACCTCCATTAAAATTATGCTGTGCATTCTGATTCGTTCGCTCGGCTGGATGATCCTGGCGGGCGTTGCCGCCGGCGTCGGCACCGTGGCGATGATTGCGCTGGGCGTTCTGATTTCGCAGGGCGTCATGGTGGCATTGAGCGCGATACTCATTGTGGTGATCGCTGCGGCGATCCTTGCAATTGCACTGCTCGCTGCGGTAAAGGTACGCCGTTATGACGGCGCGTATATCTGCATGATTGACACGCCGGATGCGAGTGTATGGGCGGCAACACGTTCCTGTGCACCGATTTTCAAACATCACAACTGGGAGCTGCTGGTGTTCGACTGGAGCTTCATCCTGTGGTATCTGCTCGGCCTTGTCACGCTGGGCATCGGCCTGATTTATGTAAGTGCGTATGTAAATATCGCATTTGTGCATTACTTCGATGCGCTGTGCGGAAAAGATGCACAGCCGGAGATGCCGGAAATGCTGAACTGACAAACAATCAATGAAATGGCCCGATCCGCATGGATCGGGCCGCTTTTTTTACACAAGAAACCGTTATGCCCACGCGATGAGCAGAGCGAGGGAAAGAACAAAGCTGAGCGCCATGCTCACCGAGCTGAGTGCGGCGATGCGGGACTGCCGGCAGCCGCAGGACAGACCGAACGGGATGGCGAGCGTTGTGATCGGACCGATCAGGCACAGGCACAGCGTCTGCCGGGTCACAAGGTCAAATGGCGTGAGCACAAACACTGCCGCCGCCGCGAGCAGGCACAGACCGTAGCGCACCGCGAGAATGCGGCCGACCTCCCCGATGTCCTCGCGGGTGAGATGCCACTCAAAGATCAGGCCGAGCGTGAACATAGCGAGAAAGGCATTGCCCTGCCCGAACAGACCGCACAGGTCGAAAAAGGCGTCCGGCAGGCGGATGCCCGGCAGATACAAAAGCAGCATGATGAAATAGGCCAGAAACGGCGGGGAATGGAACAGCCTGCGGACGATATCGCGCAGGGACAGCCGTCCGCTGCCGCCGGAAACCGAGCAGGCGGCGGAGTAGGTAATGCCCGCGCCGAACGGATTGTTGCCCGCGTCGAACATGCACAGACACAGCACCGCGGAGGAGGGCAGGAAGCCCTGAACAAACGGAAGAACAAAGTTGCCGATGTTGTAGGTCGGCACGTTGAGCAGATACAGCGCGCGCGTGCTGCCGTCCCTGCCGGCAGAAAAGATCCAGCCTGCGGCGAGCAGCAGCAGATTGAAGCCGAAGCCGATGGCGACGGCAAACAGCAGGGAAAAATCGACGGAAAAAGTGCGGAAGCCGGAGATCAGCGCCGCCGGCATGGTGATGTTGATGATAATTTTCATCAGCACCTGACTGTCCTCCTGCTGCAAAATGCCCCGCGTTTTCATCAGATAGCCGAGCGAAATCATCAGCACGAAGGCCAGTGCCTTAAAGAGTACGGTTGACATGAAAAAAACCTCCCGGACGGGCGTAGAGTACGCTGTTATTGTACCGCGCAATCGGACATGCCGCAAGAAAAACCGTATTTGAGGACGGATTGTGCACAGAAAGGTGCGGCGGTTCGGGAAAAAACAGCGGTTTCCGGCGCGCCGTCGCACTGCAAAAAACGGAAATCCGAATCGGCGGGCCGGAGGGCGCAGGCAGCGGGCGGGAGAAAGCTGCGGGTTGTTTTGCGCTTTCTCACGTTTTATTATTGTGTTAAAACGACAAAAATGTTATAATGAAGCGGTCAAGTATTGAACAGGGCAGGTTTTGCCCTGAAATCATTGGAAAGGGGCAATTATCTATGCCGGGCAAAATTGTACTGGGCGCACAGTGGGGCGACGAAGGAAAGGGCAAATATATCGACATCTTTGCTTCGCAGGCTGACGTTGTCGTGCGTTCCCAGGGCGGCAACAACGCGGGACATACGGTTGTTGTCGGAGATAAATCCTATAAATTGCAGCTCATCCCGTCTGGTATCCTGTATCCGGACTGCATCAATATCATCGGACCGGGCGTCGTCGTCAATCCGAAATCCATTCTCGGAGAAATGGACGGACTGAACGAGCGCGGGATTTCCACCGATAAGCTGTATATCGACGCGCGTGCACACTGCATTCTGCCGTGGCATCTTGAGCTGGACGCGCTGAGCGAAAAGGCACGCGGCGGAGACGACATCGGCACAACAAAGAAGGGCATCGGCCCGACCTATATGGACAAGTCGGAGCGCATCGGCGTCCGCATGCACGATTTTGTCGATCCCGCACGCTTTGAAGCGGCCATGCGTGAGGCCTGCGCGCGCAAAAATAAAGTGATTACCGGTGTCTACGGCGGCGAGCCGATTGACATTGAGGCGGTGCTCGAGGAATACAGGGAATATGCCGACCGCCTGCGCAGCCATGTGCGCGACACCTCGGTTCTGACCTATCAGGCCATCAAGGAAGGCAAGGAAGTGCTGTTTGAGGGCGCACAGGGCACGCTGCTCGACCTCGACATGGGCACCTATCCGTATGTCACCTCGTCGCATCCGGTTTCCGGCGGCTGCTGCATCGGCTCCGGCGTCGGCCCGACTGCGATTGACGAGATTGTCGGCATCTGCAAGAGCTATACCACCCGTGTGGGCAAGGGTCCGTTCCCGACCGAGCTGTTCGACGAGACGGGCGATTATATCCGCAATGCCGGCGGCGAATTCGGCACCGTCACCGGACGTCCGCGCCGCACCGGCTGGTTTGACGCGGTCATCGCGCGCTATGCGGTTCGCGTCAACGGCCTGACGGAGATGGTCATCAACAAGATTGACCCGCTGTGCGGCCTGCCGAAGCTGAAGGTCTGTGTCGCCTACGATTTCAAGGGCGAGCGCATCACCGACTTCCCGGCAAATTTTGCCGATCTGGAGGACTGCAAGCCGATCTATGAGGAGTTTGACGGCTTTACCGAGGACATCACCGGATGCAAGAGCTTTGACGAGCTGCCGGAGAACGTCCGCAGCTATATCAAGGCGCTGGAGAAGATCATCGAGTGCCCGGTTCGCCTGCTCGGCGTGGGCCCCGGACGCGATCAGGTCCTCTCAGTGAAGTAATCCGCGGAGACACGCAGCGAAAAGCAGAAAGGCGCAGCAGACACCTTTCTGCTTTTTTTATGACCGGAACCATGCGTGATTGTGTACAGAAAAAAGAACGAAGTAAAGGAAAAAGATTGTATGAGCAGATGGAAAGCGGAAGGATTGCTGTTTCTCGCGCCGCTGATCTGGGGCGCGAGCTTTGCCGTGACGAAAGGATCACTGGATACCATAGGCCCGAACTGGCTGCTGGCATTTCGTTTTGCACTGGCGGCGCTGTTTCTGACCGTTCTGGTCAGGAAGAATATCCACACGATGAACCGGCGCGTGCTTTGGGCCGGCGTGGTGCTCGGCGTGCTGCTGTATCTGATTCAGTGGTTTCAGACGGTCGGCATGCTGTACACCACCGCCGGACGGAGCGCGTTTCTGACGGCGACGTATGTGGTGATGACACCGTTTGTGGTGTGGGCGGTTTTTCGAAAGCGTCCCACCGCGCTGCAGTTTCTGGGCGGCGTTCTGTCGCTGTTCGGCGTCGGACTGATTGCCCTGAATGAAGGGCTGGGCATGGGACGGGGAGAAATCCTGTCGCTGCTCAGCGGGGCGGCCTGTGCGGTCAGCTATGTGGTCACGGAACGGGCAGCAGAGGGCTGCGATGTGATGCTTCTGACATGGATTCAGATGATCGTGTGCACCGTGCTCAACACCGTTGCGGCGCTGTGCACCGAGCCGTTTACCTTACAGCTGGGAATCTCCGGCTGGCTGGCGGTCGTGTTCCTCGGCGTTGCCGCGTCGGGCATTTCCGTCGTCTGTCAGAATGTGGGGCTGAAATACATTGATTCCTCCCATGCATCGCTGGTCTTTGCGACAGAAGCGGTATTCGGCGTCGTATTTGGCGTGCTGCTTCTCAGGGAGCGGCTGGAAATGCGCATGCTGATCGGAAGCGCGATTGTCCTGGCTGCCATCATCATCAGCAGCCGGTCGCCGCAGCCGAAGACCACAGAAAACTAATGCGGCGGGATGCGGCCCGCCGGCGTATCAAAAGAGAGACATAACCTGCGCAGTTCCGGAGCTATTCGGAACTGCTTTTGTTTTGCCGCGTGCCGAGAAGCAGCAGAAGTCCCGCGACGAGCACGAGGGGGAGAAACGCCTGCTGATACAGCCGCAGACCTTCCGAAAAAGCGCGGCTGCTGCCTGCGGACAGCGTGCAGACAACCGCGGCGGCAATGGCGCCGAGCCCCACGCCCTGCTGTACGGAGAAGCGTCCGGTGACAGCCTGCATGCCGCAGCCGAAAAAGTTGAGCAGCAATGCCGCCCGGGCCACCGTGCACACGATCAGACTGCCGGAAATCAGCACCTCGCTGCGCTGAAAGGACTCGCCGAATTTGAGCACACTTGCGGCGGTATACGACGGGAACAGCACCGCCTGCGCGCCCGCCTCGCCGAGCAGACAGATATTGCGCACATACAGCAGGCAAAGCAGCACGCCTGCGAGCACACAGCCGCGCAGCAGACCGGTGCGGATCTGCGTTCCCGTTCCGGCGAGCAGCGCCGCGGCATAGAACACCTCCCCGAACGGCACGGACAGCAGCAAAACCGCGCGCGCAGAAAGGGCGCGCCAGCCGGCAGCCGGCATGGGCAGAAGCTGCTGCCAGTCGAGCTGGCGGAAGCTGAGCAGGACGGAGACGGCGAGCGCGAGCGCCACAATCCAGATGACCGGCTCTGTCCACAGAACAAGCCGCAGAATTCCGCCCCGCGCGGCGGCTGCCGCACACAGCAGAACGGCGGCCGCGAGCAGCCAGACCGCCCACTGTCCGCCCGAAACCGTGCGCAGAAAGCTCACACCGCCCAGCACAGCCACACACAGCGACCAGAAGGACAGCGCGGTCAGCGCGGCGAGAAACAGTGTTCCGAGCGGGCGGCCGAATGCCGCCGCGGGCAAATCAAACCACGACAGCTGCGGTGTCCGTTCGGCGGGCAGGCAGAACAGCACCGTGAGCGGCAATGACGCGGCACAGGCGAACAGCAGGGCAATCCAGCCGTCCCGCCCGTCTGCGGCGGACATCGTCAGCGACCAGCCGCTCAATACGACGAGCAGCAGACACGCTGCCTGCCTGGCATTTGTGTGACTCATCGGCTTCCTCCTTCCGCGCTGGGCGTGCAGTGTATTTCCGTGCGCATCGTCACCGGTGCGCTGCGCCACGCATCGGCATTTGCCTGACAGCCCGCGGCATCCTTTTGCATCCACATCCGTCCGAATCCGAGCGCATCACAGCCGGTGCGCTGCAAAATCTGAATGACATCCAGACACCGCTGCTGCAAAACCTCTGCCGTCCGTCTGGCCTGTCCGTCGCTCTCACAGGCGGCATCCGCCCGCAGCGTGACGGTGAAAACCGGCGTGTGATTGTTCATTTCCGCGTCAATTTCCGTGCGCAAACGGGTCAGCTGACGCCGTGCGCCGCCGTCATAAAGCACGCCGGTTTCCCCTGCGTGCAGCAGCAGAGAAAGCGCCGCACTCTGCTCCTCGTTCAGCCGGCCGCAAAGCCGGTCGCCGGAAATCAGCGCCGCGCCGCGCAGCACAGCCTGTCCGTTCTCCTCGGCGACGGACGGGAGGACGGGGTCGATGCCCTCGCTCTCGATGCGGTCGAGCACGCGGAAGAGCGGCATGTCGGGCACGCGTGATTCCCGCACGGCAAGCTCCAGACTGTCGCCGAGCGCAAAGCCGGGGGGATCGCCGTGTATCGACTCACATTCAAACAGCTTGTCCGCCTTTGTCCCCGAAGCGGCGCACAGACGCACGGAAGGGCGGATTTCGCTCGAACGATTGAGCGCGCGCACCGGCTCGCGCAGTCCGCCGCGCAGCATGGACGCATCCAGCAGCAGAATGCGCGCGTGACTCCAGTACAGCTGTGCGTCGCGCCCCGCACCCGCCGCATCAATCGCCTGTGCCAGACTGCCGGCGGTTCCGGTGACCGTCTTGGAATCGGGCACGTTGCGGTCCGCGTCAGGAAGCGCGAGCTCAGCGGTCAGCGCATAGCCCGTTTCGGTGCGGGACACCGCGCCCGCCGTGACGGCGGAGAGATCGCCCGCGTCGTGCCAGCGGCAGCTGCACAGCGACAGACAGAGCGGCAGGCACAGCAGCGCGGCGCACACGCGCTTCACCGGTCACCTCCGGCGAGAAAGCGCCGGTCGGGCTTCATGGCAAACCACGGGAAGCGCAGCACCACATCGTTGTGGCTGTGCTTTTCCGCGGAGAGAATGTTGACGAGATACGGCACGCCGAACGAGGTCAGGTGGCATACATGCGCCAGAATCAGGCCCAGACCGAGCAGCACGCCGTACAGACCGAGCACGGCGGCGCATACCAGCAGGAAAAAGCGGTACACCAGCGTCGCTGTGCGCAGCTTGGGGACGATGAGCGCGGTTACGCCGGAAAAAGCGATGACGATGACCATGGGCGCGGAGACAAAGCGCGCCTCGACAGCGGCCTGTCCGAGCACGAGTCCGCCGACAATGGACAGCGCCTGTCCGATGGTGTCGGGCGTGCGCGCACCTGCCTCCTTGAGAATTTCAAAGACGAGAAGCGTCCCGACCGCTTCGGTGAAGGTGGGAAACGGCACGCCCTGGCGGGAGGCCGCGATGGAAAACAGCAGACGGGTCGGAATCATCTCCTGATGCCACGTCAGAAGCGCGACATAGACAGCCGGCAGCGTCAGCGTCAGCACAAAGCCGAGCACGCGCAGCCACCGCGTCAGGTTCGCGTACAGATAGGAGATATAGTAATCGTCGTTGGTCTGAATGGTCTCCTGCAGTACGTGCGGCACGGTGAGCACGACGGGCGTGCCGTCGACGACGAGCGCGATGCGGCCCTCCAGCAGCTTGGCGGCGACAATGTCCGGCCGCTCGGTAAAGCCGGCGGTGGGAAACGGGGAGCTGCGGTTGTCGCGGATGATTTCATTGAGATAGTTCGCGTCGAGCACCGCGTCGAGCCGCACGCCTTTGAGCCGGCGCTGCACCTCGTGCAGAACGGTGCGGTCGACGATGTCGTCCAGATAGCACAGGCTGAC
>OCVV011352138.1_pt1 | contig 12091 bp, 19 predicted proteins | sample 1539721 | NCBI WGS metagenome assembly OCVV01 (sample SAMN02144230, study PRJEB22623) | gut metagenome | biome: sheep rumen | host: Ovis aries | place: New Zealand | reverse complement strand
GGTCAATAATGTAATTGATACAACTGGGTGCGGTGACAGTTATCATGCTGGCTTTCTTTGTTCATATTTGAGAGATTGTGATATTATAAAAGCAATGAATGAAGGTTCAAGAGTCGCTTCTAAAACATTAAGTCATATTGGCGGCTTTTAACGGGTATATGTCAATCTTGCAACATCAACTTCGAGTTTGTCGGGCTGAAGTTGGCGTGTTATATCGGAAGATAATCGCACTAAGACTCTCTGGTACTGTTCAAATGAACAGCACCAGAGAGATTTTTATTACTCGGGTAGCCTACCTTCATACATGATCTGAAGCTCACCGTAGATTCTTCCCCAGTTTCGTAATGGCATAGTCCATTTTTTAGTCGCCTCAAAGGTAGATAAGTACAGCGCCTTTAGAAGTGCCTGGTCACTTGGAAATACGCTTCTCTGGCGATTTAATTTGCGGTAAGTGGCATTAAGGCTCTCGATTGCGTTGGTGGTATAGATGACGGTTCTGACCTCGGCAGAGAACTTGCAAATAGGACAGATTGCATCCCAATTGTCGTACCATCGGTTCATGGCTCGAGGATATTTTTCTTCCCACGCTGATTTCACACGATCCAGAGCTTTCCTGCCATCTTCTTCAGAGGGAGCGTTGTAAATCGTCTTAAGATCCTTGGCAAAGGCTTTTCTGTCCTTGTCAGGCACATATTTGAGAGTGTTCCGTACCTGATGGACAAGGCATCTCTGATACTCTGTATTCGGAAAAGCAGTCGAAATGGCTTCCTTGATTCCGGAAAGACCATCGGCACATACGATGAGGATATCCTTTACGCCACGATTTTTCAGCTCATTAAGGACGGAGAGCCAATACTTTGCACTTTCATTTTCGCCGACCTGAATTGAAAGCACTTCCTTATGACCGCTACATGTGATGCCCAAGATGATATATGTCCTCCAGAGGCCTGTGCTGCCATTCTTCGATTTGAGGCAATATCTTATCCCTCACATCGGAGATAAAGCCTTCTGAGGCCTCAAAACCATAGATATCTTCAAGGGTATCGGAAATCTGGCGGGTGGTCATTCCCTTGGCATACATGGAAATGATCTTCTGGTCAATGTTTGAAATATCCTTCTGTCTCTTTTTTACAACCTGAGGTTCAAAGGTTGATTTTCGATCCTGCGGCACCTGGATATCAAGACTGCCGAAACTGGAGTTGACACGCTTTGTCTTGTATCCATTACGGTAATCGTCGCTGTCATAGCGTTCAGACTTCTGATATCCAAGATGATCATCCATTTCAGCTTCCATCATTTCTTTGATGGTACCGCCTAAGAGATCCTTGAGAGCATCCTGTATGTCTTCTGCGGTTTCGATGTCATACTCCTGGAGGAGCTGTTGGATAATCTGACGCTTACCGTCTGTCATCTGAACTTTGTGTACGGGTTTCTTTTCTTTTGCCATAATAAAAGGCCTCCTTAAGATTTATTTTACCTTAGGAGACCTCGTTCGAATAATGTTATTCCGTTTTTACAGAGATTTTTTCACACACTCTTTCTTTTTATCGCAGCTTAATCATCTTCTGATAATTTTCTACAACTTCTCCCGGGGGCATTTTCATGTCGGAATTAATCCACCATTTGATTGTTTCGCAAAAGCTCCCGGTAAACAATTGCAGTTTGAGTTGCAAGTGCCATCAAGGTCAAATACAAAAAGTTTAAGTTTTAGATCTATCAATTTTTCTTTAAATCTACTCTGTATAAATCTCTATAATTATTCTGTTCTTTTCCGGGCAATCTACATTTTTTATGCGCCCTGTCAGTTTTTTAGAAAAAAGAGGAGCCAGCTCATCATTATCACAAAGAATAACAGGATTAGTTTCTATAGATCCATCTTCATTAACAAAACCGTTGTTTTCGATGAAGAGAGAAGTTTCCTGCCCCTTATTATCTTTTCCTTTGATAATATATCTGGCGCTTAATGTACCTGGCTTACCCTTTTCGAACTTCTGGGTATCAACGCCACCATCAAGAATTTTTCCTGTAAAAAACGGAGCCTGACAATCACCATCAAAAGTAATAAAATTAACTGTAGTAGTATCCGTCTTAACTTGATTAAAGCCGGTAATTCTTACATTAATATCAAATAGTTTTTTCATTTTTACTTTCCCTGAATAAAACTATCATATTTGTTCTTTTAAGAACTTTCTAGCCTGCCTGACGAAGCCCTGGTTGAAATTGATGTAGAGTCAATTGTAAAATAGTAATTATGTTTGATTCTTCCCTGATTACTTATGCCGTATCTCTTCACTTTTCGCAAAAGGTCAATAAAATTGTTATCTCAACCTTACAAGCCATCGCGGATGAAACCGGAAACCGCTTTATGATTGAAAATAAAATTCCGCCGCATATTACAATCGGGGCTTTTCATGCAGCCAGAGAAGAAGAAGCAAAACTGTTGCAGCTTGTAGAAGACTTTGCGCAAAGGCAGAAGGCCGGCACGGTGCAATTCAGCGAGGTTGGCGACTTCAACGGCAAAGTACTTTTTTTGCAGCCAGAAAAGAATAACTTTCTTTCCGAAATTAACAAGAAACTTCATACCCTTCTGCTTCCGGAATTTGAAAAAGCAGAAAACGGTTATTATCTACCAGATATCTGGTTTCCTCACACAACCCTTGCAACAAGATTGAATCAGAGTCAGTTTTCCGCGGCAGAAGAAATCGCAAAAAGAATCTCGCTGCCACTAGAAGCTGACATTGAAGAGCTTGCAGTTTACCAGTGTTCACCATTTTTGGAATTGAAGAAATTCAGATTGAGCAGATAATTAGCGCAATGCCTTATTTACAGCATTCTTTATTATTCCGCTGGAAACAGTTGCGCCACTGACTGCATCAACATCCCAGGTATTCTGTTCTACCATCTTATCCACAATTACGTCTGCCGGGTGACCAAGCCCGCATTCATGACGCAACAACTCGACCCGCTTCAGCTTATGATTTTCAACCAGAACCTTTACATCAACTTTTACAGGGCCAAGTTCGCTGTGGCCTTCGTAGTTTCCGTCGTCAACAGACTCCATATCAATTTCTGCATTTTCAATTTTTGCAAGACTCTTTTTCATGGAAGCTGTTAAGGAAAGACATCCTATTGTTCCAAGTAAGACTATTCCGAGAATAACGCAAAATATCTTTTTCATTACTTCAACTCCGCAAGAATTGGCTCGATGTATTTTTTGTCTGAAATATCGTAGGAATGAGAAATCATCTGGGCCATGTCTTTATCTTTCTCTGTAGCATCTTTTTTTGAGGTAAGGGATTTTGCCAGCATTTTCATTGCAAATCGGGAAAGAAAATTCATTTTGTCATAATTCAGGCCGCCCGGGCAATAAAAACTTTTAACACCTTTCCATTCTTCACCCGAAAAATTTCTTTCCATTGCAAAAGGTATATCAGGACTTTCTGCAGGGCTTCCCCCAACTCCATAAACTATGATTTTTTTGCCTGCAGCAGAGAGAGACGGAAGCTGATTTTTGAACCAGGCAAGATTTTTGATTCCACCAGCCATAAACCAGCCGCCGAAAATAATTGCATCATAATCAGAAAGTTTGATTTTTTTAGCCTGCTTAAAATCTACGCATTCTGCCCCACTCGCCTCGCTAATCCATTCTGCGTATCTTTTTGTAAAGCCTGTCTGACTTGTGTAAATTACGATTGTTTTCATTTTGATTCCTCCTAATCTGAATGACCTTCAGCACCGGCAGCACCTCTGGCCACTCCGCTTGTCGCCCCTGTTAAATTTTTTTCCATTCTGGAAATTATTTGAAATACATTTTTGATTTCATCTTCAGAAATGCCTTCATATAAAAGCTTCAAAAAATCCATCTCTTTATTCTGATATTTTTTTGCAAGCTTTTTTTGCTTTGAAGTAAAATAAATCCGCTGCTTGCGTTTATCATTATCATCCTGCTTCAGAACAAGGATTTCTTTTTTTACAAGAGCGTTGAGAATCTCTTTTACGTTCTGTCTGGAACAGCCCATTGTTTCGGCGAGCTCATTTGCGGTAGGAGCCTCTTTTGAATATAGATTCATACAAGCCAGAAGAAACCACTGCTTGCAAGTAATCTCTTCATAAAAAGAATCTCCCGCTGCCTGCAGTCTGTTCATAAAAGCAAAGAGAAGCCCGAACAATCCAAACTGAGGCGGCATCATACCAAGAATCTGATCATTTGTTATCTGCATATATGCAATATATTGCATATTATTGTAAATGTCAAATTTTTATTTCTGGAAACGAAAGGCTTCTTCCAGTCTTGGTGTTTCTATACCAAGCTCGTGTGCATCATTTATAATCTGCATAACAGAGTAGCCAACCTTATAGTGATTAAAAGCCAGCGCTTTATAGGCCGGTCCAGATTCTTTGTATACAAGATTTTTCATAAGACAGCCAACAAAGCCTGCTGGTAAAATGTTCAGGGCTTTAATCAGCGCATCAGGATGAAAACCTTTTGCCTTTACGTAAGGCGTCATTTCACGAATATTTAACACCATCTGGCCCAAAAGTTTTTTTGACGATGCCACAGCTTTAAATGAACCTGATTTTAAAACTTCTGCCTCCATTGCTGCATTTGCAACATAATGATTCAAAAGCCATTCCTCTATGTTTTTCTGAACTTTGACTTTAAATCCTGCATCAGAAAATATTTTTTTAACAAATGATTCACGCTCAGAAAGTTTTGCGCCCGCCTGCCCCAGTTGAAAAAAATTATACATAATTCCACCCAAAGCATTACCTTCATAACCACCACCTGCTCCAGGAAAACCAAAAACAATCTGATCCGCAGGAAAATCTTTTACCGCAGCCTTTACCTCAAGACCATAATTACAGAAAAAAAGTACTGTAGCATTTTTTGCAAATCTTTTTACCTGCAAAAGTGCACCTTCTACCTGTTCTGGATTCACACTTAAAAGAATCAAATCGTAAGTTTTATCTTCTTCAATTTCTTCTTTCAGGTTTATCTGCCAGTTTTCTTTTATCTGCTTTTTTGAACGGGTATCATAAATATCAAGTGAGACCGTGTTACCGTAATCTTTAATCCGTCCCTTACGCACAAAAAAATCTACCTTGTGACCTGCATTTTCTAAAGCCCATCCATACTGAGTTCCAATTGCTCCTCTTCCAAAAACTAAAATATTCATCCTGACCTCCTCGTCATTTGCAATGTGATTAAACTAATGTTGATTTTTCAACACTTGTTGAATAAAATATAAATATGATTACTTGAATCTACAATCATCAAATAACAGCAGCTGTTGAAAATTCAACATTTACTGTTTTTTGTTGAAAATCCAGATTTCAGTAATTCTAAAAATCTCCAGCCTTACGGAGGCCAGAAAAATGGACAGACGAATCAAGAAAACTCAGGAAGCAATTTATTCAGTTTTCATAGACTTATTAAAAGAAAAAGGTTTCAACAAGCTTTCTATCAGTGATATTTCAGAAAGGGCAGACATTAACCGCGGCACCTTCTATTTTCATTTTTCAGATAAATATGATTTATATGAAAAGTGTATGAATTTTTATGTTGGCAAACTCTTAATCAGCTGCAGTAATGATACAGAAATTAAACTTAATCCAAATGCTTTTTTGCAGATTTTCAAATATCTGAAAGATAATTATGACATTTACCGCACTCTGCTTTATGCCGATGGACTTAGTATTTTTCACAAGAAATTTCATAATGCAATTGAAGGACAACTGAAAAAAGCAATCAACAAGATGCCAGAGGAAATCATCCTGTCACAGGAAATTGCATCGGAGTTTATAATCAATGGCTTTACAGGGGTCGTTGAATGGTGGATTAATAATTCTATGCCTTACAGTCCTGAAGTTATGACAGAGAAACTGAACGGGATTTTTTCTCCCTATACAAAATATTTAGTGTAATTTTAGTTGTAATTTTTCAGATAGTTTTCTATCCTCTCAGTTTAATCCTGACATAATATCCGCTCTGATCTTTATGATGAATGACACCACCATTTTTTAACATAACTTTAAGGCTGGCTGGGTTGTCAATGTTGCAGTGAAGATAGAGTTCATTTTCTGGAACAATTTTACGCGCTTCTTCTATTAAAAGCTTAAGCCCCTGAGTACAGTAGCCAAGTCCTCGATATTCTTTTTTAATGAATTGCCCAACGTGGCCGCTTCCATTTTCAAGTGCAGCATTCAGATGATGACGCAGCCGGAACTCCCCGACAATTTTGTGAGTTGCACGGTCATCAGCATTTCCTTCATCACTCCAGAGAAAATAAAAAGTTTCCGGAACAAATTCCTCCGGCAGATTTTTACCAAGCGAAAAATCAATCATACGAGGCAAAACTGTAGATTTAAAATCTTCTAACGAAACATCATGGTAATCATTTAAAAATCCGTTTTCGTCAGCCGGCTCTGCAGCAACAAAAGCGTGTTGTTTTTCGAGGTCATCAAAGTTTGCGGGCTTCAGGTAGAGCATGTTTTAATTCTCCTATTAATTGTTTTCGCGACTCAATCCCCAGCTTTTCGAAGATTGTTGACATATGGCGTTTTACTGTTTCTACAGAAATGTAAAGCTCTTCTGCAATCTGGGCATTAGTGTAGCCTTTTGCTGCCAGGCGGGCAACTTCTTTTTCGCGGCGGGAAAGAATTGAAAATGGGGCGGCTTGTTTTTCCGGAATCACTACATTTTTATCTTCTCTTAAAATCCAAATAATTCCAGAAATTATTACTTTTATTCCTGTTCCAATAAGCAAGGGTCTGCAGCTTACAAAAATCATCAAAATAAATTTTATTATAGAAGTTTCTTCAACTAAAACTTTACTGACAATAAGCTGTTCATATTTTGAGATTGTTATAAGCAATTGAATAATCGAAACAAAAGCTCCCGAAAAAATTCCGGATTTTGAAACAAATACAAGTAATTGAGAAATTTCTTTTGTTCTTGTTTTCAATTCAGCAATCACTGTCAAACAAACAGTGATTGCAAAAACTAATGTAAACTCAATAATCATAGTAAATCTATTATTCAGAAATATGATCTAACCTCGCTTCTACAGACAGCAAAATCAGATTTATAATTACAGCATAAAAACAAGGAATAGTTGCGACCATCATATTTGGTCCAAGCGCCGCTTTATTATCAAGATATGTCAACACAGCATAATATCCAAGCATTACAACTATCAGACTTGAAAATAAAACTATATAGCGCGCAGTAGAAACTGCATTGGCAAATCTAGATTTTTCAGAAACATTTTTTCTTTCCCCCTTTATGACGGATTTAATTCCTGAGAAAAAATCTTTCCATAAACCATTGCATAACAGAAGCAGCAGAGCCGGGACAATTACGAAAATTAATGAAGGCAAATCCAGCCAGGTTGCGATATTTCCAAAATAGATTTCACTTTCATTTTTAGTGTAGTTCATAATTACAAATACAGCTAAACCAAAAAGAACTGCGGAAACTATCACGATTTTCAGCAGATTTAAGATAACTTCTTTTGCTGTTTTTTTGCAGGTTTCATTATTTGATTCTGCTTCTGCCATGAATTCAATAATCTGTTTTTTGACTTTTGCTTTCATTGAAAAAAGTATAATTTCAATAGTGCAAATGAATCTTAATGATAAAATCATAAGAGAAAGCTGGAAGCCTAAAGTCTGAGTGTTCATCCAGTTTACATAATAATAAACTGTTCCAATACAAACAAAAAAGATAGCTTCATAAGCTGCAACTTTAGAAGCATATACAATTGATTTTTCAATATCCTTCAATGTTTCCAATTCAAGTTTATTAAAACTTTTTTTTGAGATGAAGATTTTTATAAATGGCTTTCCGTATCCGAAAATAAAAATAAACACTCCAAGAATAACAAGCAGAATGGCAAACAATATTAAATCCGATAAGTAAAACAATGTATCAAATACAACGCCTCCACATACCAGGGTTTCAAAGATAGAACTGATAAGCAAAACCAGACATGTTAATAAAAACTCAATAATCATACAATCCTCCTAAGAAAGTTTGAAGGCAGCCGGCTTGCCTTAGTACATCTTAATTATCTACTGTAAACTTATAAAAACAAGGTGTCAAAAGTTGTAATTTTAGTTGTAATTTTTCCAGATTGTTTTGATGATTTGCTCTTCTTTCCCCTGATAGTTTCCAGGGCCTTGATAGATTTTGGTAAACCCGCATTTTTCAAGGACTCGCACAGAGGCGGTATTTTCTGCAAGGCAGATTCCGTAGACTTCTTTAATATTGAGTTTTTTTGATATTGCAGGAAGAAAGACTTTTACTGCTTCTGTGGCGAAGCCTTTGCCGGTAAAGTTTTTTGCAATGTGATAACCGATTTCCCAATTCCCTTCTTCTTCGAGTTCAAGTTTGCATAGCTGAACATAGCCGATATTTTTGCCGCTGTCATTTGTGATTACAGGATAGACAAAAGGGCCGTCTGCGCTCTCGTATCGTGACATCAAAAACTCAATTACCTCGCGGGCTTCTTCAACAGAATCATAAACTTCATCTGGCACAAAACGTCTAATGTCATCGTCCTGCGAGTTTTCGTAGACGCTTTGGGCCATATCAAGTGAGAAAGTTGTAATTGTAAGATGCGAGGTTTTTATATTCATAAGCTTTTACTCAATTGGTATGCGGATGATATGTTTCTGATTCTTGAAATCTCCAATAATCTGGCCACCGTTTTTCAGCATGATTTTTACGGTAGGCTCGTTGCTTTTCATCGGTACCAGCTATAATTTCCATCGTGATCATTTTCAACATATTCTTTGAAATTGCACTGGAGGATAAACATCTGCATTTCTTTTACGACAAAACTTTCCCCAAGCAGTTCCTCATAAACGCCCTGATGAAACTTTCGTATTTTGTTGAAATATGGTTCGTAATTGCCAATCATTTTTGTCCTCTAAAAATACTATGAAGGAGAAAATTGGTGATGTCAATGGATAAATTTGTCGCTTTCAAAGCGACCACTTTTGAATAATCGTGTTGTATTCTTATTTCAAATAAAGGAGGAACTTCTATGAAGAAAAAAGAAAAAAATACAGAACAAAAAAGAGAAGAATTATTTGAAAAGTTTAAATCTGTTGAACTTTCACCATTGCCATACTTTACAAATGAGTTACTTTATTTTCCTGAGGAAATGGCAAAAGAAATGAGACAAATAGCTGACAGACATAATTGCACAGTCAGTTATGTAATCAGTCATTTTCTTACGGATTTTTTATCTGAAACAAAAGAGATTACTGAAATTTCAGCAGAATCATTGATTGAATTTTCAAAGAACAAACCATATCTGCTTATCAAAAAAGATGGTAAACCATTTGCCAGAGTTTCGTTCTTTGGGGAAGATGAAAGATGGTTGAAAGATTATGAATTCAAAGAGAATGAATCTAAATAACCTTTTCGCCATAATGATCAAGAATTTGATTTACGGTGATGACGTCAAAAATATGATGCCCAAAGCAATATCGTAAAATCAAGTCTGACCGCAAGCTTTTTGAAAGTGAATAACCAGCTGATTTTAGCAGGTCTTCTGTTTCATCTGTATCCAAGTTCATTGCAAGGCAAAGCCTGAGCAATGTATTTTTGTTCGGATGATAATCTGGCTGAGTTCGAATCTTGGAAAAAAGTTTGCGGTCTATATCGGCTTTTTTGTAAACTTCAACTTCATCCAGCTGCTTGGAAAGAATTATTTTGCGGATATTATCCTGCAGAATATCGTCCGACTGCTGTATGAATTCATTTATGGAACCATAGTTTGGATTTGGACTTTTAATTTCCTGTATGGTTTCATGAGATTCGTAGCGGAATTCAGTTTTGATGTAGGAATCAATTTCTTCAAAGTTGATTTGGGACATATTCTGCATATTCAAATTATGTAGGAAATCTGTAATTTATTAAAGAGTTAGGACTGTTTATGAAAGAACAAAATGAATTACTTTTAAATGAAACTCAATTAAAAGACAAGATTTATGTTATCCGCGGAGTTCAGGTTATGCTGGATTCGGATTTGGCGGAAATATATGGATATACAACAAAAGCATTTAATCAACAAGTAAAGAACAATATTGAGAAATTTGATGAAGAAGATTTAATGTTTCAATTAACTAAAGAAGAAGTTAAGGAGCTTTCAAGGTCGAAATTTTCGACCTTGAACAATGATTTTTTGAGGTCAAAATTTTTGACCTCAAAAATAGAAACAAGGGGTGGACGCCAATATTCTCCTTATGCCTTCACCGAACAAGGTGTATACATGCTTATGACCGTCTTAAAAGGAGAACTCGCAACAAAACAAAGCAAAGCGCTAGTCCGCCTGTTTAAGAAAATGAAAGACTATGTTATAGAAAATCAGGAAATCCTGAATCACCGGGACTTCCTGCGTCTTTCATTACAAACAGCCGAAAATGCACAAAATATTATTGAGTTCCGTCAAAAACTCACAGAAATTGATGACAAGGTTGAAAGTGTCGTAAGCAATCTTGGTGATATGGTTCGAAAATCTGAACTTTCTCCAATTATGTTAAATCTTGGAAAACCAGAAATTCCACCTGGATGGCTAATCTTGAACGGACAGCCGGTAGAAAACGATTTGGCTTATCAACAGATTTATACTCTGGCAAACAAAACCATCACTATTATTGATAATTACATTTCGCTAAAAACACTTGTGCTATTCAAACATGCTAAACAAAACATTTCTGTCACAATATTCACTGATAATATAAATAATGGACTACACAAAGTTGAGTTCGATGATTTTTGCAAGGAATATTCTGGATTGAAAATTGACATAAAAAAAGCAAACAATATCTTTCACGACCGCTACATAATTCTTGATTACAACATGCCTGATGAAAAATTATATCATTGCGGTTCATCTTCAAAAGACGGAGGCAGAAAAATTACGACAATTACAAAGATTGATGATACATCGCTATATAAACCTCTCTTGGCACAAATACAAAATAATCAGACGCTACAACTCAGGTAATAGATTTTTCCAGGCAAATAATTGAATTTGTTATATGAAATTCCTTATCCATTTAACTCGCCACGACATACCCTTTTCAACAATAGAACTTTTTATGGCTGTCTCATATCCGTGGCAGGTGCCTTTTATATCATGAAGTTCAATTTCGACTTTCTGGGACATTAACATTTCTGCAAACTCAATTCCTTCGTCGTGAAGGCAATCGTATTCTGCAACTTCAATATAGGTTGGCGGGAAAAATCGCAAATCTTCAATTTCTGAAATTGATGCATATTTTGTCTGGCTGTTCTCCACTCCTTTCAAATACATATCCCAGAAAAGTTTATTGCAATTCGAATCCCAGATTGGAGTGTCGGTAAAGTGTTTCATTGAAGTTGTACACATTCTTTTATCAAGAACCGGATATATTAGCATTGCACCTTTTGGAAGGGGCTGGCCTCTGTCGTGCAACATTGCAGTTACCGCAGCGGCAATATTTCCTCCGGCACTGTCTCCGGTAACTATGATTTTTTCTTTGTTGATTTTCAGTGATTCTGCATTTTCCAAAAACCACATATAAGTGCTGTAACAGTCTTCAATCGCAATAGGATAGCGGTATTTTGGAAGAAGTCTATAATCTGGCATGACAACCTTACATTTCAATTTACGGGCATACCATTTTGCAATCTGATAATGAGCAGCAGATGCCCTCATCAAAAATCCGCCGCCATGGAAAAACATAATGCAGGGAAGCTCACCTTCATATTGACGCGGTTCGATTACCAAGGTTGAAAGCTTTGCTCCATCATAACCTGGAGTAGAGTATTTTTTCACCATTACATAATCATCCGATTTACATTTTATAAAACCATAAGCAAAGTTCACCATCGGATATAAACGACCAACCATCGAGCCACTATAAATTGAGATGCTTTTTAATTCTTTAGATATTGGATATTTCATAATCTATTTTTAATATTTTAGCACAAACCTCCTTTTTCTGGAAACTCATGTCCTCACTCCGGCAACTTATGTGAATTATTATTCCTTTTGAGCTGAGTCTGTTTTATATTGGAGTCATCAAACAAACG
>OCVV011301210.1_pt1 | contig 12091 bp, 9 predicted proteins | sample 1539721 | NCBI WGS metagenome assembly OCVV01 (sample SAMN02144230, study PRJEB22623) | gut metagenome | biome: sheep rumen | host: Ovis aries | place: New Zealand | reverse complement strand
GGACTTAAAATCCTGTGCTGAGCAATCAGCGTGCCGGTTCGACCCCGGTTCCCGGCAGGAAAGCCTCTCTGGAAACAGGGAGGCTTTTTTTTTGGAGAAAAAAAATGACACCACACGTTTATCCGCGCCAGTGCGCATTCAAATCAATTGAAGACATTAAAGGAAAAAAGGTTACCATTATGGGACTTGGCCTTAACGGCGGCGGAGAAGCGGCTGTACGTTTTTTTCTGAACAAAGGTGCATACGTTACTGTAACTGATATGAAAACCGAGGAACAGTTAAAGGCTACTGTTGATAAACTGAACTCCGACACCAGCCTTGATCACAGCCGCCTCACCTACCGTCTCGGAGAACACCGCATAGAAGATTTTGAACAGGCAGATTGTGTAATCAAAAATCCAGGAGTAAAGTTCGAAGGCAATAAATACCTTGCTGCAGCCCGCGCAATTGAAAGCGACCTCAGTATTTTCCTACGTTTTACAAATTGCCCTATTATTGCAGTAACCGGAAGTAAAGGTAAGTCTTCTACCGTAAGTGCCATTTATTACGGACTTACTCAGGCCGGCTATACAGCTTTTCTTGGTGGAAATATCACAGTAAGCCCTCTGACATTTTTTGATGAAGTAAACGGAGACACACCGGTTGTAATTGAATTCTCAAGCTGGCAGCTGGCAGACCTCCGTGGACGCGGAGTTTTACGTCCTCATATTTCTGTAATCACAAAAATTGTACCTGACCATCAGAACTGGTATGGAAATATGGAAGATTATGTTGCAGACAAACGCCTGATTTACGCAGATCAGACAAAAGGCGATTATTCAATTTTTGATTCTGATGACTGGGGCGATTCTTTTGCAAGCGAATCTAAAGCTACAGTTTTGAGATACGGTGAAAAAGCAAGCTGGAAAATTGACTTAGGAAATCTTCTTGTTCCAGGCCTTCACATGAAGACCAATGCGCAGAATGCAGCTCTCGTAATGCATCTGATGCATGTTTCTGATGACCGCATTAAAGAAATTCTCCAGAGCTGGCCGGGAATTGATCACCGCCTTCAATATTTCCATAGTTGGAAAAACGCTGCCGGTACAACTGTAAAATTTTACAATGACTCATGTGCAACAGTACCAGAAGCAGCGGCTGCTGCAAGCCAGGCCTTTGAGAAGCCAGTTATTCTTATGACCGGCGGAACTGATAAGGGGCTGGAACTTACACCACTTATCAACACACTTACAAAACCAGACAGCACAACAATTTGTGTAAAAGACCTCTACCTGCTTGCAGGAACCGCAACAGAAAAATTACTGCCAGAACTGGATAAAGCCGGAATAAAATATCACGGACCATTTGCCGGACTTGAAGCGCTTTTAAAAGAAGCAAAGGAATGTCTGGAAAATGAAAAAAGCGCCGAAGAGATTTTTGTTTTCTCTCCAGGCGCCACTTCATTTGGGATGTTTAGTAACGAGTTCGACCGCGGTAATAAGTATATGCTTGAAGTTAGAAAGATTTTTCAATAGATTGCTTCGCACTTCGTGCTCGCAATGACAATCTTTCGTCATTGCGAGGAGCTTGCGACGAAGCAATCAACCTTAAACCTTAAACAAATCTACCTGAGCCCCAATAGTTTCAATGGCCCCCTTAACCTGAGCAGAAATCTCGCTAAGAGTTGTACCTGTTTCATTAATCTTACGGGCACCAACAGCCATCTCTTCCATACTGGTGTTCATCATATCAGTTGAATCTTTAAGAAGTGCCATATCTTTAACAATCTGCTTATTACGTCCGGACATCTCCTGTGAAGAATTACGAACCTCACTGGTAGAAGAATTCAAATGACGCAGGGCATCCATAATCTGCTTAGAACCTTCATTCTGTTCTTCCATAGCAGACTGAATCTGAATAACAAGTTCATCAGTTTCTTTGATTCGGTTAGACACCTCTGTAAGGGCAGTGCTGGCTTCATTTGAAGATCCTACAACATCTGAAATGGAAGTCATAATCTTACCAAGCTGTTCCCCAATTTTCTTTGATTGTTCAGAAGAAGTTTCTGAAAGCTTACGTATTTCGTCAGCAACAACCGCAAAACCTTTACCTGCTTCCCCGGCATGAGCCGCTTCAATTGCCGCATTCATAGCAAGAAGGTTAGTCTGTTCCGCAATTGCAGAAATTGCCGTATTTGCTTCCTGCAGCATTTCCGACTGACCTTCAATCTGACGAATACGCTCATTTACATCTTCCTGTTTAGAGAAACCAATTTCTGCATTATCTTCAAGAGATTTGAACGATGCTGACATCTTTTCTACAGACTTATTTACTGAATTAATATTTCCAATCATTTCTTCTACTGCCGCAGAAGCCTGTGTTACACTTGAAGACTGATCTTCTATAAGCGCATCCAGATCTGTAATTGCATTGGAGATATGCTGAACAGACTCACTGGTTTCTTTTACACTCTTATCCTGATTAAGAATCTGAGCATGAATACTGTCGATATTTGCAATAATTTCTGTAATGGAACTTGAGGTATCTTCTGTACCCGCATCAAGATTTTCACCACTTGTTCCAAGCACTGCCTTAGATTTTTTGAGGTTCTTTACAATATCATGAAGTTTATCCATAAACTCATCAAAATTGATAATCATGGCACCAATTTCATCACGAACATAAAGGGCACATCGCTTTGTTAAATCTGCATCACCAGACTTAAGTCCTGCAAGGAAGACAGTAACATTATTAATTCGCTTCATAATCCAGCGAACAAAGAAATAACCTATAGTTGCCAGAACCAGGAACAGCAAAACTGCAACCGGAACAACCATTTTTATAGTATTGTTTTTTACAGCATCAATTACCTGCATAGACTTAGCAACAAATACCATTCCCTTGATTTTTCCATATCCGTCTTCAAGTGGTGTATAAATTGAAAGGTATTCTTTTCCTGCAATCGTGTTTCTACCAATATACTGTTCACCATCTTTAAGAACCTGATCTGCTATTCCCTGATTTTCAAGTTCACTTCCTACCATAAAATAACCAAGTGAGGTTGCTACACGCTTATTCCCATCAAAAATAGTACATTCAACCGAGTGATGCTCATGTACGATTCCTACATAGCCATCATCCCCCATAGTACCAATATCATAAGCAATTACGAGAGTTCCAAGCGTTACTCCTTTTTTTACAACAGGAGTTGCAACTATTAAAGCATAGTTCAAACTTCCCATCGGGTCATATGTAAAAATCTTTTTTCCAGAAAGAGCAGTTTGTATGATTTGTGAATTAATTTTTGTACCCGGATTAATTTCATATCCTGCAGTAATAGTACCAGTAGTATCGGTAATGGCTAGTAAATCTACAGCACAGATTTTTGCCTTTTCTTTTAAATAAGCATTAGCATCATCTGTATATGAACCATCAAGATATCCTTTTATATGGTCAGTCGAAGCCAGCATATCACCATAGCCACCAAGTGTATCAAGCCAGTCTTCAAGAATCCAGTTAACACCTTCGGTTGTATGCTGAAGTTCTACAACAGTCTGCTCATTTACTCCCCGTGAAAAAACTGCCATAGCAACAGCACCAGATACAGAAACGCCTATAATACTGGCACCAACAATCATTGCAATAAGCTTAGTTTTTAATGAAACATTCTTTTTGGGATTAGGATCAAATCTGTCTAACTCTTTAGCCATACACAAACTCCTTAGATAATATTTTTATTATCTCACATTTTGACAGAAAAGCAATTATTTTGAATATTATGTTATTTTTTATTTCTTAAAATTCAACGCAGAAACTACAGCTGCAATACCGGCACGACCAACGTTGGAACTCTTACCTACACCCCAGACCTGTTCGCCATTATCTTTTGTGATTTGAACATAAGCCATAGCCTGCGTATCAGAACCAGAGCCCACCGAGTGTTCATGGAAACTTGTAATGTTAAAGAGAGGAGCTGGTGTCTGCTTCATAGCACTAACAAAGGCATCCAGAGGTCCGTTTCCATTTGCAGCAATTGCATAACGCTTGCCTTCCCATTCTACGGTTGCCATGCCAGCTACCTGTTCAGGTCTATCAGAACCACGTTCCCCTTCTATATGACGTTCTGTAATTTCAAGAACATTGAGTGGATATTTTGTATGAATCCACTTCTGTGCAAAAATATCATAAACTTCTGCAGGACTAAGCTCCCGCTGCAATTCGTCTGCATAAGCCTTTACAACAGCACCAATAACCGGATGCATTGCCTTTGGAGCAATAATGCCAAACTTTGTTTCGAGAATATAAACTGCACCACCCTTTCCGCTCTGGCTGTTAATGCGGATAATGTCGTTGTATTCACGGCCAATATCATGCGGGTCAATCGAAAGATATGGAACATCCCACACCGTAGTTTTATCAGCTCCATACCCCAAAGCTTCATTTTCAAGCCGTGCATTAATTGCCTTACGAATTGCATCCTGATGTGAGCCGCTAAAGGCTGTAAATACAAGCTCACCTGCATAAGGAGAACGCGGATGTAATTGCATTCCTGTAAACCTTGTAAATTCTTCTGAAATAAAATCCAGATTAGAAAAATCAAGTTCAGGGTCTATTCCCTGCGTATACATATTGAGTGCAACAGTTACAATATCCAGATTTCCGGTACGCTCGCCGTTTCCAAAAAGACAGCCTTCTACACGTTCTGCTCCAGCTAAAAGTCCAAGTTCACACTGAGCAATGCTTTCACCACGGTCGTTATGATTATGAAGAGAAATTATACAGTTTTCGCGTTCCTTAAAGTTGCGGCAAAAATATTCAATCTGGTCTGCAAACTGATTCGGTAAACTGCATTCAACTGTAGCCGGAAGATTCATAATCATTTTGTTTTCTGGAGTTGCACCCCATTCTCTGGCTACTTTTCCGCAGATTTCCATTGCATAGTCAATTTCTGTTTGTGTAAAGTTTTCCGGAGAATATTCAAAACGGAACTTTGCAGGCTCACGGCCATCAGCTTCAGCTTCTTTTGTAACTGCTGAAATATATTTTTTAACGCATTTTACACCATTCACAGCAAGTTCTATCAGTTCTTCTTTTGATTTCCCAAAATTATATTTTCTCTGTGATGGAGAAGTTGCATTATATATATGGAAGATTACATTTTTTGCACCACTAATTGCTTCAAAAGTTCTTGCAACAAGATGTTCACGAGCCTGACACAAAACCTGAATCCAGACATCATCAGGTATCAGCTTTTCCTCGATAAGGCGGCGTACAAAATCAAATTCTGTATCTGAAGCAGCAGGAAAACCAACTTCAATTTCTTTAAAACCGATTTTTACAAGAAGCTTAAAAAATTCGATTTTCTGTTCTATACCCATAGGGTTTACTAAAGCCTGATTTCCGTCGCGTAAATCAACTGAACACCAGACAGGTGCATGAGTAATTGAGTTTGAAGGCCACTTTCTGTCTTTCAAAGGAATTGCAGCAAAGGGTTTATATTTTCCAGCAGGATTCATATATATTCAATTTACCTAAAAAAACATAAGTAGGCAACAACCTGTAAGCGATTCCTAACACGTAAAATCTTCAGGCATTCATGACAATTAACTCCTTGAAATCTACTATATATTTATAGTAGAATTAAATATCAAAATAATGGAGGAAGATTATGAAGAAAGTATTTAATGCTTCATTGGCACTGTTCGCAGCTGCCCTCATTTTAAGCGGATGTTCAAAATCAAACGCTAAAAAAGATTATATTCTTGCAACAGGTGGAACAAGTGGAACTTATTATCCATTTGGCGGCGCTATTGCAAACATCTGGAACACAAAAATTGCTAACATGAACGTTACAGCTCAGGCAACAGGTGCTTCAGCTGAAAACCTCAGACTTATTAATAAAGGTGAAGCTGAATTCGGAACAGTTCAGAATGACGTAATGGATTATGCTTACAATGGAACTGATATGTTTGCCGGCGAAAAGCTTCCAAATATCATGACAATTGGAACTATGTACCCTGAAGTTGTACAGATTGCCGTTTCTGAAAAGAGCGGAATTAAATCTGTAGCAGATTTCAAGGGAAAACGTATTTCTGTTGGTGATGCAGGTTCAGGAGTTGAATTCAACGCAAAACAGATTCTCGAAGGTTATGGTCTTACATTTGATGATATCAAAAAGAGCAACCTTTCATTCAAGGAATCTGCAGAAGGTATTCAGAACGGAACTCTTGATGGTTGTTTCATTACTGCTGGCGTTCCAAACTCTGCTCTTCAGGAACTTGCATTCACTGCAGGTTTGATTCTTATTCCTATTGAAAAAGATGCAGCTGATGCAATCTGCAGCAAATATGGATTCTACACTTACACAACAATTCCTGGTGGCACATACAAGGGAACAGATGTAGACACTCCAGCTCTCGCTATTAAAGCTACACTCGCAGTAAGTTCAAAGCTCGATGAAGACACTGTTTATGAAATGACAAAGGCTTTGTTCGAAAACCTAGATGAACTTGCACGCGGTCACGCAAAGGGAAAGGAAGTTTCTGCAGCATCTGCAATTACAGGAGTTTCAGTACCATTCCACCCAGGCGCAAAAAAATACTACAAAGAAATCGGTTTAAATGTAGACTAAAATAGAAAATCCGTTAAAAAACGAGCCGTAAGGCTCGTTTTAGGATTATCACAAAAACGTCTCAGAGCGAGATTTATCGAGCGATCCGCTTAAGTATGTAAATATACTAATGAATAAGAAATTTATACCGCTAATCATAATTATATTTTTTTTTGCTATTTCAGGAATTTCTCTCTTTTGCCCTATTCTCAATGTCCTTTCTGTAAGCAGTAGAAAATTAGAATCACATCGCTTTTATTCAATTGACGGATACACAAAAGGTTTTGTAATTTCATATACACATTCAGTAAACAAAGGCCGGGTTCATGATTATTACAAACATACACAGGACAAAAAACTTGAACTCTATAAAACTTCCTTTGTATCTTACGGGGCCGGCATTCCAGAACCGGATGAGACTCCTGGAGCCGTTTTTTCAGTTACAGATGATCATTATGTAATCACCGGAATCAATCGTGTAGTACCACGACTTGTTATGGCTGTAGGCCTTATTGCAGAACATTCCATTACTTTTGACGAAGCTTTTGAAGTTGGCCCGAAAGAATTTTTTCTAACAGATTTTTTTGAACCACAAACAAGTATAATTTTTGAATACAAGAGGATATCCCTCATAACATATATATTACACCGTTTATAAAATATATTGCTTAGTCCTCCACAAAGTCAGGGCTCGCAATGACAATATAAAAAAAGGAGGTCCCAATGGACACAGAACAGACTGACGAAACTCTTGCAACGCCGGAAGTCACAAACAGCACGATTGACAATATTCTTCCTACTTCGAACGAAGAAGAAATGAAGAATCTGATGAAAGATTTAGATCGTGAACAGGCTTACCGCGAACATAAATGCTGGCGTCAATATATTACGGTTATCATTTCTATTATTTTTGTTGCTTTTCAGTTGTATGCTACCCTATCAGGAATAATTACTGCACAGATTCTCCGTGCTACACACCTGGCTTTTGTTCAGCTGCTCGCTTTTCTTCTTTTTCCAGCAACTAAAAAAATGCCACGAAACACACTTCCATGGTACGATGTTCTGTTAGGTCTTACCGGCGCAGGCTGCTGGATGTATATAGTAATTAATTTCCAGACTCTGGTTCGCCGCTCTGGAAACAATACTACTCTCGACGTAATAATCGGTATTATTGGTATTCTGATTTTGTTTGAAAGCTGTCGCCGCATTGTAGGTGTGCCTATTATGACTATTGCCGCAATTTTTGTGATTTATGCATTCTTCGGAAAATATCTTCCGGGTTTCTTGCACCACAGAGGATATTCATTGCAGCGTGTAGTATGCCATCTTTTCTATAACACAGAAGGAATTATGGGAACTCCAATCGGAGCCTGTTCAACATTCATCTTCCTTTTTATTTTGTTTGGTGCTTTGCTCGAAAAAACAGGAATTGGACAATTCTTTATTGATGTCTGTAATGCAATTGCAGGTGGTGCAAGCGGTGGACCTGCAAAAGTAGCTGTTCTTTCTTCTGCATTGCTTGGTACAGTTTCCGGTTCTTCTGTAAGTAACACTGTAGGTTCTGGAAGTTTTACCATTCCTATGATGAAAAAACTTGGCTATAAAGGCGAGTTTGCCGGAGCCGTAGAAGCAGCAGCTTCAACCGGAGGGCAGCTTATGCCTCCTATTATGGGTGCCGCTGCCTTCCTTATGGCAGAAAGTCTTGGTATGCCTTACATTACAATTGTAAAAGCAGCCATAATACCAGCCCTGCTTTATTTTACAGGAATTTTTATTACAGTACATCTCGAAGCAAAAAAACTCGGTCTTAAAGGAATGCCTCGCGAACAGTTGCCTCGCTTCCTTCCACTCTTTTTGAGTCGAGGATATATGATTCTTCCTTTGATTGTAATCATCTGGTTCCTTTGTATTGGCAAAACAGCCGTATTTGCTGCTCTTATGGGTATTCTTGCATGCCTTTTAATTGGCCTTGCCGTTTCTATCGTAGACCTTGCAAAAGGCCGTAAACCAACCTTCGGTTCCCGTGACCTTATTGATGTCATGTGTGCCGCAGCCCGCAATATTATCAGCGTTGCAATTGCTTGTGGTATGGCTGGAATTATCATTGGTGTAGTTACCCTAACAGGCCTCGGACTTAAGCTTGGTGCAGGTCTTGTTTCTCTTGCAGGTGGAAAACTCTTCCTCACTTTGGTTTTCACAATGCTTGCTTCTATCATCCTTGGTATGGGAGCCCCTACAACTGCAAACTACCTCATAACTTCTACAATTACTGCAGGCGCAATTATTCAGCTTGGAGTACAGCCTCTAGCTGCACATATGTTTGCATTCTATTTTGGTATTATTGCTGATGTAACTCCACCTGTTGCTCTTGCAGCAATTGCCGGAGCTGCCATAGCAAAAGCACGCCCAATGAAAACTGCCTTTAATGCAACAAAACTTGCCATTGGCGCATTTATTATTCCTTATATGTTTGTATATAATTCACAGATGCTTATGATTGATGCATCGATAGGACGCATTTTGTTTATTATTGTTACGGCTTTGATTGGAATGTTTGGAATAAGTGTTGCACTCGAAGGTTATGGTTTCAACTATACTGGTATTTTGCACGGAACAAATAAATCCCCTGCCCTGATTACCACAATGGATGTTGTAGAACGTTTATTGTTCGCAGTAGCAGGGCTTCTTTGTGTAATTCCAGAAACAAGGTCTGATATAATTGGCCTTAGTATGATGGCTGTTTTAATTGCTTATCAACTGATTACAAAACGAATTTTATTGACGAAGAACCAATAATATTATTATTTTATAAATAAGAGGTACAAAAGATTATGAAAATCAAACCATTAGCAGATCGCGTTCTCGTTAAGAACGATAAGGCAGAGACAAAAACTGCAAGCGGACTCATTATCCCGGAAGCCGCTCAGGAAAAGACTCAGACTGCTGTTGTAGTTGAAGTTGGACCTGGAACTGATGAGAATAAAATCACAGTAAAGAAAGGCGACAGAATTATGTATGACAAATATGCCGGAACTCAGGTAAAGATTGATGGTGAAGATCACCTCATTCTCCGCATGAGTGATATCATTGCAGTTATTGAATAGACTGTATTTTTAATCTGTCTTTCAAAATTGATGCCCTTGCGTTTTCAGGATACAAACTAGCTGCGTATTCTGCAGAACGAAGGGCATTTTTTATATCTCCATCCCCTGCATAAATACAAGCTATTCTGTAAAATATTTCCGAACGCTGAACATTGCGGCTTTCACGACCAGCAGCTTTACCATATAAATCAAGAGCTTTGCTTTTTTTGCCAATAGAGACATAGATATTCCCAAGATTCATACAGGCAGCTGTAGAAGCAGTTTGAGAAAGATAACCTTCATCCAGAAGCCCGGCACTTTCGTAAACACAATATTCATGCAGGCGAAGTGCTTCATCCATTAACTTAAAGTCGGCCGCAAACCAGGCACCAAACTCAATAAATGAAAGTTCATACCCACGGGCTTTTTCTACAAACTGTTCCCAGAAATCCCGTTTCGCACTGTAATCACTTACACTTGTGACATAACTGTAAAATAGTTTCCAGGCATCATCATACTGCTTAGTTCTAAGCAGGAAATTGAGGGCATACTGAACTAAAAGACTTTTATATTCGCCATCTTCATTCAAACTGTTTTCAAGCATGTTCCAGAGATCGCGGTTTTTATCTTTTTCAGAAATTGATTTATCAGTTTTGTATCTCAGGTCAAGTTTTGCAATATTAAGATACGGATCATTATTATGTCGCAATGCTTCGTCTATTCTGTAAAGGGCATCACTCAAAGGAATTTTCCGGCGGTTATCGTAGCGCTCCATCTCTAAAGTTGTAATTCCCGCCTTGCGTAAAGCTGCAAGTTCGGCATCTTCTTCTCGTTCAAGATTTGAACGGTAAGCAAAATCTGCATACAAAATAAGGCCAGGAACATTATCAGGCCAGCGTGTTACAACATAAAACAGAAGATCTGCATTCTGATCATCCATTCCCTGATTTCCAGCCCAGATAGCACTGTTTAAGATAATATTAGAAAGAAGATTTTCATCTGCCTTGCGAACCTTAAGTTCATCAAGATTCAAGACAATATTACGACGGGCAGCTTCTGCAGCTTCCATTTCGCTTACTGCCATATATGCATCTGACTCCAAAGCAGACTGCTGAATCACAGATGTCTTAAAAACTACAACACCCTGATAACCATTCATAAGCTTTTTTGAGGTTTCAATGGCATCAATTGTGTTATAGAATTGTCCTGCATCGTAGCAAACCATTGCCCAGAAAAAAGCATCATCCGCATCTAAAAATGCAGCCGGATAAAGCGAGGCCGCAAGAGCATAATCGCCATTTGTAAGGTTGAATACGGCACAGTTACGCAACCAGAGTGGATTTCTGGAAGTTTTATAAGCATCAAGATATATCTGATAAAATTCTTTTTTGCTGTAATAAGTATAGGCAGCTGAACTTCCACCAGCTTCAATTGCTGATGCAGCTTTTGCCGCAGAATCTCGCAGAATGCATTCAGAATAAATTGATGCATATTTAGTTCCGCGCAACTTTTCCGCTACCTTCAGGCACTCGCCGAGGCGGCCTTCCCTCATCAAAAAAACTGAGTAAACAGCAAGCAACTCTTCGTTCCCACTGTTCTTTTTAAGAGCCTTTTTGAGAAGTTTTTCCGCACGTACTGAGTCGCCTATAGTAACATAGCGTTTATAAATACCGATGTAAGTCCACGAATCATAAGCGCGCTTTTCAGCCTTTTTAAGCTCCTTAAGCGCCGATTGCATCTGATTCTGCATTACAAGAGCATCAATAACATCAAACTGGCTTGTTAACGAGTTTTGTTCTGCCCTCATTCTACACGAAGAAAAGCAGAACAAAATCAAAGAAAATAAAACTAATGTGAAAATGCAGCGTTTAAGCTCTTTTTGCTTCATCTTTTCCTATTTTATCAAGCACCGCATTAATAAATTTATAGGAATCATCTGTGTCAAAGTCTTTGGCAATATTTACAGCCTCATCAATGACAATTTTTGCCTCAGCACCGTTCTGGAACAAAAGCTCATAAATACTTGTACGCAGAATTGCAAGTGCTACACGGCTTATGCGATCCATACTCCACGAAGCAGAAAGATGATTTTCTATAAGCTTATCAATTTCATCTATATGACTTATTGTACCAGCAATTATAAGGCTTGCAAAGGTGCGTTCTTCTTTAGCAGTTTCAGAAAGTTCAGTTTCCTGTTCCTGAAGGCCAGCTTCAATTTCAGCATCCTTCTGCAACCATGAAAAAGTAAGCAAATCATCCAGAGAAGACTTACTTACATCCCATGAATACAATGCCTGAAAAGCAATTACTCTACCATTTCTTCTAGACAATTATTTACCCCACTCAAGCAGCTTATCCAAAGCGGCACCTGTTTTTTTCATATCTACGTTCTCTGCAGTATGAAGTTCTTTTGCAACAG
>OCVV011150243.1_pt1 | contig 12091 bp, 9 predicted proteins | sample 1539721 | NCBI WGS metagenome assembly OCVV01 (sample SAMN02144230, study PRJEB22623) | gut metagenome | biome: sheep rumen | host: Ovis aries | place: New Zealand | reverse complement strand
TGCGATCCACGTGCATGAAGATGATTCCTTTATGCGCGATTACATTTTCAACAATCGTGGGAGTCTGAAAGCGATTCGGATCAACCGGATTGCCGGAGACTGCCTCTAAGCCATGAAACAAAAAGGTCCCTTAGTGTTCTGCCCCGGGTGATGCGCCCGGGGCAGTTTTATTCGTTTTATTTCAGAACTTTTACTGAAAGGATACCCGCAGATTTTCCCGGTAATTTGCGTTGACCGCAGGGATAGGGTATACTATACAAGAGTTACTATGTATGCATAACAGGGAGAAATGTACTATGAGCAAAAGACCAAGATATCGGGGCGCCCGCACACATAGAAGAAATCCGATGCGGATCCTCCTGCCGGTTGTGATCTTGGCTGTGATCCTGGTGGCGGCCGGCATATTCATCTATGCCAGGAGATATTCACCATCCAAAGAAAAAGTCAATCTGAACGATTATTACGGCCTGCAGACTTCTGATGAAATGTACATTATAAAGAACGGAACACAGGCCGGAACAAACGGATACCTGGAAGGCGACGAAGGATATGTGCCGATCAGTGAGGTGCAGAGCGGGATCAACGCCCGGTTTTTCTGGGACCCGACTGAGAAGGTGCTCCGCTATGTCGATGGAAACGATATCATCAGCGCGGCGGCGGATACGAAGGCCTATACGGTGAACAAAGCGCAGAAGAACGCGAAATACAAGATCGTGGAAATCCGGGATGATACCGCGTACCTTTCTCTGTCATTTGTAAAGAAATATACGAATATTCGTATCAGCTACTTTAAAAAGCCCAACCGTGTGGTCCTGTCCGACCAGTGGGGCAAGGTGAAGTACCGGACCGTCAAGCGGAAAACCCAGATCCGGGCCAAGGGCGGATACAAGAGCGGGGTTGTCGCGGAGGTGGAGCGCGGTACGAAAGTTACCGTACAGGAAACCTATGAGAACTGGTCCGCGGTCTGCACAGAAGACGGTACCGTGGGATATATCCAGAACCGTATGCTGGGCAGCGAGACCACCGAGACCTTTACCAGTAAATTCAAAGCAGCGGAGCACGCGCATATCACCAGAACCGAGCCGGTGAATCTGGTATGGCATCAGGTGACGAATACTTCCGCAAACAGCAGAATCGATGATGTACTGAAGAAATCCCCGGGAGTCAATGTGGTTTCGCCGACCTGGTTTTATCTGAATGACAGCAAAGGCGGCATTCAGTCTTACGCCAGCGCTTCGTATGCTGCGGCCTGCCATAAGAAAAATGTGCAGGTGTGGGCCCTGGTCAGCAATCTGGAAAACAGCAGCGTAGACACGGCAAAGGTGCTGAACACCACCAGCAGCAGGGATCAGCTGATCAACAATCTGGTGGCCCAGGCAATTGCCGCCAATATCGACGGAATCAACGTGGATTTTGAAGCGCTGAAAAACTCCGTAGGCTACGGCTTTATTGAATTTATCCGGGAATTATCCGTAAAATGCTCCAACAACGGACTGGTGCTGTCGGTGGACAATTATCCGCCCTCTGCGTATACCGGTGTGTACTATCGGAGTGAAGAGGCGAAATTTGCCGATTTTGTGATACTCATGGCTTATGATGAGCATTTCAAAGGATCAGAGGCCGGCAGTGTATCTTCTCTGAGTTATGTGGAAGACAGCGTGACCGCAATGTTAAAGGATGTGCCGGCAGATCAGCTGGTGCTGGGACTGCCGTTTTATACCAGACTCTGGGAGACGAAGGGATCCGGTACACCTTCCTGCACAACCTATGGGATGGAAGGCGCCCGGAAGCTGTTAAAATCTGTGGGAGTCAGCGCGGAATGGGATGACAGGACTTCCCAGAATTATGCAACTTATCAAAAAGACGGAAGCACTTATCAGATCTGGCTGGAAGATGCCCGGTCCCTGCAGACAAAGCTGAAAGTCATGCAGACGAAAAAACTGGCCGGAGCGGCCTTCTGGAAATCCGGCTACGAGACCAGTGATGTGTGGAGTGTCATCAGCAAGTATACAGCATCCTGACCGGCTGCCGGACAGCGTCCGTCTGCAGAAAAACAGGAAGTAAGAACATGGAAACAGTAATCAGAACAGTTGACCGGGATCATCCGGATCCGGAAATTATAAAAGAAGCGGCGGCCCTGATCCGCCGGGGGGGACTGGTGGCATTTCCCACAGAGACGGTATACGGACTGGGGGCAGACGCGCTTCTGCCGGAAGGCGCCCGCAGGATCTATGCCGCCAAGGGAAGACCCTCAGATAATCCGCTGATCGTTCATATCTGCGCGTTTGACGCGCTGAAAAAGATTACAGCGGATCTGCCGCGGGAGGCCGCTCTGCTGGCGGAAGCCTTCTGGCCGGGGCCGTTGACGATGATTTTCCGCAAAAGCGAATGTGTACCCCGTGAGACGACCGGCGGCATGGATACGGTGGCGGTGCGGATGCCCTCCCATCCGGTGGCGGCGGCGTTAATCCGGGAGAGCGGCGGTTATATCGCGGCTCCCAGCGCCAACACGTCCGGGCGGCCCAGCCCGACACTGGCCAGACATGTGTATGAAGACCTGCAGGGCAGGATCCCGCTGATCCTGGATGGCGGAGCAGTAGGCATCGGCCTGGAATCCACCATTGTGGATCTGAGTGAAGAAGTGCCCATGATTCTGCGTCCGGGCTACATTACCAAAGAGATGCTGGAACAGGTGATCGGAACGGTGCGGAATGACCCGGGATTTATCAGTCCGGACAGCAGTGTACGGCCAAAGGCTCCGGGCATGAAATACCGGCATTACGCCCCAAAGGCCCGAATGGTTCTGGTCAGCGGTCCGGTGGACCGCGCGGCCGAAAAGATCCGCGGTCTGGCGGAGGAAAGCCTCCGGAAGGGAGAACGCTGCGGCATTCTCTGCACGGATGAAACCAGAGATCGGTACGGAACGCTGGACCAGGCAGTGATCAAAAGCATTGGCCAGCGGCAGAAAGAAGAGACGATTGCCCATAATCTTTATGGGATTCTGCGGGAATTTGATCAGGCAGACGTGGACTGTATCTACTCGGAGAGTTTTCCTGAGGATGGAATCGGCGCGGCGATTATGAACCGGATGCTGAAAGCTGCCGGCCATCAGGTGATCCATGTATAAGCCGGCACCGGGCAGGCTGGGACTGCTGTCTGTGCTGACGGCCACAGAGGAGAAAGGTTTTTACAGATTATTATGAGGGAATTTGACAGAATCGTATTTGTAGGGCGGGCAGGCAACTGCCGGGAAGTGATGGCAGCCGAGCTGCTGAAACAGAAGCCCTTATGGCATCGGCCGGAGATATTGTCCCGTGGCGTATCGGTGCTCTTCCCGGAGCCGATGAATCAGAAGGCAGAGGCCGTACTGATCAGCAACGGCATCCAGATGGGGAATTTTACCTCCAAGGCGCTGACAGAAGAGGATTTCGGCGATGATACGCTGGTGATTACCTTTGAAACAGCGATCCGGGAGACAATCGAAACGAAATTTCCAAAAGCGAAAAATCTTTATGTCCTGACGGACATCACCGGTGATGAACTGGAGATTTTTGATCCCTGCGGACAGGAAATTGTGACCTACGGGCTTTGCTATGAAGCCATTGAGAAGACAGTGACCAAGCTGGCAGAAGTCCTGAATGAAGGGGATTTCTTCCGGGAAGTGGAAGCAGTGCCGCAGGAGGCAGCGGAGCAGAACGGAGCAGAGGATGAGTGACAAACGAACCGATTATATTACCTGGGATGAGTATTTCATGGGAGTGGCGAAGCTGTCGGCCATGCGGTCCAAGGATCCCAACACACAGGTAGGCGCCTGCATTGTGAGCCAGGACAACAAAATCCTGTCCATGGGATACAACGGTTTTCCCCTGGGGTGTTCCGACGATGTGTTTCCCTGGGCCAGAGAAGCGGACGAACCGCTGGATATCAAATATCTCTATTCCACCCACAGCGAACTGAACGCCATTTTAAACTACAGAGGAGGAAGCCTGGAAGGGGCGAAGCTCTATGTTTCCCTGTTTCCCTGCAACGAGTGCGCAAAAGCCATTATCCAGTGCGGAATCAAGACGGTGATTTACGCAGAAGACAAGTATGAGCAGACCGCGTCCGTCATTGCTTCCAAACGGATGCTGAAAGCGGCAGGCGTGTCCTTCTACCGCTATGAGCATACCGGCCGAAAAATCGAAATTCATCTTTAGAACAGCAGATCCGGCTGCCCGGGCTTATGCAGATGCCCGGGCAGCCGGATTTTCAGTCTTTTTCCAGGGCGTAGAGCGCGGCGCCCAGGGCCCCAACAATTTCCGGCTCGGCACACAGGAAAACAGGGGCGCCAAGATGCTGTTCCAGCACTTTGACGACGCCGGGATTTCTGGCCACACCGCCGGTCATCATGAAGCCAGGTTCCAGGCCGACGCGCTTCATCAGGGACAGCGCCCGTCCGACGATGGCTTCATGGATGCCGTGGGCGATATCCGCCGTGTCCTTGTTTTGGGCGATCAGGGAAATAACCTCGGATTCCGCAAACACAGAACACATGCTGCTGATCTGTATTTCTTCCTTCCAGTTCAGGGAAACCGGCCCCAGGTCATTGATATCCAGTTCCAGCGTACGGGCCATCATCTCCAGAAACCGTCCGGTGCCGGCGGCGCATTTATCATTCATGACAAAATCCGCCACATCGCCCTGTTCATTCAGACGGATGGCCTTGGAGTCCTGGCCGCCGATATCCAGTATGGTATGAACGGAAGGATTCAGAAAACGGGCTCCCCTGCCGTGGCAGCTGATTTCGGTGACGCTGCGGTCCGCAAAGGGGATGCTGACGCGTCCGTATCCGGTGGATACGACGGAAGCAAGCTGATCGCTGGAAATTCCGGCCTGCTTCAGGACTTCTTCCAGAATCATGTCGGCGCTTTCCCCGCTTTTGGCCCCGGTACGGCGTACCGCGGAGGCGAGGATCTGTTTTTGCTCATTGATTATGACAGCGTTGGTAGAAGTAGACCCGCTGTCAATTCCCATTACATACATAGGCTGTCCCTTTCTGATGGTGTGAATGCGTCCCGCCGGTCTGCGGGAGCCTTTCTGCGCGCGAAGCGCTTCTAAAAATGCTTCCAGACGGGTCAGAATCTGCCCGCTGCTCTGTGTGGTGGCATCGGTTTCCAGTTTCAGGATCGGGAGATCCCCCAGTTCCTTCAAACGGGAATATTCGTAGGCGTAGATATCACAGAACTGGATGGTATGGTAAATCATGCCGTCGATCCGGTCGGCCAGAGTCTCCAGAAAACGCTCCCGGTTGGTGCCATGGGCCATGCGCATGCAGGGCAGCTGGTTTAACAGCTGAAAGCTGTAGTCATTCAGGGGATTGGCTTCTCCGGTTTTATAGGAGCGGATGGTTCCGGTGCAGGTCAGGTCCGCGACCAGCTCCACGTTGTGATTGGCGAGGAGGTTCTTGATATCGGAGCCGGGCCGCGCGCCCACCAGAGCCACTTTCAGATCCGGGGCTGCCTGGGGCGCAGTCCGCAGCAAGGCGGCTTCCCGTTTGCGGCTGCAGATAGCACGCAGACGGTCTGTGGAAAAGTGTCTGCCGGAATATGCCTCGTAGGCGCGGATCAGCTTCCGGAATTCCTCTTCATAAAGAGAAACCGTGAATTCGTTGATTTTGTGCGGCAAATCCAGACAGTAAATAAAACGGTCCGGATGCTGTTCCTTCAGAACATCATAGAGACGGCGCCCGCTGTCACAGCAGGAGGTCAGCAGCAGGCCGTCATAGGCCCCTTTGCTGAATTCTTCCAGGGCGGCTTTGGTGAAGGAACAGATATTGGCATGCATAATGCTGTCTGCCTGGGAAAAATCGGTGACATGGGGTTCTAACAGCTGTACGGTTTCGCCGAAAGCCTCCAGGATTTCCACCGGAGCGTATTTACACAAATATCCGATCATGAGGTCTGTATCCTTTCTTCTTTTTTATGGGCATCCAGAAGTTCCAGAAACGCTTCCAGCCGTGTGCGGATCTGACCGTCGTGGCTGTTGATTCTGGCCATTCCGTCGCCGTCCAGAATCAGGAAGGGAAGGTCCATTTCCCGCATTTTTTCCTTCAGCAGCATGACGCCGCCGGAGGACTGTTTGCAGCCCCAGTGGCAGAAATTGATGACGCCGTCGGAATGCAGGGTGCGGGCCAGGTCGCAGACCAGCTGTGCCTTGCGTTCATAAGAGCGGGTATAGACATTGTTGATCATCTTATCCGCCAGGGCGTCCAGCGGGTGCTCAATATCCAGCTGTTTGCGGTAGTCAAAGTTCATTTCCATGGTTTGGATCTGATAATCCTCCGACAGGTTGAAGTACTGTTTCAGGGTTTCCTGATAATAAGGGAGCAGGTGAACCCAGAGGATTTTTGTCCCGTGAAATTCCGGAGCTTCCCGGATTTCGTTCCGCATCATATGGAAAAAGCGGAGAATGGCCTTTTCTCCGATATTTGTATGTGTGGCAAACAGCATATACATCTGCAGGGTGAGGGTCGACGGGTAGGACTTGTGCGCCGCGTATCGAAGAAATTCTTCGTAGTATCTGCGGGAACGGTTTTCCCGGTCCAGAACGGCCTGCAGCGCTTCGAAGCGAAAAGGTTTATGAAAATGGGCTTCCAGCCGGGCGATCAGCTCTTTGAGCTGGGCGGTCACATAGGCGTGGGCCTCCGGCGAGTCGGTCATGGGGACATCAATGAGAAAAGAAGGGATCTGGTGTTTCTGCGCCAGGTGCCGGAACGTATTGATGTTGCCGTCGCAGATGGTGGAAGTGGTGACCGCGAAGGAGGCGGGCGGAATCACTCCGGAATCCACCGCACCGATGAAATTTTTGTGGTAAGAGCAGAGTGTGCCGGCGATCCCCTCTTCCTCCGCGTAATTCATAAAATAGTCTTCAATGGTAAATCCGGAGAGAAATGAGGACAGGGCTTCAATGGACAGGGCGTGTACACCGAAACACTGCAGGATTTCCACCGGAGAGAAAATATTGGCCCATACGGTACGCTCGGGATGTCTTAAAGCGTCGAGAATATCGGCCACCGCATAGGAGTTGAGAAACCGAAAGGCTTCCGGGAGGCGCCGGTCTGCCAGCTTTCTGGTGCGGAAGTGCTCCAGGGCGAGTCCGGTCTTGATCATGCGGAAGGCCGCGGCCGGATGATTGGGTGCCGCTTTTTTTATAAGGTTTCCATAGGTCTGAATGGCGTCCATGCTGTATTTCCTTTCTTGCCGCGGGCGGCGTCTCCTGGTCCTGGTAGTGCGGACATTGCTGTAATTATAACGGGAGAACTGGCGGGAATGCAAGATTGTGTTATATTATTTAGGAAGATCAGGAAGGAAAGAAAAAGGAGATGCCATGAAAACCTACGATTTTGACACCGTGATTCCAAGAAAACATACAGAATCCCTGAAGTGGGACGGGTTTGAACGGTTTTTCCCGGGCCTGGACGCAGAAGGAGCCCTGCCGATGTGGGTGGCAGACATGGATTTTCCGGTTCCGGAGGAAATAACAGCCGTCATCCGCGCAAAAGCAGAAGCATCCGTATTCGGTTATCCGGCAGCGCCGGGAACCCATGTGCTGGACGCGGTGCGGGAATGGATGGAACGGCGCCACGGATGGAAGATCCGCAGGGAGTGGATTGTACTGACGCCCGGCGTGGTGGACGCGATCTGCACTGCGGTACAGGCACTGACCCGGGAAGGGGACGGCGTTTTGATCCAGCCGCCGGTCTATTATCCGTTTCGGGAGAACTGTATTCTCCGCAATCAGAGGAAAGTGGTGGAAAATCCGCTGATCCGCACGGCGCAGGGCCGCTATGAAATTGATTTTGACGATCTGGAAGAGAAGGCTGCCGAAGCGGACACAAAGCTGTTTATCCTCTGCAGCCCCCACAATCCGGTGGGACGGGTCTGGACCAGGGAAGAGCTGGAACACATGGCAGAAATCTGCCGCCGCAATCAGGTGATTCTGGTGTCGGATGAGATCCATTCGGATCTGATTATGGATGGCCGGAAGCACACGTCTGCCGGTACCGTGACGGAAGAGGGGATGATCTGCTGCATTTCGGCCAGCAAGACCTTTAATCTGGCGGGGCTTAAGACTTCCGCAATTATTATCCCGGACGCGGAAATCCGCCGGAAATTCCAGCAGCGGCTGTCTGCCGGCGGTTTTTTCGGACCGAACGTGTTCGGGCCGGCTGCTATGGAAGCGGCCTTTCGCCGGGGGGATGCTTATGTGGACCAGCTGACGGCATACATCAGCGCCAACCTGAAGTATGCGGAGACATACGTCAGAGAGAATCTTCCGGGCGTGCAGGCATCCGTGACCGAAGGCACGTATTTCCTCTGGCTGGACTTCAGCGGAACCGGATTATCAGAAGAAGAGATCTGCCGCAGCGTGGTGGAAAAGGCGAAAGTAGCAGGCGATCTGGGTCAGTGGTTCGGCCGGGGCGGATCCGGATGTGTGCGGCTGAATCTGGCCTGCCCGCGGAAAACAGTGGAAGAGGCCATGCGCCGGCTGTCCGGGGTGTTTGGAAGATAAATCATTCACAAAAAAGACAATCAAAAATCCGGCGGATATGGTATACTGTAACGCGTGATGGCATGCCCGGGTGCAGGGCGTGCCGTGAGCACACGGCGGAAGACGCGGACGGAGACGGCTCCAGGGCGGTTCCGGCAGTGTGAATATACAGGAGGAATGAGTTTGGATACAAGAGTAGCAATCATCGCCGTAGTCGTGGAAGATCCGGACAGTACGGAAGCATTGAATCAGCTGCTGCATGATTACGCGGAATATATCATCGGCCGCATGGGTGTTCCGTATCAGAAAAAGCAGGTATCCCTGATCAGTATTATGGTGGATGCGCCGCAGAAAGTAGTCAGCGCTCTGGCCGGAAAGCTGGGGATGCTTCCGGGGGTTTCTGCCAAGACCTTGTATGCAAAAGTCTGAGAAGAGGAGAATTTCGATATGAGCCCAAAGGATCAGGTAGAACGAGTCCTGAAAGATATCCATATCTTTTTTACTAAATGTCAGAAAATTGAAAACGAGCCCGGCATGGTGAAAGTGGATCAGAAGCAGTTTATGGAGCTTCTGGAACGGCTGAATTACGGCCTGTATGAGGTGCTGGATTACTATGAGCAGACCCAGCAGACCGCCGGGGAAACCGAACGGGCGGCCCGCCGGCAGGGAGAACAGATTGTCAGCAATGCGGAGAAACGGGCCGAAGATGTGTATGCGGCATCTCTTCTGTTCACCAGTGAGTCCATCAACGGAATCCGGGATATTATGGATGATATGCACGATTCCATGAATGATCTGATGCGTCAGTTCAAAAAGGATCTGTTCAGCCAGCGGCAGCAGCTGCAGAATAATGAGACCGAACTGAGGTCCCAGCTGACGGATCTGGCGGATACCAGAAAATATCTGCAGGTGCTGGAAGATATTAATCACGAGCATGAAATGAAAAAACGGGATCTGGAAGAGGAAAAGGAAGTGGGCCGCGCGTTTTACCGCGGACTGACCGGCGCCCAGAACCGGGAGGCAAAAGTTCCGATTACGGATGCCCGCGGAAGATTTGAGGCAGAAGATCCGGAAAAGACAGATCGAAGCGCGCCGGGAATGGAAGGCCTGCTGAATCTGGATGAGCCGGCCGGCGCATCCGAACACAGACCCATCGGACTGTCCGGCGTGTTTGCGGCACCGAAAAGAAGAAACGAGCGCGTTCGGCCGGAAGGGCTGGAATCTTCCGAAGGCGGCTTCCTGTCTCCGCCTGCGAAACCGGATATCCGGGTAAATACAGACGCGGCATATTTCAAATGGAAAGAGAAACAGGAGAAAGAAGCGGACGCTGAGGCGAAGGCTCGCGCGGAGAAAGAGGCCCGTCAGGCGGCGGAAGCGAAAGCAAAGGCGGAAGCCGAGGCAAAGGCCCGCGCGGAAGAAGAAGCCCGTCAGGCGGCGGAAGCGAAAGCAAAGGCGGAAGCTGAGGCAAAAGCCCGCGCGGAAGAAGAAGCCCGTCAGGCGGCGGAAGCGAAAGCAAAGGCGGAAGCTGAGGCAAAAGCCCGCGCGGAAGAGGAAGCCCGTCAGGCAGCGGAAGCCAAAGCGAAGGCGGAAGCTGAGGCAAAAGCCCGCGCGGAAGAGGAAGCCCGTCAGGCGGCGGAAGCCAAGGCAAAGGCGGAAGCCGAGGCAAAAGCCCGCACAGAGGAGAAGACAGGCGGAACCAGAGAAATTAATCTGGCGGATTACCGGAGAACGGCAGACGGATCCCGGAGAGACCAGGGAGAAACCCGGGAAATGAAAGTCATCAAGCCGGTGGGAGGAATCGATAACTCCGGACGGCCCCTGGAAGATGTCATCGACAACGGGCAGGAGCTTCCGAATGAGGAAGAACTGCTGCAGGCAGTGCTGCGGGATGAGATGAAGCATTACAGCACAGCGGAAAGCGGAGCAGCCGCGGAAACACAGGAACCGCTGCATACAGCCGGCATGGAACGGGAGGAACCGATTGATGAAGATCTGAAACCCCGCGAATACGCACACAGATCCGGCCGCAGACACCAGAACGATGCCTACGACGAGTTTTACGATTTTGATGACGGGGAAAAGGAAAAAGAAAAACCGGCCAGAGGCGGCTTTGGCGGGAAATTCAAAGATTTTCTTCTGGGCAAGGATCTGCTGGATGATGAAGATGACGAGGACATCTGACACGCAGAGCGGAGAAATTTTCAGTACAGAGGAACAGATAGAACTGTAAAAGCCCGTACAGGGCGGACGAAGGAGGATAAGATCTATGAAACTCTATGACAACGGCGTATACCTGCTGGATGGAACCAGACTGGTAGAGGATGGGCCGGATGCCCAGGCGCAGCTTGCCGCGGCAGGAAGAAAAGCGGATAAAGCCAGTGCAGCGGAAGCGACCATGGCTTACGGAATTCTGAAAGCTCACAATACTTCCGGAAATATGGATCAGCTGAAGATCAAATTTGACAAGCTGACCTCTCACGATATCACATTTGTCGGAATCATTCAGACGGCCCGGGCGTCAGGTCTGGAAAAATTTCCGATTCCCTATGTTCTTACCAACTGCCACAACAGTCTCTGCGCGGTAGGCGGAACCATTAACGAAGATGACCATATGTTCGGCCTTTCCTGCGCGAAACGGTACGGCGGCGTCTATGTACCGCCTCATCAGGCAGTCATCCATCAGTTTGCCCGCGAGATGCTGGCAGGCGGCGGCCGGATGATTCTGGGATCCGATTCCCATACCCGTTACGGCGCGCTGGGCACGATGGCCATGGGCGAGGGCGGTCCGGAGCTGGTAAAGCAGCTGCTGAACAAGACCTATGACATCAAGCGTCCGGAAGTGGTCGCCATCTATCTGAAGGGCGCCCCGATTGCCGGCGTAGGCCCGCAGGATGTGGCGCTGGCCATTATCAAGGCAGTATTTAAAAACGGCTACGTAAACAATAAAGTCATGGAATTTGTCGGCCCGGGCGTAAGCGCGCTGAGCGCGGACTTCCGGATCGGCGTGGATGTTATGACCACAGAAACCACCTGCCTGTCCTCCATCTGGCGCACCGATGACACCATCCGGGAATTCTATGAGATTCACGGCCGGACAGAAGATTACAAAGAACTGAATCCGGGCGAAACCGCATATTACGACGGCTGTGTGGAAGTGGATCTGTCAGAGATCCGTCCGATGATCGCGATGCCCTTCCATCCCAGCAATGCGTATACCATCGCGGAAGTGAAGGACAACCTCATGGATATCCTGGAGGATGTGGAAAAACGCGCCCAGGTCAGCCTGGACGGCGCTGTGGACTATACCTTAAAAGATAAAGTCAGAGACGGCAGATTATATGTCGATCAGGGAATTATCGCGGGATGTGCCGGCGGCGGATTTGAAAACATCTGCGCAGCGGCGGATATCCTGGAAGGCAGAAGCATCGGCTTTGACGAGTTTACACTGAGTGTATACCCGGCAAGTATGCCGATTTACATGGAACTGATCCGCAACGGCGCAGCCGCAAAACTCATGGATACCGGCGCTGTACTGAAAACCGCCTTCTGCGGCCCTTGCTTC
>OCVV012864087.1_pt1 | contig 12094 bp, 8 predicted proteins | sample 1539721 | NCBI WGS metagenome assembly OCVV01 (sample SAMN02144230, study PRJEB22623) | gut metagenome | biome: sheep rumen | host: Ovis aries | place: New Zealand | reverse complement strand
CGCGTTTTCCCGACCGTTTTCTTCCCTTTTTCGCGGCCCTCTCGTTGAGTGCTTATATAGAATACCACGCAAATCCCCTGCTGTCAACAAAAATTTTCACTTTTTTTAACGTTCCGACGCGTAACACAAGCATTCTTTGCCCTTTTTCTGCACAAATAGAAACATTTCCCTTGTTCTCCGGCCATCCCGCCATTGAAACAGCCGGCATCGCTTGTGTCGAAACGATGCCGGCCTCCCGCTCGCTGCAGTTACAGCAGATTCTCCTGATAATGTGCGCGCACACCGCCGATAAATTTCAGCCGTGTTCTGGCGCACAGCAGCGGTGCGCTGCCAATGTTTTTCTGTTCAATCCGCACCGGAACAGCTACTTCCCGCAGATGCATACCGATCAGCGTTCCGCCGATATCCAAACCCGCGTGAGCGCGGACATGCTCCACCGCAGCCGGTTCCGCAAAATTCTGCCAGCAGGTTGTGGCGAACGATCCGCCTGCCTTGGGCTGCGGCAGTACGTTGACCGGCTCCAAACCGTAACGCTCCGCGGCCTCTTTTTCGAGAATAATGGCACGGTTGAGATGTTCACAGCACTGTGCGGCAAGAAAAATACCCGCCGGCTGCAGCGCCGCCTGTGCACCGCGGTAAATCGCACCCGCTATATCCATAGACGAAGCCGAGCCGATTTTTTCTCCGCCGACCTCACTGGTGGAACAGCCAATGACAAACAGGTCGCCCTTGTGCAGCTTCGCCTGTTCGAGAACTTCCTCTACGGCCTTCTGTGTCTGCTGTTCAATTTGTTTCAGCTCCATCAAACAATTCCTCCTCTTTTTCCACAGGCTGTTGACAACAACCTTCCGCGATCACTGCAGCGACTGCTCCGCAATGCTGCGGCGGCACAGCGCCAGATGCAGCAGCATCGCATCATAAGCCGCCATGCCATCGCGCGCGGCTATGGCTGACATAATCTCACGCGTGGTTCGCGCAAGCTCCTTCCGTGTCTGTTCCGACGGTGTTCCCGCCAGCATAGACGGCGGTCCGCACAGAATCACGGCGAGGTTTGGTACGACAACATTGCCCGAAGCGCGTGCAATCGCGGCATGAAACCGCATATTTTCTTCCGCAAAATCATCGCCGCTCAGAATCGCGTGTTCACAGGCGTCACACAGCTCCATCAGCTCTGACAGCTGTTCGGGCGAGCAGTTGCCGGCGGCGAGCGATGCCAGCCGCGGCTCCAGCAGAAAGCGCAGCGCAAGCAAATCGGATGCCACACGCACCGGATCATTCAAAAACTGCAGACCGAGCGGGTCCTCGCTCACACCGCTGCGCTCCGAGACAAAGGTGCCTGCACCGCGGCGAATTTCTACGACATTGCGGCTGACCAACGTCTTAATTGCCTCCCGCACCGTACTGCGTCCGACACCCAGCTTTTCCGCCAGTTCAAATTCATTGGGCAGCTTGTCGCCCGCCTTTCGTTCTTTTCCGATGATCGTGCGCACGATCTCATCTGCGACTTTTTCGGTCAGCAGCTTTCGGCTATCCATCGCGCCATCCCTCCCGCTGTTGCAGCTGTGCTGATTTCATTTTATTCTCTAATATAAGTATAACAGCTTTTTCTGCCCGCGAAAAGGGCGGCCGCACCGGATTTTCCCGATACAGCCGCCGCTGTCTGTCTTATGTTCTTCAGGATACCGCGCAGACCGGCGTGTCACCGGCGCCGATGCCTATGGCAGGAATGCCGCAATACCTCATGTATGACGCGAGATTCTGCAGCAGTGCCGTCGTTTCCGCGCTGCTGTCAAAGCGCAGCGTGACGATGCCTGTGCGGTCCATCGCCTGTATTGCCGCCTCATAGGACTGCGGTGCCTGACTCCAGTCCCACAGCCGATAACCGGCAGCCTGCATTGCATGCAGTGTCTCCTGATTGACGGCACCTGCGCTTCCGCCCGCCACGCGCACCAGACGTGTCGGCGTGCCTGTAATAACGGAAAGCGTTTTATTCGCATTGTTGAGCAGTGCAGGGGAATTGACTCCCACCTGCGCCCGCGTCAGCAGCAAACCGATGCTGTGTCCGTCGCCCGCAATGTGGCGCAGCAGATCATCTGCGCCGTACAGATTGTCAACGGGAACGAAAAACGTCGCGCGAATGCCCGCTGTGTCCAGTGCGCTCAGAATTGTCTCTGTATTCGCGCCCAAATCGCTGTCCACCGTCAGGAAAACCGACGTCGGAATATACTGCGGCATGGTGTACTGCCGTGCGCCATCCATCGGAACCATCGTGCCCGGCAGGTAGAGAATACCGCTGCCTCCCATATCAAATCCGTCCGCACCTGTATACGGGAACAGGGAATACGGGCTGTATGGACCATATGGATAATATGGTGTGTACGGATAATATGGCGTATACGGGTTATACGGTGTATTCGGATTGGGCACCACCGGTGAGCGGGATGGCGTTGCCGGTGTCTCCGGTTTTACTGGTGTCGCCGGTTTCTCCGGCTCTGCATCAATCGGCTTGACCGACTTTTTCTTTACGATTACCGTACAAGTCGCCGTCATACCGTCCGCCGTGGCGGAAATAATGGCGCGTCCTTCCTTGACTGCTGTGATGTTTCCGTTATTGTCCACGCGCACGACTGCCGCATTGTCCGATGTCCAGGTAACCGGGGTATCTTTTCGGGCCTCGGGTGTGATCTCTGCCTTCAGTACAGCGGTGTCGCCTTCGGTCAGCGTCAGTGTGCTGTGATTGATCCGGATGCCTGTAATGACAACATCCGGCTTGACAGTAACCGTGCAGACCGCCTGCTTTGTGCCGTCCTCCGTCTGTACCGTGACCGTCACCGTGCCTTCTGCCTTCGCATGAACCGTTCCGTCCGCATCAACTGATGCGATGTCGGGATTTTCGGATTTCCATACCAGTGTTCCGGTTTCCGCCTGTTCCGGCTGCGGCTTGACCGTCAGCACGGCGCTTTCACCGATGCTGAGCTCCAGCTTGTCCGGCTCGACAGCGAGTCCGGTCAGCAGATATCCGGAGACACGGATGGTGCACACCGCAGACAGCCCGTTTTCTGTTTCCGCTGTAATCTGCGCGTCACCCTCACCGACTGCGGTAACTGTGCCGTCCTCCGAAACGGTCAAAACCGCCGGATTGCTCGACTGCCAGCGCAGCGGACTGCCCGCCGCCTGTTCCGGCTGGATTTCAGCTGTAATTTTCTGTGTTTCTCCGATTTTCATCGCATCCGTCTGCGGATGAAGTGCAATGCCGGTCACCGCATAACCGGATACCGTGACCCGGCAGACAAACACGCTGCCGTTTTCACACCGACCGGCGATTTGCGCCATGCCCTCCGCCTTTGCGGTGACGAGGCCGGTCTCCGACACCTCTGCGATTTCAGACTTGTCCGAAACCCACAGCACGGTATTGGTCTGCGCATCCGCACCCGAACCAGCCGGACTGTCGCCCGATCCGACTGGACTGATCGAACCGTCATCCGGGTCGCCTGCGCTGCCCGAGCCGGAGACAGGCTGGATCTGGCTTCCGCCCGTCTGCGGCGGAATCTGCAGCTGCACGCGGTCACCTATGTGCATCGCATAATCCGTCGGTACCTCCGCCGTCAGCGCGACCGTCGGAATTTCCGCCGGCTCTGTCGTTTTGATATTGCTGCGCCATGCCGCAACCGACAGCATGCCGCACAGCAGCACACTTGCCAGCAACGCGCAGCCGATTCGTTTTATCCTCTTCATAAAAGCTCCCTCTCTGAGGCCGCATAATACTATACTGATACAGAATTATTATATCTCACAGGTCTCCGTTTGTCACCTGCTCATTTTGTAAATTTTTTGGCATTTTTTAATCACACTGTCTGTTACCTGTCATCTGTACTTTTTATTGCGCCGTCTTTGCGGCAATGTTATAATAGGTAAAACATCCAAGCACTTTGCTGATGAGACAGGAGCGTACTATATATGAATCTGGAAAAGGAAATCCGCCGGTTTTTATCCGGTCAGAGCGCAGAGGCCTACCGCGTTTTCGGCGCGCATTCTTCCCATCAGTTCGGGCAGGACGGCATAGAATTTCGCGTCTATGCGCCATATGCAGCTAATATGGAGCTCGTCGGCGATTTCAATGGCTGGAACGGCTGGCAGATGGACCGCCGTGAGGACGGTGTCTGGAGCATTTTCTGCCGCGATATTCCGCAGGGCGCGCTGTATAAATACCGCACCACCACGCAGGAAGGGCGGGTTATCGACCGCGCCGACCCGTTCGCCTTTTACTCCGAGCTGCGCCCGTCGAGTGCATCGGTTGTCTATGACCTCGGCGGCTACAACTGGGGCGATTCCGACTGGATGCGCACACGCAGCAAAAATTACACGCGCCCGATGAGCATTTATGAGCTGCACGCGGGCTCATGGCGGCGCGATCTGGACAACCGCGCGGATGCGCCCACACCGGAGGAGCAGGAATTCGGACGGATGCTCACCTATCGTGAGCTCGCCGATCAGCTGATTCCCTATATAAAGGAACAGGGCTTTTCCCATATCGAGCTGATGCCGCTGACGGAATACCCGTTTGACGGTTCGTGGGGCTATCAGGCAACCGGTTATTTTTCCGCCACCAGCCGCTACGGCGAGCCCCACGGTCTGATGGAATTGATTGACCGCTGTCATCAGGCGGGCATCGGCGTGATTCTCGATGTGGTACCGCTGCATTTCGTGACCGATTTCTTCGGTCTTCACCAATTCGACGGCGGCTTTGTCTATGAATCGGGCAACGAGGCGGAGCGGTACACGGAATGGGGAACCGTGCTGTTCGACTACACCAAGCCGCACACGCTGTCCTTTATGAAATCCTCCCTGGATTTCTGGATTCAGATGTATCACATCGACGGTCTGCGCTATGACGCGGTCTCCCAGCTGATATTCAAAAACGGAGACCCCAACGGCAACATCAATGACCCCGGCGTATGGTTTCTCAAAAACGCCAACTATTATCTGCGGGAGACGTATCCGCAGGTCATGCTGATGGCAGAGGATTCCTCCAACTATCTCAAGGTCACTGCCCCGCCGCAGTACGGCGGACTGGGCTTTGATTACAAATGGGATCTCGGCTGGATGAATGACACGCTGAAATATCTGTCCCTGCACCCGAACGACCGCTATCACGCGCGGCACATGCTGATGTTCTCGATGGCGTATTTTTATAATGATCTGTTCATTCTGCCGCTGTCACACGACGAGGTTGTTCACGGCAAGCATACGATTGTGGACAAAATGTGGGGCAGCTATGAGCAGAAATTCAGTCAGGCGCGCCTGCTGTATCTCTATATGTGCGCACACCCGGGCAAGGTGCTCAATTTCATGGGCAATGAGCTGGCGGAGTTCCGCGAGTGGGATGAGAACAAGGAGCTCGGCTGGAATCTCATGACTTACCCGACACATGACGCATTCAACCGCTACTGCCGCAGGCTGCACAAAATCGGTCTGGAGCACCGCGCGCTGTTTGATACGGAATATGACCCGCGTGCGTTCCGCTGGCTGGACACGCCCGGCGCACCGGCAACCGTGTTTGCCTTCGCCCGCCGTTCGGCAGACGGGCAGCAGACCGTGGCCTGCGTGATGAATTTCGGTCTGCAGCCGGTGACGGTCCATGTCCCTGCGCTGCACGGGGCATGGCATGAGGTCATCAATTCGGACGATTCCCAGTATGCGGGAAGCGGTACAGTCAACGGCGGCAATCCCTCCGGCCGCGTGCATCTGGCGCCGCTGTCCGGCTCGCTGCTGTGCAGCGGATAACAGCGGTTTGTTTCCGGCAAAAACAGAGCTTTTCCGCAGACGAAAGCGGTATCCGCAGGGGTACCGCTTTTTTGCCGCCCGTTTTTGTCTGTCTGTTTTGATCCGTCTCGCTTTTCGGCATTTTCCTCTCCGGCGGGCTGTACAGTTTGCCGCAAATCATACGGAAAACCCGCCCCGTTTTCTCCCGATTTAGCACTCTCGTTGTGTGAGTGCTAAAATTAACACTTTCGTAACAACTTTCCCCTTGTTTTTCCATCTGGACGGAATTATAATGCAATCGAACGGAAATCCTGACCGGACAGATTTCCTCTGCTCCGGCACAGCCAAGGGAGGTATGACTCTATGAACGCACAGAAATTTACACAGAAATCACTGGAAGCGATTCAGAGCGCACAGTCGCTGTACAACGAATACGGCAATGCGGAGATGGGACAGGAGCATCTGCTTCTGGCTCTGCTGCAGCAGGACGGCGGTCTGATTGCCCAGCTGATGACAAAAATGAATGTAGATGCCGGCGCGATGCAGGCACAGACCATGCGCGCCGTCGAACGGCTGCCGCGCATTTCCGGCGGGCGCGACGCCAGCCGTCTGTATGTCACGGCGGACATGCAGAAGACGCTCAATCAGGCGGAGGATGCCGCCGAGCAGATGAAGGACGATTTTGTCTCGGTCGAGCACCTGTTCCTCGCCCTGATTGACACCGCAGGCGGTGCGGTGCGCGATCTGCTGCGCACATTCGGCATCGAGCGCAACGCGTTCCTGCAGGCGCTGTCCACCGTGCGCGGAAATCAGCGCGTCACGACCGATTCGCCGGAGGAAACCTATGACGCACTCAAGAAATACGGCACCGATCTCGTCGACCGCGCCCGTCAGAAGAAGATGGACCCTGTGATCGGACGGGACGATGAGATCCGCAATGTCATCCGCATTCTCTCGCGCAAGACAAAAAACAACCCGGTGCTGATCGGTGAGCCGGGTGTCGGCAAGACCGCCATCGCGGAAGGACTGGCTCAGCGCATTGTGCGCGGCGATGTCCCGGGCGCGCTGAAGGACAAGACCATTTTCTCGCTGGATATGGGCTCTCTGGTCGCGGGCGCAAAATACCGCGGCGAGTTCGAGGAGCGGCTGAAGGCCGTGCTCAACGAGGTCAAAAAGAGCGAGGGCGGCATCATTCTGTTCATTGATGAGCTGCACACGATTGTCGGCGCGGGCAAGACAGACGGCGCAATGGATGCGGGCAATCTGCTCAAGCCGATGCTCGCACGCGGTGAACTGCACTGCATCGGCGCGACCACACTCAACGAATACCGCCAGTACATTGAAAAAGACCCTGCGCTTGAGCGCCGGTTCCAGCCGGTTCTGGTCGGAGAGCCGACGGTCGAGGATACGGTTGCCATCCTGCGCGGTCTGAAGGAACGCTATGAGGTTTATCACGGTGTGAAAATTCAGGATTCCGCGCTGATTGCGGCGGCAACCCTGTCCAACCGCTATATTTCCGACCGTTTCCTGCCGGACAAGGCGATTGACCTTGTCGACGAGGCATGCGCGATGATCCGCACCGAGATTGATTCCATGCCGACGGAGCTGGATGTCATTCAGCGCAAAATCATTCAGCATGAAATCGAAGAGGCCGCCCTCAAGAAGGAGGACGACACGCTCTCCCGCGAGCATCTGGCGGAAATCCAGAAGGAGCTCGCCGAAATGCGCGAGCAGTTCAATTCCATGAAGGCGCGCTGGGACAATGAGAAAAATGCCATCGGCAAGGTGCAGAAGCTGCGCGCGGAAATCGAGCAGATGAACGCCGACATCGAGCGCGCACAGGAGCGCTACGACCTCAACAAGGCAGCCGAGCTGAAATACGGCCGTCTGCCCGAGCTGAAAAAGCAGCTGGAGGAAGAGGAGGCGCGCGCCGATGCATCGGACGGCAGTCATACCCTGCTGCGCGACAAGGTGACGGACGAAGAGATTGCCCGCATTATCGAGCGCTGGACCGGCATTCCCGTCTCCCGCCTGATGGAGGGCGAACGCGAAAAGCTGCTGCATCTGGAGGACACACTGCACACGCGTGTGCTCGGTCAGGACGAAGCGGTTCGCCGCGTTTCCGAAGCAATTCTGCGCTCGCGCGCCGGCATTCAGGACCCGAATCGTCCGATCGGTTCGTTCCTGTTCCTCGGTCCGACCGGTGTCGGCAAAACCGAGCTCGCCAAGACGCTCGCCGCGACGCTGTTCGATGACGAGAAAAACCTGATCCGCATTGATATGTCGGAATATATGGAGAAATTCTCCGTATCGCGCCTGATCGGCGCACCTCCCGGATATGTCGGCTATGAGGAAGGCGGTCAGCTGACCGAGGCCGTCCGCCGCCATCCGTATTCCGTCATTCTGTTCGACGAAATCGAAAAGGCACATCCGGATGTATTCAATGTACTGCTTCAAGTGCTTGACGACGGCCGGATTACCGACTCGCAGGGGCGCACGGTGGACTTCAAAAACACCATCATTATTCTGACCTCTAATCTGGGCTCCTCTGTCCTGCTCGACGGCATCGGCGCGGACGGAGAGATCCGGGAAGATGCAAAGGCACAGGTCAACGAGCTGCTGCGCCGCTCATTCCGTCCGGAATTTTTGAACCGGCTGGATGAAATCGTGTTCTATAAGCCGCTGACCAAGGAAAATATCACCGGCATCATTGACCTGCTCATCGACGCGCTCGGCAAACGCCTCGCGGACAAACAGCTGTCTGTCGAGCTGACCGACGCGGCAAAGCAGTATGTCATTGACAACGGTTACGATCCGGTATACGGCGCGCGCCCGCTCAAGCGGTTCCTGCAGCGCAATGTCGAAACGCTGCTCGGACGTGCAATCATCGCGGGCGACCTGTCCGCCGGCACAACGCTGCGCGTGGACATGGACAACGGTGCGCTGACCGTCACACCGGTTTCCGTACAAAACGCATAATCGAAAAGGAGTGCTGTCCGGGCGGACAGCACTCCCCTTTTTTACCGCATCGTCAGCAGCAAAAACAATGCGAACACCTGCAGGGCAGAGCCGAGCAGAATAAACAAATGAAAGATCTCGTGAAACCCCCATACCGTGCCGAAATTCGGTTTTTTCAGCGCATAAATCACTGCGCCGATGGAATACGCCACACCGCCGAGCGCCGTAAACACAATGACCGCTGCCGGCATGGCATGCAGTGCCTCCGGAATGGCGAGGATGCTCCAGCCGAGCGCCAGATAAAATCCCGTTGACAGCCAGCGCGGCGCGTTCATCCACAGCAGCTTGACCGCAATGCCGGCCAGGGCAATGCACCAGATGATCATCAGGCTGCGCGCCGCGCCTATGTCCAGGGAACAGATGAGAAACGGCGTGTACGAGCCGGCAATGAGCACATAAATCATCGAATGGTCGAGCTTGCGCAGGCGCAGCTGGATGTGAAAATTGCCATGGTTGTAAAAATGAAAGACAGAGCTCGCGGTATACAGCGCTGTCAGCGACAGTCCGAACACAATGACGGAAAAAATCCGCAGCCCCGAGCCGCCGATATGCCGGCAATAAGCGGCGAGCAGCATTGCGGCAAATACCGAACCGATTGCGCCGAGCAGATGGGTAAAGCTGCTCAGCGGGTCGCGCGCGCGGCGGACAAATACTCCATACAGACCGTGATGTTCCTGTTTCATATCCGTCACATCTCCTTGTATCAAATATTTTATAATATGGTTTTCAAAACTACGTTGTGAATATATTATAGCACATAAAATAATTTTTACAACTAAATTTCTTGATTTTTTATAAAAAAGGGCCTATACTAAAATTGTATTATTATAGAAAAAGGATGGAAGAACATGGGCATTGATGCGGAAAAGCTGCTGCAGCGCAGCCGGCGAAACAAGATTCTGCATCCGGACGACATTCCGGAGCTCGATTTATATATTGACCAAATCATTTCGCTGATGTGCGCGCATCTCGGCAGCGAGGGCGAACGGGAGCCGCTGACACGCACCATGATTCACAATTACAGCAAGGCAGGGCTGATTTCTCCGGTCCGCGGAAAGAAATACTCCAAAGAACATATTCTTCAGATGCTCGCGATTTATTCGCTCAAAAATACGTTGTCCATCGCACAGGTCAAGCGCGTGCTGACGGGCGCTGCGGCGAGCGGAATGGGCGAGGCTGAGCTCGCACGGTGTTTTGAAACACAGATTGCGCGGCGCGATGCCATTGATGCAAGGCTGGGTGAAACCGCACAGCGCATTGTGGAGGAAAATCAGATCAAGCTGGACACACCGGAGGAGGTTCTTTCCTTTCTGCTGACGCTGACCGATATCACCGACACGCTGTCCCGATTTGCTGCGGCCATTTCCGAGGAATATTTTCCTGATCCGGAACCGCCCAAAAAGAAGGAAAAAAAGCCAAAAAAAATGCCGTAATTTATGCAAAAACAAACGAATCCCGCAGGAAAACGCAAATTCCTGCGGGATTTTTTTCAATCAATCTGTCATGCCTCACCGGCGGGTGTCCGGTTTGCGCCGGACGGCCTGCGGCGGCGTCTCGGGCGGCGTTTTGTCTGTCTGTTCTCCGCCGCAGGAGCATTGCTTTCCTGCGCGGCGGTCTGTGCCGGTGCGGTTGTCTGCGGCTTGCCGCTGTGTCCGCGTCTGCCGCGTCCGCCCCGGCGGGAGCGCGACCGTCCGCCCGAACGGCCGCCCTCATGCGGCTTTTCCTGCATCGGATACGGATTGTCCTCGCGCACCGGAATCTCCTTGTCAATCAGCTTTTCGATGCGGCGCAGATAGGGCACCTCATCTGCCTGACAGAATGTGATGGCAATGCCGCTCTGTCCGGCGCGGCCGGTGCGGCCGATGCGGTGAACATAATTCTCCGGCTCATTCGGCACATCATAATTGATGACATGCGACAGCTCGCTGATATCCAGTCCGCGCGCGGCGATATCCGTTGCGACGAGCACGCGAATTTTGCCTTCCTTAAAGCGGTTGAGCGCGTTTTGCCGGTCAATCTGGGATTTGTCGCCGTGAATTGCGCCCGCGCCGACATGCGCGCGTCCCAGCTCATGCGATACCTTTTCCGCACCCGATTTTGTGCGCACAAAAACGAGCGCACGGTCAATCGCGGGATCGCGCAGCGTATACAGCAGCAGCTTGCGCTTGTTTTCGCGGTCGACAAAATAAACCGACTGGTCAATGGTTTCTACTGTCGTGGATACCGGCGTGACCTCAACCCGTTCAAAGTTCTCATCGAGCAGGCGGCGCACCAGTGCCTTGACCGACTGCGGCATGGTCGCAGAAAACAGCAGCGTCTGCATTTTGCGGTCACCCATGCGCTTGATGATGCGTTCCACATCGTCGATAAAGCCCATATCGAGCATGCGGTCCGCCTCATCGAGGACAAACAGCTCGATATCTTCCAGATCAATATATCCCTGACCGCACAGGTCGTTCAGCCGTCCGGGCGTGGCAACCAGCACATCGACGCCGGCGCTCAGCGCTTCTGTCTGATTGTACTGCGACACGCCGCCGTAAACGAGGGCGCAGCGGATGTCTGTATATTTTGCATACTCGATAAAGCTGTCATAAATCTGAATGGCAAGCTCACGGGTAGGTGTCAGAATGAGCGATCGGATGGGCGGAAAGCCGGGCAAACGCTCCTCCCGCTTCAGCTTTTGCACAATCGGGATGGCAAAGGCACAGGTTTTTCCCGTGCCGGTCTGTGCCAGGCCGAGCACATCGCTGCCGCGCAGGGCGGGCGGAATGGCCTGCTCCTGAATCGGTGTCGGGACAGTATAGCCGGCATCGTCGAGCGCATGCAGCAGCTCGGCATCAATGCCCAAATCACGAAATTCCATAGTTCTCAGGGACGCTCCTTACATTGATTCCAATTCATTTTTCACAATACAGTATCAGTATACCAATCCTGTACGGCGTGTACAAGGGGGAATTGTGCAGATTTTGATAGAAAATCGTAAATTTTCGCAAAAAATCGACGAACCCGCGGCGCCCGGTGCGCATCGTCCGGTCTTCCGTTCCTTTTCTCCGTGCAGGCTTCCGGCAGATAAAAAATCGCCGGTCTCAAACGAGACCGGCGATCGGATGATGATCGATTGTTCTTACTTGACGTCAACCCAGACAGCGCCCTTGTCTGCGGACTCTGCGCAGGCGTTGATCCACTTGATGCCGTCGATGCCGTGCTCCAGATCCGGGTAAATCAGATTCTTGAGGGTCTCCTCATCGCCGCGGTTCTTCGCATCCATTGCCACCGCGAAACGTCCGTACAGGTTGGACCAGGACTCGATCAG
>OCVV011103114.1_pt1 | contig 12095 bp, 13 predicted proteins | sample 1539721 | NCBI WGS metagenome assembly OCVV01 (sample SAMN02144230, study PRJEB22623) | gut metagenome | biome: sheep rumen | host: Ovis aries | place: New Zealand | reverse complement strand
CAGGCTGGTTTGAAGCAGTTGCAAAATTGATCGAAAGGCATAAAGCAGAGTTTGATTCTCTTTGTGGGAAGAAGACATCTGCACCTATAGAGCAGGTTGCGGCTGCGCCTACATCTGATGTCGTGTATGGCAGAGAAGGTCATGAACTTCCTCCTTCTGTACAGCGACCAGCATCCTCTGTAGAGGCTACTGAGTTTAATGGCTAAACAAAAGTTTTACGCAGTAAAGGTTGGTAGAACTCCAGGTATCTATTTGACTTGGGACGATTGTAAGTCCCAAGTGGATAAGTTTGAGAATGCCGAGTATAAGAGTTTTGGGAAACTCGACGAGGCATACGAATGGATGTCATCTGAGAAATCAGATGACGCACAGAAAGATAATTCTGTGCCACTTCCTAATGGGCCGTACACATTTGTTGACGGTTCGTTCAACGCTGCAACGGGTGTTTACGGGTACGGCGGATTTTTGTGTGTGCATGGTAGGAAATATCCTTTGGAAGGTAGCGGAAAGGACCCTGAGTTAGCAACGATGAGAAATGTTGCTGGTGAACTTGAAGGGTCAATGGCGGCTGTTCGTAAAGCTGAAGAGTTAGGTCTTCGTGAAATTACGATGCTTTACGATTATAAAGGGATTGAAGAATGGGCCGTTGGCAGATGGAAAACTGAGAAGGCAGGTACGTCTGCTTATCGGGAATTTATGTCTGATAGTAATCGCAGTGTGAAGGTCTCGTTTCAGAAGGTGCCTGCGCATACAGGTATTGAAGGAAATGAAATGGCTGATGTTATGGCAAAGCATGCTGTTGGTATGTCTTTGACAAAGAAACAGAAGTCATTGTATGATCAGGTGTATGCGATAGCAGACAGGGACGGGTATGATGTATCAGAACCCGTGTCTACGGAAGAAAGGGAGATCCAATTATGAATCAGTTGAAATGTCCTCATTGTAATCAAGTGCTTACAATTGATGATGCTTCTTATGCTTCATTGTTGTCCCAGGTTCGAACAGCTGAATTTCAGAAAGATGTTCAACATGAAATTGACCTTGTTAAAGGTACATTAGCTACGAAATATGAAGCACAGCTTCATGATTGTGCGTTAGCAGGTGACCAGAAGGTCATGGCTAAAGAACGTGAGATGTTGCTGAAAGCACAGGAACGTGAAAGGCAGTTGCAAGCAAGTATTAATTCTTTACAGTCGAATAATGTGCAGTTGCAGAATGATTTAGCAAATGCATCTCAGAGACAACAGTTGGCTGTCTTGCAGGCTGTAAAAGAAGTAGAAGATAAGTTGAATAAGGACTTGGCTGATGTTCGTGTTGAGTTGGAATACTATAAGAATTTCAAGACTCGCATGAGTACGAAGGCCATTGGTGAATCTTTGGAACAGTATTGTAATTTACAATTTGAGCGTATGCGTCAAAATGGTGCATTTAGAAATGCTTATTTTGGTAAGGACAATTCTGTGTCGCAACAGTCTGGATCGAAAGGCGACTTTATCTATCGTGAAATGGTAGAAGGCACGAATATTCCATTGATTTCTATCATGTTTGAGATGAAGAATGAGATGGATACAACAAGTACAAAGCATAAGAACGAGGATTTCTTGAAGGAGCTTGATAAAGACCGTAGAGAAAAGAATTGTGAGTATGCTGTTCTTGTTTCGTTATTGGAAGCAGATAATGATTTCTATAACGATGGTATTGTTGATATGTCGCACAAATTCGAGAAGATGTATGTAGTGCGTCCGCAATATTTTATTCCGATCATTTCTATTTTACGTAATGCTGCGTTGAATTCAGTTCAAGCAAAGCTTGATTTGATGCATGTGCAACAAGCGAATGCTGATCTTGTCACGTTTGAGCATAACATTGAGGAATTTAAAGCTGATATCTTTAGGAATCAAGAGTTAGCACAGCGTAAGCATGCTGATGCGATTGGCCGTATTGATAATATCATCGCTGCGTTGCAGAAGATGAAGGAAGATTTGCAATCGTCTGATCGTAATTTGGATATTTTGGCAAATAAAGTTAACGATAAGTTAACGGTTCGTAAGATGGCGAAGGGTGCTCCGAGTATTGCGGCAGCGATTGAGTCGTATAGGAGGTAACATAACATGAAAAAGAAATCTTGTCTTTTGATTGTGTTGTGCCTGTTGATGTCTATGATGCTCACCGCTTGTGGTGGTGGTTCTTCGAGTCGTTCTGGAGCAAAGTCAGTAAATAGTGCGTCATATGGGGGTGCATATGATTCTTATGATGCTGATATGGCTATGACAGAGGAAGCATATGCTACGTCGTCATCAGCAAATGGTAAAGCAAATATAGAAGCATCTCGTGAACAGGTCAAACTGATTTATAATGGTAATTTATCGTTTGAAACAGTTGAGTATGATGTTGCTGAACAGAATATTAAAAACTGTGTCGAGAAATATAATGGTTATTTTGAGCGTTTTGATGTGAATACATCACAGCGTTATTGGGATGAATGGTCGAACGATACGTATCGTTATGCTGATATTACGGTGCGTGTTCCTGCCGAAAACTTTCATAATTTGATGTCGGATCTTCAGACAGATGGAACGATGGCTGTTGTTCGTCAAAGTGTAAACGTAGACGACGTATCAGAGAATTATTATGATCTGGAGATGCGTTTGGAAATTGCAAAAGCATCGGTTAAGGAATTGGAAGATTTGCTTGAACAAGCTGAAAATGTACAGGATGTAATTGCTGTAAGACAGGAACTTTCGGATGCCGTTTATCAAGTAGAATCTTTGCAAGGTCAGTTGAATTCTTACGATAGTAAGATTGCATATTCTTATTTGTATATTAGCCTCGAAGAAGTTACGGCATTAACAATGGCAAATCGTGTTTCTGGTTACGGAAATAAATTGGTTGAAAGTGCGAAGCACGGTTTCTTCAGTGGTATAGATTTTGCAGGCAATTTGATATTGTGGTTGGCATCAAATTGGCTGACATTGATTATCATTGTTGCCATTGTTGTTGTAATTGTGAAATTGATGAATCGCCGTAGGAAAAAACTTGGGAAGGTTGGTTATTTCGAGAAGAAACGTGCGATGAAGAAATTAGCAAAAGAACAAGCATTGAAGGATATGCAGGCTCGTGAGAGTCACGTAAATCCTGATATTATGATGGAAGATAAATCTGGTGATTCATCGGATTCTGTTAAGTCTGATGATAATTAAAAAAGACGGATTGCGTTCTGTCTAAAATATGTTATGATAAACCCAGGAGGATGTATGTCCTTCTGGGTTTTGATTTTAATATCATATTTTTTAGATATGAGGTGAACAATATGGCAGACGAAAATAAAAATCTTGAGAATGAAAATGTAACTCCTGCTGGTGCTATTCCTGCTGGATATTATGAAAATGATGAGGGTCAAATTACGATGGATCCTGCTGCATGGACGGCGTCTGCCCGAGAGGATACTGTAGCAGAAGTTACACTTGAAGATATTCCTCTTAAAGAAGGTAAGGGTGGACAACTTGCCTTTGATTTGCATTCTATTGGAAGAGGATATGTCAAAGGGGCTTCTGAAGCGTTGACTCCTGAGGAAGCTGCTGCACAGGAAAAAGAAAGAGAAGCTATAGCTGCTGATATGGAAAGCTATCAGCGTGCTTTTAATGAGTATTCTGGTGTTTATATGGACGCACCTGTACAGAATGATCCTGTGCCAGGTGATTCTAGTCGCACACTTGATCCTAACAAACGAGAATATGTTGGTGAGGCTGGTACGTTCCAATATGATCCGAAAGAATTTGCGTTGAAGCAAATGCAGGCAAATATGCCTGATGGCTCTATGAAGTCCATTGAGACATTGGTTTATATTGGTCAGGAAACGGACGGTTCGAAGATTCATATTCCTGATGGCGTGCGTAATATGGCTGGTATGTTTGCGAATAGTAAGCTTAAGAGCGCACCTCAGATTCCAATGGGTGTTCAGAATATGGATATGGCCTTTATGGGCTGTGAGAATTTGAAATCAGCAAAGATTACAATTCCACCGACGGTTCGTGATATGAACCTTACTTTTGCGGGTTGTAAGAATATGACCAAGGGTCCTGTTGTTATTCCAGGTACTGTGAAGAACGCAGATTATGCGTTTGCTCAGTGTGCGTCATTGAAGACTACACCTCGTTTGGGTCATGGTATGGAGTCCATTTCTGGCATTTTTGCTGATTGTCGTAATTTGACAAAAACACCAACGATTCCTCAGACGGTTCGTCGGGCAGATTATGCCACGTCGAATTGTCCTGGTATGGATGGTGCGCGTGATGCAAAAGCGCAAGAGCGTTTGGAAAAGGCAAGAGCAAAACAGTATGAAAAGTTGACTCGACCTACTTTGGGTGCAAAGTTAGGTCAGAGTATTTCTTATTTGATGCAGGCACATGCACTTCGTAAGATGGGTTATGGTGCTGTTATGGCGCCTATTATTGCTCACAGTATGCGTAAGAATGGTGTGATTGCAAAAGATTTTCGTAGCGGCTTTGGTATGATGATGATGAATCGTAACCCGATGATGGGTCGTATGATGATGATGAATGCCAAGGATAGGGTTGAAAAGAGTGAAAAGCAACGTCAAGCTATGATTGATCGTAAGATGGCTGCATGGGATCGTGCTCATGATTCGTATTCTTATGGCTTGATTGAAACGAAGAATATTTTTGCTAAAGCTGGTCTGAATGGCGAGAAAGATGCTAAGAATAATATGTTCCTCCGTATGGCTAATATGGATGGTTCGCAGTTGAATATTTATCGTGAGACGCACGGTAGGAGTGCTGCATATGATCAGCAGGAACGTGTGCTGAATGCTGCCAGCCAGAATGGGGTTGGTTTAGATGCACAGGCTCGTCATCAGTATGCTACGTGGTATAAGCAACAGATGGCTCAGTATACGCAGTATTTCCGTGATGCAGATGCACAGATTGATCAGATGAACTATTCCAAGGCTCAGCGTGCTGATGCTAAGGAAGGCTTGGGTCTGATGAAAGATGTTGGTCTTTCTCCGATTGTTGATTCCATGCGTAGGATGCAGCAGGATCATCAGTTGTTTAATGATGGTGATATGCGTGATATTGACCGTATGATGAAGAGTATTGGCGTTGAGCCTGTATTCCAAGGTCATGTAGAACGTCAAGGTCAATCTCAGATTCATGTGAATTTCAGAGATATTGGACCGCAAGAATCTCAGGCTGATAATCCTCAGCCAATGCATGATGATGTTAATCGTCAGCAACAGTCAACGCAACAATCTGACCATCAACAGCCAGCGCAACAGCCTAAGCATCTTCAACAGCCTGCGCCAGAGCCTAAACCGCAACAGCCTCAGGCTACAGCATCTTCGAGTGCTTCAAATACAGTTACTGTTCTGAAAGAGAATGCTCGTATTTGGACGCCAAAGGATGATTCACCTAAGTTGGTTGTAAGTATTCCGCATGAGAAGTCACCGAATGGTGTTGGTACGGTTTATATTCCGTTGTATCAGATGCATGCCAATGAGAACGGTAGTTACGAGGTGAATGTGAAGAATTCAGATTATGCAGTTCATTATAAGGGCGCACCGAAGGAAGGCGACCATATTACTGCATCTGAATTTAGTTCACGTGTGTCGTCAGGTGTTATGCCTACAACTGGTAAGCCAACTCGTCAAGAACAGGCAGAAGCTGTTAGTGCGGGTGTGACGAAGGATCAACCACAGGGTCCCGAGATGTCTAAGTAACTAAAGATGGGAGGTAAAGGCGATGGCTAAAACTTTAGGTGAGATTGCTCGTTCCTACCAAGGTAATAATGATCAGGGCGATTTCGAAGAATATCGCAATCGTAAAGGTAAGGTTCTACCTGGTCACAATCCGACAGTAGGTGGTGGTAAAGCTCAATATTTGAGTGAAACTCCTGGCGAATCTGAACAGTTCTTGGAACAAGAAAAGTCAGAAGCTGAGAAAAAGTTGGAAGATGATGCCGAATTGACTGAAGAGCGTACCGAAGAGTATGATGAATCTTTGGAGCATACGAACGAGACAATTTCGGAAGAGTTATATACAACAACAGACGAGCGTGAGCAGATTGAACGTGTTCGTCGTCGTAATCGCGAACAGATGCTGGCAATGCAAGAGCGTCATGAGCGTTTGCGTGATAAGCTCGATAAAGCCATTGCTGCAGAATATCAGCGTCGTAAAGATTTGTATGCAATTGAGAATGAAAAGAAAAATACGCTGGATTATGCCTATAAGGTATATGGCGATCAGGCAGATGTAGAAGCGATTTTCGATTCGGCATCTGCAGCGAAGCGTGAAGCTTCTCCTGAAGTGAGAACTTTGAGCGAGCAGATTTCATTCGATATTGATAATAAACTGCATGATAAAGATCAAGTGACTGTGGTTACGGAGACTGGACATGTTCGTATCATGGACAGAGAGCTTGCTGAAGCTATGCAGTTATATACAGAGAGAAAGAATGGCAATCCGATGTTGGAACAGGCTGCTGCTGGTTACGATGAATATCGTGACACGTTTAGCGATACGAAAGTAGTGGAGCGTGCAGAAGTAGCGGAAACTGATCGTTTCATTCATGAGGATTTCGAGTTTACTCGTGACGAAGAAGAAAAGCTCGCTGAACTTCAGCGTCTTGTGAGCGAAACGGATAAGCAGGCTGCGAAATTTGAGGATAAGACGCCGCAGACGATGACTCCAGAAGAGTATGCTCAGTATAATCGTGAGCGTAGGTTTAAGGAGTATGGTTATCCTGATGCTGGTGTCAATTATGATTATCAGTTGACAAAGGAAGGTATGTATGAATGGAATGGTCGTCCACTTCCATCTGCAATGTCTTCGCCGACAATGAATCGTGAGTTGCAAGCCGAGCGTGAGCCTCAAGTGGATCAACCGAATGCTTGATTTATTCAGAAATGAATATTATGAAAAGCCTTTGAATAATTTTCTGTTCAAGGGCTTTTTTCTATTGATTTATCAGTCTTTTATTGGTATAATACAAAAAGGTAAATGTCGATATCCTTGAGTAAGGAGGTTGTAGTTTATGAAATCACCAAAGGAAAAGATTGCTGTTGGTGTGCTTCTTTTGGGTGCAACTGTCGGTATGACAGGTTGTGTTCCGAAGCATCATCGTATGTATACGGCGTATGGTGTTGTTTCACCAGTGGAGAGCATACTGAAAGAGCAAGCGGAAGACGTTGCGAAAGATAATGATGCAACAAATACAGAAGCATCGGAAGGTTATGATGGTTCTGCTGATGACGAGGAAAAGTCTGATTCTTGATTGAGGGTTTAATTTATGAGTGTTTATGAAGATTTGCGTCGGCTGAAGTTAAGTGAACTTGAGACTGGGGCAGAGGAAGTAAAGGATGCCATGATGCATCCTCGTTTGCGCCAATTGTTTTTTGAAGTCACAAGTCAATGCAATCTTGCTTGCAAGCATTGTGGTTCATCGTGTACGATGAAAGGTAGAAGTGGTGTTCCTGTTGAGATTTTAGAGAATACAATTATTGAATTGGAAGTCGATCCAGAATATAAGAACCATATGCCTTTTATTGTTCTTACTGGTGGTGAACCTATGATGCGTTCTGATATTCGAGCGATTGTTGATATGCTTTATGCACATCATTTGCCTTGGGGGATGACAACCAATGGCACTCTCGTTACGGCAGAAGACGCAAGGTATTTTGTGAGTCACGGAATGTATTCCGTGGCTGTGTCTATTGATGGCACGAAAGAATACCACGATGCTTTTCGTGGCGTAGAGGGCTGTTTTGATAAAGCTTTTGAGGGTTTACAGCATTTCATAGATGCTGGGGTGCCGAAATCGAATGTCACAACTGTGTTGAATCATGTTAATATAAAGGATATCAATGAGATTTACGAGATCGTATCTCCTTATGATATTGATAGTTGGCGTTTGCTTAGTTTGGAGCCAATCGGACGTGCTCGTTGTCGGAAAGACCTTTTATTAGATCCAGATGATTATATTTTCATTATGAATTATATCATCGATATGCGTCGCAATAATATTCCTGTGGAATACGGTTGCATGCATTATCTTGGACTGACATGGGAACGAGAGGTTCGTGATTGGTATTGGTATTGCGGAGCTGGTATTGAAGTTGCCAGTATTATGGCAAATGGTAATATCGGTGCGTGTCTGGATATTGAGCGAAATAGTACAACGATTCAGGGTAATATCTATGAAGATGATTTTTTGAGTGTTTGGCGAAAGAAGTTTCAAATTTTCAGACACGATTTAGCGAAAGAAACGTCAGGTTGTGACGGTTGTGAGCATGCAAAGTATTGTAGAGGAGGTGCCCATCATACGTATGATCATGTTTTACATGAGCAGCGTTTATGTATGAAGGGAGTGCTTTTTGATTAAATGACACGTATAAAGAAATGTCTTCAGTTTTTAATTCCTTTCTTCACGGGTATTTGCGTGACAGTATTGTTGAATTTCTTTTGTTTTGACGTTCATGTTGTGAATGGCAGTTCGATGTCGATGGCCTTGTATGACGGCGACGTTGTGATTGCACAAAAGATGTTTATGAACGATATTGATAGAGGAGATATCGTTATATTGAAAGACACACGGTTGAATCAGCTTATGATAAAACGTGTGATTGGTCTTCCAGGTGAAACAATACAGTTTGATGAAGAGGGCTATACTTATATAGACGGGGAGAAACTGTCATATGAATATCAATTTCCTACCGTAGGTATGATTTACGATTATGATAATGTGACATTGGACGATAATGAGTATTTCGTCGCTGGTGATAATCGTTACGATAGTTATGACAGTAGGTATTTCGGTCCTGTAGAACGACAAAATATTCGGTCTATAGCAATCTTTCGATTGTTTCCGTTTGAAATATGCCGTTAGGAAGGTGGTGACGAAGCGTGGCTAGAAATGGTCCCAATAAGACGAATATGAGTAAATCTGAGCAATGCAAGGTAATTGCTGGTGTGCTTATTACTGTGTTATTCGTATCTCGTCTGATTAGCGAATGGCTGTTCTATGTAATCTTTGTGGCTTTGGCTGCGTATGGTATTGCGTGGATTTATCGTAAGTTCAAGCAAGTACAAGCAGGTAATGGCAATCTGACAGAAATGAATCAACGAGCCACTGGTGTGGCTCAACCTCGGTTGAATCTTTCGGCTAGGTCGGGTGTGTCTGTAGAATTGCCAGGGAACTTTGAAAAAGAAGTGGATGAACTGAGAGCACCTGATGTCGTAAAGTATAAGCTGTTGCGACTTGGTGCTGAATCGGGTGCTACTACGTTAGCAGATTTGATGACATATGAAAAGACACCTGAAGTAATTAAGAAGTATATTACGAAAGGTTCTGATGGTCCGAAAATTCAAGGATTTGATGAGGACGGTTGTCATGTTAGCGATGATATTTTGTATGATCCAGACGAGTACGAATCTGTAAGTGAAGAAGATGTTCGGAATCCCGATACGATTCTTCTGAATGGTAAGCCTGTAAAGATTAAAGAACAGAAATCTCCTTTCGCATGGTGATGATCGGTTGTTGAAAGGTCGGCACGATATGTTGTGCCGATCTTTTTTTTGTTCAAATTTTACGTGTATTGCGTTTTAAATGATTAGACATACGTTTGGACCATAAAAATCGCTCACGTTAAACGAGAGCGACATGTTTTGATACAAAAAAAGAAGACACCTCAAGTAGTTTTTGCTACAAGAGATGTCTTTTTATTAGTTCTGTGAGAACGGTATAACCGTTTGGCTGGACTGAATGGAACTATAGACGATATATCTGTCTTCGTCATATTCTTTGACGTTCGTATGAGCGAATGTGAAGACGAGTAACGGAGGAACAGACTCATCGTCTGTATAGTTTGAGATATTCGTCACGAAGCGAAGCATGTTGTTATTGGGAGCTTCGATCATGAGGAATGGAATGTCATTGATGACAACTTCTGATACAGTGATAGAAGCATCGTTCTTAAGCTTCTCGAAGATTGCGTCGTAAGTATTTACTTGGTATAATTCGCTGGTACACATGATGCTGTAGGATGCATCCTGTTTTTCGGTTACGAATGTACCAAGATATAAATCTGTTGAACTGTCGTCTGTTACAGGAGACGTAAGTCTAAAAGAATCTTTGGTGAAAACAGCGAAGCCGTAATCTTCGTAGATGGCGAATTTGCCGTAAGCACTAATGTCAGGGTACTCTTCGAGAATTTTGTTCCAACTGTAATGAACTCTGTCGTCGACAGGTTCTGTTTCAGTTGGTTCTTCTTTTTCTTCTTCAGAAATGGGTTCCTCAACAGTAGTTTGGGATCCTTCCGTTTCGGACTCTGATGGTTTAACGGTCTCGGATGTGTCCGTTTTATCAGTAGGCTTAGTGGCTTCGATACCACACGCCGTAAGTGCGAAACAAAGGATGATGCTAAGAATAGTTAAAATGTATTTATGTTTATGCATAAGTATCAATCCTTTCATTTATGATTTTATTTGTGAGCTTTTTCTCACTCTATATTTCTCTCGCTCACGATGGGATTATATCACATCGTGATGTATTTTGTGTAGTGTTAAAAAAAAAGAAGCCCCGTCTTTTTTTCAAGACGAGGCTTTCTTTGGTTATCCGACGCGGCGAAAAGGATAGATTATTGCTTTGCTGTTGCGTTCTTGTTCGAGTCGAGCTAAAGCTCTTGTTTTGTGAATACGGCGCTGAAGGATATGAATGTTCTTTTTGAGACGTTCAGGAATGCCTTCAATTTCGTTTAAGAACCATGCGCCGATGCCGAGAAGTACGAAGCAAATGAGTGCTGCTAGTAGGATGATTGGCCATACACGGTCATCTGTGAAACGATCGTCAATGGATCCGATAAGTAGGATTCCTATAAATCCGCAAGTCGTGCCGATACATGCTATGGTTTCGAGGGTTTTGATGATGACATAGGCACGTTTCATGTCTTTGAGACGTTCTGTCATCTGGGCTTCAGTCATTGGTTTCTGCATGATGAGTTATCCTTTCTGTTTTTAAACATTATGGAATATTGTTGTATTATTTCTCCCGTGTAGCGTAGTCGATGAAATCGACGAAGCAATTTTTGTTATATTATAAGGAGTTGTGACACAGATTTCGGTCTGTGATAGGGTGTCTCGGAGGTCGAAAATCATGTATAACTTTTTTTTCAAAAAATATACACGCACAAATTTTGATCGTGCCGAATTTGAATTCTGTGCAGTCTGTGACTGCATTTTTCGGTTCTTCTGGGATGTATAACTTTTTTGTAGATTTTTCGAAAAAAAATATACACACAGCGGATTTTGGGGTCCGATGTAGATGTTTTGTATAACTTTTGCTCGAAAAAAATATACATACCTGAATTTGCATTTTGTGTAGTATAGAAGCGGATTTTTCAAATTTTGGTTTGTTCAATTTTCAAACATGTATAACTTTTAAAAATAAAAAATATACACCTAAAATGTAGTATTAGAGCGAGTTTATTTAGATTTGTATATCTTGTATATTTTTTTTAGAAGTTAATGTGTAGAAAATATCTCCGTTCATATCACTAATTTGCATTTCATTGGCTTGTATACTGCATTTGTTTCTTTTTGTGGGTGTATTTACGTTTTGGTGTATATCATATTATCTATAAAAGGATTGGAAAAAAAAATATACATCGTATACATTTGGCACTTTTGGGCCGTTTTGATATGTCATTTTGACACCTCAAAATCTGACACAGATATGTCCTCTGCGTGTACGAAGTGGAAACTTTTCGGTTTGATGAAAAGATATTTTCGAAAAACCTTGATAAATGAGCATTTTTGTGGTATAATATATCCGAAGGATAGAAACTAAAAGGAGGTAAGACGATGCCAAAGCCAACGCATGATATATGGAATCCATGGCATGGATGTCATAAATGTTCACCAGGTTGCATGAATTGCTACATGTATGCTCTGGATGAAATGCGTGGTGTGGAGAGATCGGCTGATGAGGTTCGTCTCACTAAGGCTATGAATTATCCTCTCTCGAAGACACGAAGCGGCGTATATAAAGTCCGTCCTGGGGAGCGACTCAGAGTGAATATGACG
>OCVV011317659.1_pt1 | contig 12097 bp, 8 predicted proteins | sample 1539721 | NCBI WGS metagenome assembly OCVV01 (sample SAMN02144230, study PRJEB22623) | gut metagenome | biome: sheep rumen | host: Ovis aries | place: New Zealand | reverse complement strand
TTGAACCAAAGGTACTCTTTTTTGATGAGCCCACTTCAGCACTTGATCCCGAGCTTACGGGAGAAGTTCTCAAGGTTATCAGGGATCTTGCGGCTATGCATATGACGATGATCATTGTCACACATGAGATGAATTTTGCAAGGGAAGTGTCTGACAGAATGATCTTCATGGAGCACGGTGTCGTAAGGGCAGAAGGCACCCCCGATGAACTGTTTGGATCCGATGATGAGAGGCTTAAGGCCTTCATGGGTAAACTTGGCGGTAATTGATCATGTCAAAAGCGGTCAGATGGATAATCTGTATATGGTGTTTTCTCTATGCGGTTATTCTTGTGATCGCTCTTAAGTTCGAAAGCACTGTCCCAATAGGAGATCTGGGAAGTATCAATCTACATGCCCTGAATAACGCGTTCAGGGAACTGTTTAGTTATGAACGGGGCGTAGGATATTCCAGATCTCTTTTTCTTATTACCGAAGTGTTGGGATTTATATCTTTTCTTACATGTTTGTTCTGGGTTTTTCTTGGGGTCAGGGACCTTGTCAGATATCGTGATATAAATGATGTGGATAAGAGCATCATTGCCACGGTCCTTCTGTATATCCTTGCGATCATCGTGCATAAGATAACAACGAAGTTATCGGTAAGCTACGCTCCGGTTATGCTGAATCCCAAAAGTGCTTTGGTTATTTCTTTTCCCTGCGGAAATACATTTCTCATTATCATTTCCATGTGCAGCTCAATTTATCTGATCGGATACTTTCTCGAAGAAAAGAAAAGGCTTGTACTTGCTTTACGAATATTGTGTATCTCTGTCCTTGCTCTCGGGATCATCTTAAGGACAGTATGCGGAGCAAACTATCTTACGGACATTTTAGGAGCTGTAGGCTTTGCCGTTCCTGCGGTGGTGCTTTATTCCTTTATATGCGACGCGTGAAACGGCCTGCCTTTTCCTGTTTGAAACAACCCGCCATTTCCATGTTTGAAACTGCCCGCTGATCTCCGTTTGTAAACAGCCCTGCCGCTAGCCTGTTTACATTGCAAGAACGGCGTTTTTGTGCTAAAATCTATTGGATTTTCCGAAAAAAACATATATTAAAGTAAGAAATGTTGAGGAACACATATATGGCATTAAATAAAAAGCCTGTTACAGGCATGAAGGATATACTTCCTGAGGAGATGGAGATCAGAGAATATGTCCAGCGGGTTATAAGCGAGACATATGCAGGCTTTGGTTTTACAAGGATCGAGACTCCATGCGTTGAGACTATAGATAATCTTACTTCCAAGTCGGGCGGAGATAATGAAAAGCTTATCTTCAGGATCTTAAAGCGCGGAGAAAAGCTTAATCTTGAGACCGCACAGAGCCAGGATGATCTGGTTGATTCCGGTCTTCGCTATGATCTGACCGTTCCTCTTGTAAGATATTATTCCAATAACAGCGCAAATCTTCCCGCACCCTTCAAGGCGCTTCAGATGGGCAATGTATGGAGAGCAGACCGTCCCCAGAGAGGCCGTTACAGACAGTTCATGCAGTGCGATATCGATATCCTGGGAGAAGCTGACAATCTTGCGGAGATAGAGCTCATCCTTGCTACGACCAAGGTCCTTGGCAAGCTTGATTTCAAGGGATTTGAGATAAGGATCAATGACAGAAGACTGCTTAAGGCCATGGCCGGATGGGCAGGCTTTGCAGAAAGTGATTATGATGCTGTTTTCATTACCATCGACAAGATGGATAAGATCGGCATAGACGGTGTTAAGGCTGAGCTTCTTGAAAACGGATATGATGCAGCAGTGGTAGATAAATATACCGCGCTTCTCGAAAAGGCCGTAAGCGGTGATGTAACCCTTCAGGGTATCATGGATACTATCGGAGAAGAGCTTGCAAAGACTCCGGTGGATAATCTTGATACGATAATCGCTTCGGTTGAAAGTGCGAAGGAAGTGGATTTTAAGATGGTCTTTGATCCGACTCTCGTAAGAGGAATGTCCTACTATACAGGAACCATCTTCGAGATAGCAATCCCCGAGTTTGGGGGAAGCTGCGGCGGAGGCGGAAGATATGATGAGATGGTTGGAAAGTTCACCGGTGCAAATGTTCCTGCCTGCGGCTTTTCCATCGGATTTGAGAGGATCGTTCTTCTTCTTACCGAAAAGGGATTTAAGGTTCCCGGAAGCGGAGACGGAAAAGCATATCTTATCGAAAAGGGAATTACAGGTGATCGTTTGAGCGAGATCCTTTCAAAGGCGTCGGAGGAAAGAAAGACCGGCAAGAAGGTCCTGACAGTCAGGATGAACAAGAATAAGAAATTCCAGAAGGAACAGCTCGAAAAAGCAGGATATACCGAGTTTGAAGACTTCTACAAGGAGGCACTGAAATGATACAGTCCAGAACACATAATTGCGGTGAGTTAAGAGCAGCCGATGAGGGCAGGGAAGTAACCCTTTGCGGATGGGTTGAAAATGTAAGAGAGGTCGGAGGAAATCTTTCCTTCATCATCTTAAGAGACTTCTACGGAACCACCCAGCTGGTCGCAGAGACGGAGGATATGGTTTCCGCATTCAAGGCTATCACCAAGGAATCAACTGTTCAGATAACCGGAAAGGTAAGGATCAGAAGCAACAAAAACGACAAGATCCCTACCGGCGATATCGAGGTTGTTCCCGATTCGGTAACCGTTCTCGGAAAGAACAGAAACTCAGAGCTTCCTTTTGAGATCAACAGATCCAAAGAGGCTGATGAAGCAACAAGACTTAAATACAGATATCTTGACTTGAGAAATCCTGAGGTTAAGAAGAATATCGTTCTCAGATGCAATGTTGTTGCGGCTCTCAGAGAGGCAATGAACAGGGAGGGCTTCCTTGAGATCACTACTCCCATCCTTACAGCATCATCACCTGAGGGCGCAAGAGATTACCTTGTTCCTGCAAGAAAGCATCCCGGTAAATTCTATGCGCTTCCACAGGCACCCCAGCAGTTCAAACAGCTCCTAATGACCTCCGGATTTGACCGCTATTTCCAGATCGCACCCTGCTTCAGAGATGAGGATGCGCGCGGCGACCGTACTCCGGGAGAGTTCTATCAGATGGATATGGAGATGGCATTTGCCACCCAGGATGATGTTCTCGGAGTTCTTGAAAAGGTGCTTGTTCCCGTGTTCGAAAAATATGGTATCTATGACCGTATAACTCCCGCACCTTTTAAAAGGATCCCCTTTAGAGAGGCTATGGAAAAGTACGGAAGCGATAAGCCAGATCTCAGGATCGACCTAGAGCTCAGGGATGTAACGGACGTTCTCGGAGGAATTGATTTCGAACCCTTCAAGGGCCAGACCATCGAGGCTGTTGTGGTAACCGGATTCAATGCCACAAGAAAGCAGATAGACCAGCTTGTTGCAGATGTAGAGGTTCAGACCGCAAGGAAGACCTGCTGGTTCAGAGTGGACGAAAACGGAGAGATAACAGGCGGTATCGCCAAGTTCCTCCAGCCCATAAAGGATGAGGTCATTTCTAAGCTCGGACTTGAAAAGGGATGCTTTGTAGGCCTTGCTGCCGGTCCCAAGTCCGTTGCTCTTAAGACTGCAGGTGTTCTCCGTACCAAGCTCGGAGTTCTTTGTCCCGAGCATATGGACAGGGAACAGTACCAGTTCTGCTGGATAGTTGATTTCCCGATGTATGAGATCGGTGAAGAGTCCGGAGAGCTTGAATTCTGTCATAATCCGTTCTCTATGCCCATAGGCGGACTTGAGACACTTGAGAAGGCTGAAAGAGGAGAGATGGATCCTCTTGATATAATGGCTAACCAGTATGACCTTGTCATTAACGGTTACGAGTCCGCATCGGGAGCGGTAAGAAATCACGATCCCGAGATCATGGTCAAGGCATTCGAGCTTGTGCATCTCGGAGAAGCTGAAGTTAAGGCAAAGTTCCCCGCAATGTATAACGCATTCACCTATGGAGCACCTCCTCATGCAGGTGCTGCACCCGGAGTTGACCGTATGATCATGCTCCTTACGGGTGAGGAATCTATCCGTGAGGTTATTACATTCCCCATGAACAAGAACGCACAGGATGTGATGATGGATGCACCTTCCGCAGTATCCCAGCACCAGCTTGACGAGCTGCATTTAAAGTGTGTACCGGTTGAAGGGTGATCCGATGTGATGACGGATGAGAATTTATCTTATTGATGTAGAACAATTGCAGGATGAAAAGGCCGGTGAGGATCTGCAGCAAAGAGCAGGTCTTCTGATAGATGACTATAGACGTTCAAAGGCCGATCAGTGCAAAAATGCCGCATCCAAAGGGTCTGCCCTCGGAGTCGGGCTTGCGCTTCAGCTTGCGGCAAGGGGCTATGTTGAAGATGTCTCAAGAGCCGCAAATGGTATTCCGATAGCGCTGTCTTCGGAAGAAGCAATCAGGATCCTTGAAAGAAACGGTGAACCGATAAAGCTTGCCTACAGCATTGAAAACAGCGGCAAGCCCTATCTTGAACCGGACCAGAAGATACCTGCAGGTGAACTCGGGATCCCGTTCATTTCCATCTCGCATTCCGGGAAATATGTTGTTCTTGCATTGTCATATTATGAGATAGGTATTGACATCCAGCAGAGAAAAAATATCAATACAGAAAAGATATCCGGGCGTTTTTTCACCGAAAAAGAAGCCGGTATGATCCACAGGGATCCGAATCTTTTTTTTACCTTCTGGGCAAGAAAGGAAGCCTGGGGAAAATGCGAAGGCGGAGGACTTGTGCCTGCCCTTCAGAGAGATTTTTCGGATATAAGCAAGGGACTTTCAAGATTTTATATATGGAGCGAGAATTATTCGCCGGAAGGATATGCGCTCTGTGTTTGTGAAAAGATGTCCTGATCATTAGTGCGGATGCTAAAGGCATCCCCTTCAGAGGTATTTATGAAAACAGTATTGTCATGGCTTAAAAACTATAAAAAAGAGGCATTTTTTGCCCCTTTTTTTAAGTTGACCGAAGCCTGCTTTGAGCTGTTCGTACCTCTTGTCATGGCGGATATCATAGACAGGGGTATTGTCGATGGAAATACACGTCTTATCTTCGGAAAAGGAGCCGTGCTGGTGCTGCTTGCGGCCGCGGGACTTGCGGTTGCCATAACTGCCCAGTATTTTGCGGCAAAAGCCGCTGTCGGTGTATCCGGAAGCTTAAGAAGAAGGCTTTTTTCCCGGATCATGGAAATGGAGGCATCGGAGGTTGATAAGAACGGCACCTCGACTCTTATAACCCGCATGACCTCAGATATCAATCAGGTCCAGACCGGTATAAATATGTCTCTGAGACTTCTGCTCAGAAGTCCCATAATAGTCTTCGGTGCGATGATAATGGCATTTACCATAGATGTGCCGTCTGCTCTTATTTTCTGTGTGACTGTCCCGATACTTGCATTTGTCGTCATCGGGATCACGCGCTTCAGCATCCCCATGTTTTCAAAGGTTCAGAAGCTCCTCGACAAGGTCATGCTGTCTTCGAGGGAGAATCTGACAGGTGTCAGGGTGATAAGAGCCTTTAACCTTCAGGAAGAAGAGACGGAGTCCTTCATTCTTAAGAATGACACCCTAAAAAAAGAGCAGATCCATGCTTCGAATTTTACCGCTCTTACAAATCCCGTTACATTTATCATTGTAAATGCCGCAATCATGCTCCTGATATATAAGGGAGCCCTCAGGGTTAATATCGGTGCTATTTCACAGGGTCAGGCCGTTGCAATACTCAACTACATGAGCCAGATTCTTGTAGAGCTCTTAAAACTGACCAATCTGATCGTGACCATAACAAAATCACTTGCGTCCGCACAGAGAGTCTCCTCGGTTCTTGAAAAAGTAGATGATGGATGTAAAAAAGCAGGACCTGCTTCTGCAGACCCTTCATCCGGAAAAGAGTCATCTTTTGTTTCATTTGACCATGTGTCGCTCAAGTATTCGCAGGGGTCCGAAGAAGCACTGAGTGATATATCTTTTTCCGTGGAAAAGGGTATGAGCGTAGGTATCATCGGAGGGACCGGTTCCGGAAAAAGTTCGCTTGTAAATATGATATCCGGAATGTATGAAGCTTCCGAAGGCGTAGTCAGGGTAATGGGAGAGGATGCCGCTCATACCGATAAGGTAAAGCTTCGTGATCATATCGGCATGGTGCCTCAGAAAGCGGTCCTTTTTAAGGGGAGCATCCGCAGCAATATGCTTATAGGAAACGGCAGCGCCACCGACGAGGAGATGACGGAATGCCTTAAAAAGGCACAGGCGTGGGATTTTGTGTCTGAGAAGGGAGGCCTGGATGCGGAGGTGCTTCAAAACGGAAAGAATTTTTCCGGAGGCCAGAGGCAGAGACTTACAATAGCAAGAGCCCTTGTCAGAAAGCCCGAGATCCTGATCCTTGATGATTCCACATCAGCGCTTGATTTCCTGACCGAGAAAAATATCAGGGAGGAGATTGCTAAGATAAAGGATACTACGGTCTTTATTGTCTCCCAGAGAGCATCATCCGTAATGAATGCTGATATGATCATTGTTCTTGATGACGGCAGGGTGGCAGGCATCGGAAGGCATGAAGAGCTCCTCAAAAACTGCAAGGTTTATGAAGAGATCTATTACTCACAGTTTGAGAGAAAAGGAAGTGACTGAGTACTGAAAAGAGTCACTGACTGAGCACAGCGAAAAGGCTGTGACTTAGTGCTGTGAAAGGTCGCTGACTGAGCACAGACTATGTATTATGGGCCTGAAGAGGTATATAATAGCAGTGTTTGGATAAAATATGTAAGGTTTGAAGTAATATATTTATTGTAGGAGGTTGATAGAATAATGAAGGAGTTAATGCTCGGAAATAAGGCATTTGCACGCGGACTGTATGAAGCGGGCTGCAGCTTTGTCTCCAGTTATCCCGGAACGCCCAGTACTGAGGTGACCGAAGAGGCGGTCAAGTATGATGAGATCTACTGTGAATGGGCTCCGAATGAGAAGGTTGCCATGGAGGCTGCTTTCGGTGCATCACTTGCAGGAGTAAGAAGCTATTGCGGCATGAAGCATGTCGGACTTAATGTGGCTGCCGACCCTCTTTATACAATGTCATATACAGGTGTAAACGGCGGTATCGTAATATGCGTAGCCGATGATGCGGGAATGCATTCTTCACAGAATGAGCAGGACTCCAGACATCATGCCATTGCATCCAAGGTTCCTATGCTCGAGCCTTCGGATTCCGGTGAGACTCTTTCTTTTGTAAAACTTGCTTATGATCTTTCGGAAGAGTATGACACACCCGTCATTGTCAAGATGTGTACCCGCGTGGCGCATTCCCAGTCTGTTGTAGAGACATCTGACAGAGTTCTTCCTCCGAGAAAAGCCTATGAGAAGAATATTCCCAAGAATGTCATGATGCCAGGAAATGCCATCAAGAGACATCCCTTTGTTGAGGAGAGGACTGAAAAGCTCCGCAAGCTTGCAGAGACTGCATCCTTCAACCGTATCGAGTGGAGAGATGATTCATGCACCGGAAAGCATGTCGGAATAATCACATGCTCTACAACATATCAGTATGTAAGGGAAGCTTTCGGAAATACCGTATCCGTATGCAAGCTCGGAATGGTCAATCCCCTTCCCGTCGATCTGCTTAAGGATTTTGCGTCAAAGGTTGATGTTCTTATCGTTGCAGAGGAGCTTGATCCCATCATTGAGAATCATTGCAGAGCTCTCGGACTTAAGGTAACAGGTAAGGATGTACTTCCCATATGCGGAGAGTTTTCACAGAATCTCCTTAAGAAGTATCTTTCCCCCATTGTCACCGGACAGGAATTTACCGATGCGGACGTAAATGCGGTAGCTGACGAGATTCCGGGAAGACCTCCCGTAATGTGCGCAGGCTGCCCTCACAGAGGACTTTTCTATACTCTCAGCAAAAATAAATGTACCGTTCTCGGAGATATCGGATGCTATACTCTCGGAGCAGTAGCACCTCTTTCCGCAATGGATATGACTCTTTGCATGGGTGCTTCCGTAAGTGCAATCCACGGATTCAACAAGGCAGGCGGCGGTGAAAATGAGGGTAAGACTGTTGCGGTCATCGGTGATTCCACCTTTATGCACTCCGGAATGACCGGTCTTGCAAATATTGCATATAACCAGTCGGATTCTACAGTCATCATCCTTGATAACTCTATTACGGGAATGACCGGACACCAGCAGAATCCTACTACCGGACTTAATATAAAGGGCGATCCCGCAGGAAAGATCGATCTTGAAGCACTCTGCCGTTCAATGGGATTTGAGCGTGTACGTGTAGTTGATCCTTATGATCTTAAGGCATGTGATGAAGCCATAAAGGAAGAGCTTGCAGTAAAGGCTCCTTCTGTGATCATCTCAAGAAGGCCCTGTGCACTGCTTAAGAATGTAAAGCACAATCCTCCTCTTCGCGTTAACAGAGATAAGTGTGTAGGATGCAAATCCTGCATGAAGATCGGCTGTCCCGCGATATCCATGAAGGACGGAAAAGCACATATCGATAACACTCTGTGCGTAGGTTGCGGAATCTGTGAGCAGCTTTGCCCGGTGGGAGCATTTGAGTCCTGCCAGAAGGAGGATTGAAGATGAGTACTAAGAATGTAATGATAGTAGGTGTCGGCGGTCAGGGTTCACTCCTTGCCAGCAAGCTTCTCGGACGTCTCCTGCTTGATGCGGGATATGACGTTAAGGTTTCCGAGGTTCATGGAATGAGTCAGAGAGGCGGAAGCGTTGTTACTTATGTAAGATACGGCGAGCATGTGTATTCTCCGGTCATCGATAAGGGTGAAGCCGATGTCATCGTATCTTTCGAGCTTCTGGAGGCTGCAAGATGGCTTCCTTTCCTTAAGAAGGACGGAACCGTTGTTACCAATATCCAGCAGATAGATCCAATGCCGGTTATCACAGGTGCGAAGAAGTATCCCGAAGAACTTGTTGAAAAGATGAAAGCAACAGGTGCCAAGGTTGACGCTCTCGACTGTCTCGCACTTGCAGAGGAAGCAGGATCCTCCAAGGCAGTTAATATTGTTCTTATGGGACGTCTTTCACATTATTTTGATATACCCGAGGAAAACTGGCAGAAGGCTATGGAAGCTATAGTTCCCGCCAAGTTCCTTGAGATGAATAAGAAGGCCTTTGAGCTCGGAAAGAACGCATAGGGTAGACAGGAGAAAGAAGTGGAAAATTATTTTCAAAAAGATATTGAGTGCGCTTCAAGAGACGAGATACTCGATATCCAGAACAAAAAGCTTGTCGAACAGGTAAAGCATGTCTGGGACAATGTCCCCTATTACCGTAAAAAGATGGAGGATGCCGGAATTACTCCCGATGATATAAAGTCGGTCGATGATCTCCATAAGCTTCCGTTCATGTCTAAAAAGGATCTTAGGGAAACATATCCCGACGGCCTTCTTGGTGTTCCCAGAGAGGAAGTTGTAAGGATACATTCAACATCCGGAACAACAGGAAAAAGAGTTATCGCATTCTATTCACAGGGAGATCTGAATCTGTGGGAGGATTGCTGTGCCAGAGCACTTGTAGCCGCAGGAGCAACCAGGGAGGATGTTGTCCAGGTATCATACGGCTACGGACTTTTCACCGGCGGTCTGGGGCTTGATGGAGGAAGCCGCAAGATCGGATGCATGACTGTTCCCATGTCCTCCGGAAATACCGAAAGACAGATCATGTTCATTCAGGATCTGAATGCATCCATTATATGCTGTACCCCTTCGTATGCTGCATACCTCGGGGAGTCCATGAAGGAAATGGGACTTTCACCGAAGGATATTCCTCTTAAGGCCGGAATCTTCGGAGCAGAAGCCTGGAGTGAGGAGATGAGAAAGAGCATCGAAGAGACCCTCGGGATCAAGGCTTATGATATCTACGGACTTACAGAGCTTTCGGGACCCGGCGTTGCCTTTGAGTGCAGCGAGCAGCACGGAATGCATATAAATGAGGATCACTTTATCGCAGAGATCATCGATCCCGAGACTCTTGAGGTCCTTCCCGAAGGATCACAGGGTGAGCTTGTATTTACCGCAATCGATAAAAAGGCATTCCCCATGATGAGATACCGTACAAGGGATATCTGCAAGCTTACGAGAGAAAAGTGCAGTTGCGGAAGAACCTTTGTGAGAATGGCTAAGCCCATGGGCAGAAGCGATGATATGCTCATCATCCGCGGAGTAAATGTGTTCCCTTCACAGATCGAGACGGTTCTCCTTGAGCACGGATATCAGGCTAATTACCAGATCATCGTTGACCGCGTAAACAATACCGATACATTCGACATCCATGTCGAGATGACTCCCGAAATGTTCACAGACAATGTATCAGATATCACCAAGGCTCAGAACGAGCTTATGCAGGGCCTTGTAAATATGCTCGGAATCAAAGCCAAAGTTACACTTGTTGCTCCCAAGAGCATCACAAGAAGCGAAGGCAAAGCAGTTCGTGTTATCGATAAGAGAAAGATCTGATAAGGAGGTGCTTTTATGAGCGTTAAACAGATTTCCATTTTTCTTGAAAACAAGCCCGGAAAAATGTGTGAGATGACGGAAGTACTGGCAGAGCGCGGCATCAATATGAGAGGCCTTTCACTTGCGGAAACTGATGGTTTCGGAATTGTCCGTATCATTGTTGATGATGTTTACGAAGCAACCACCGTTCTTAAGGACGGCGGATATATCAATAAGCTTACAAGCGTTGTAGTTGCCGAGATCCCCGATGTTCCCGGCGGACTTAATCAGATCCTTAAGGTATTTGCCGCAGAGAAGATCAATCTTGAATATATGTATGCTTTGTCTACAGACAGTAACAGTGATAAGGCATATATGGTATTCCGTGTGGATGATCACAAGTCTGCACAGGCAGCGCTCACAAGAGCTGACATCAGAGTCGTATCCCAGGAAGATATCGCAACATTGTAAAACAGCGGATCATCCTTTGCGCAAGCGTATGTCAAAGGCTACACCGAAATAAAAGAGAACTAAAGATCAGGTTTCATGAATAATAAGAGCGGCAAAAATACTATGAAGAGACTGTTTGAATATATCGGTAGATATATTCCTTTTATGGTCCTCGTACTTGTTTTTGCCGCTCTTTCTGTTGTTTTTTCGCTCTCCATCCCGGTCCTTACCGGAAGAGCGGTCGATCTGCTTACTCCCGGTGCCGGTAATATTGATATGGACGCGGTACTAAAGGCTGCCGGAAAGGTCGGTATCGCAGCGATCGTTTCAGCTTTTTTCCAGTATCTTATGAGCAGGCTCGGAAACCACATCACCTATAATGTGGTCCGTGACATCAGAAATGATGCCATGAAAAAGATCCAGGAGCTTTCGATATCCTATCTTGATTCGCACAGGACAGGAGATATCCTGAGCCGTATGATCTCCGATGCGGATACCTTTGCAGATGGCCTTTTAATGGGCTTTACCCAGCTTTTCACCGGACTGATGACCATAATAGGAACGCTCATCTTCATGGTGAGATTAAATCCGCTTATTGCGCTTTTGGTTGTTCTGATCACGCCGCTTTCCCTTGTTGTTGCAAGATTCATCGCAACAAGATCACATTCCATGTTCAAGGCGCAGTCTGAGGCGAGAGGAGTTTTGACTGAGCTTTCGGAGGAGATGATATCCTCGCAGAAAACCGTAAGGACGTTTTCGTATGAAGATGAAGCTATAGAGCAGTTCGAAGAAGCGGATAAAAGGCTTTGTGATGCTTCACTTAAGGCAATTTTTATTTCAAGTCTTACCAACCCTTCAACAAGATTTGTCAATTCATGTGTCTATGCCCTTGTAGGCATCGGAGGCGCGATCTATGCCATAAACGGAGGGATCACGGTTGGAGGACTGACTGCATTTTTAGGATATGCCAGTCAGTATACCAAGCCGTTTAACGAGATATCCGGAGTTATCACTGAGTTCCAGAATGCGCTGGTATGTGCCGGAAGGATCTTCGAGCTTATTGATGAAAAGAGCGTCATTGCAGAGGCTGCAGAGCCCATCCTCAAGGACAGTGTGACAGGCGATGTGGAGATAGATAATGTTGATTTCAGTTATGTTCCCGAAAGACC
>OCVV012847444.1_pt1 | contig 12100 bp, 5 predicted proteins | sample 1539721 | NCBI WGS metagenome assembly OCVV01 (sample SAMN02144230, study PRJEB22623) | gut metagenome | biome: sheep rumen | host: Ovis aries | place: New Zealand | reverse complement strand
AGTCTCCTTTTCAGTGAGCCCGGCGGGATTCGAACCCACGACCTTTTGATTCGTAGTCAAACACTCTATCCAGCTGAGCTACGAGCCCACGTGCTGTCCTGACAGCCCAAATATAATAACACAACACAGGATGACTGTCAAATACTTTTTTGATTCTTTTCCGCCACGCTTTTTTTCAGTCTGAAAAATGCTTGTCATCACGTGTTCATGCATGATAGTATTACGCGGAACCATCAGTACGGTGTATCGGAGATTCATTATGCGCATCGTTTTTGTCCGTCACGGAGAACCGAACTATGAAAAGGACTGCCTGACCGAAACCGGCAGGATGCAGGCCGCCGCTGCGGCAGTCCGCCTGGAGCGGGAAGGAATCACCGCAATCTACTCCTCCCCGATGGGCCGGGCCATGCAAACCGCTTCCTTCACCGCCGACCGGCTGCATCTGCCGATCACCCGGCTGGACTATATGCACGAAATATCCTGGGGAGGTCCCGGGATTCCGGATGAGGGACATCCCTGGACGGTCAGCGACCGGATGACCTGTGAGGAAAACTTTGATTACTTCTCTTCTGACTGGCGGAAGCATCCCTTTTATGACGGGAATGCTGCTGTCCGGTATCTCGATGACATCGGTCCCCGCTTCGATGAGCTGCTGCTTTCCCATGGATACCGCCATGAAGGCACCCGTTTTCTGTGCATGACGGATGTTCCGGAGACCTTTGCTGTCTTCAGCCATGGCGGATCCGGTGCCTGCGTGCTGTCGCACCTTCTTGCACTTCCCTTTCCGTATGTCGCGACATATCTGCCTTATGAATTCACCTCCATTATTATTCTGGAGTTCCCCGTCCGACCGGATGAATACGTGCACCCGCGTATTGAGCTTTTCAATGATGCGGCCCATATCCGGGATATTTCCTCCGGCCTTGTGATTCAGCAAACTGTTGATGCCCCGGGCCATTAATCCGTATAGAAGGAGATCGTAGCCATGATGATAAAGCACCTTTCTGAAATGACACTGAGTGAACTGACGGTTCCCGAAGGCATCCGGTGCAGCTGTGGCAGGATCCACCGCTGCGGTCTGAAGTGGTTCCGCTGCGGACAGGGGGCGATCCGGAATCTCCCGGAGGCACTGGAATTCTGCGGAAGAAAGCATCCAATGGTTGTCATGGATCCGAACACGGAAAAAGCCGCGGGAGAAAAGGTCCGGCATGTGCTGACGGAAGCAGGCATTCCCTTCACTGACTTTGTTTTCCCGACTGAAGGCAAAATGGAGCCGGATGAATACGCCGTCGGCAGTCTGGCCATGGCCATGGACCCGGCGTGCGATGTCATCCTGGCAGTCGGGAGCGGCGTCATCAATGACTGCTGCAAGGTCATGGCGCATGCTGCCGGAATGACCAGCATGGTCGTATGTACCGCTCCCTCCATGGACGGATACTGTTCCAATTCCGCATCCATGATCCAGAACCGCCTGAAGGTCAGCCTCTATAACGCTTGTCCGGAAGCCATCCTTGCGGATACGGATATTCTGGCTACCGCGCCGGACATTATGCTCCAGGCAGGCCTGGGCGATATGCTGGCCAAGTATGTATCCGTCTGCGAATGGCGGATCAGTCATATCGTTCATGGCGATCCCTACTGTGAAGAAATTGCCGGAATGGTCCGTGCATGCCTCCGAAAAATCGTGGATCACGCGGACGGACTGATGCAGAGGGATCCGGAAGCACTCTCCGCCGTGCTGGAGGGGCTCGTGATCTCAGGCATTTCCATGGCTTTTGCGGAAATCAGCCGCCCTGCCAGCGGGCTCGAGCATTATTTCAGCCATCTCTGGGAAATGCAGGCTCTGCTTCGTTCAAAGCCCTCCGATCTGCATGGCATTCAGGTCGGCGTGGGAACGCTGCTCGTTCTCTGGATTTATGAAAATATGCTGAAAACAAATCAGGTGGATACCGCCCAGGCCGAGAAAGCCATGCGGGAGTTTTCGCCGGATTCCTGGGAAAGCACCGTCAGGAGCATCTTCGGGCCCGTCACGGACACCGTGCTGGACATTGAGAAAAAGGTCGGCAAGAATCTGCCTGAAACGCAGAAAAGACATCTGCAGATCATCGAAGAACACTGGGATGAGATTCAGTCCATCATCCGGGAGGAGCTTCCTTCCCGGGAGGAAATATACGGTCTGATGGCACGCTGTCATATGCCCCTGCGTCCGTCTGATCTGGGCATCTCCGTTCAGGATACCGTCGCAGCTCTCAAAGGAAGCCGGGAAATCCGGGATAAGTATCTGACCTCTTCCCTGCTGTGGGATCTGGGACTGCTCGGCCAGACCGCCGACCGGATGGCCCAGACTCCGGACATACTCTGACAGATCCGCCGTTATCGCAAAAAGCCTGAGGAGGAGATCCCCCTTGAGTACTTTTTCAGTCACGCTCAGCAATGTCGCGCTCGTGCTGATCTATCTGCTTGCCGGTTTCGGTCTCAGCCGGATCGGCAAGGTCCGGACGGATCACATGAGCAGCGTCAGCGCCATCCTGCTGTATATCTGTGCGCCCTGCATGTTCATCGACGCTCTGATTTCCCTGGAGTATTCCGCTGAGCTGGGCCTGCGGATGCTGGGCTTCTTCGTGTTTACCCTGCTTTCCCAGATCGTTTTTCTCCTGCTGCTCTTCCTGGTTTTCGGACGGAAAAGGAAGGAGTTCGCCTGGCGAATCGCCGCGCTGGCGTCCGTGATGGGAAACGTCGGTTTCTTCGGTCTGCCCATCGTCCGGGCGGTATTCCCTGCCAGCCCGGAGGCCGCCGCCTATTCCTGTATTTTCTGCGTGACCATGAACATCATCGCATGGACCCTCGGTGTCTTCTTCCTGACGGATGATCGTCAGTATATGTCCCTTCGGGCAGCCCTCGTCAACCCGACCGTCATTCCCGTCGCATTTGGCGTCATTCTGTTTTTCTTCGGAGCCAACCGGTGGCTGCCGGCTGTCGTTCAGAACGGTCTGCGCTCCGTCGGCGGAATGACAACGCCGCTTTGCATGTTCGTCCTCGGAATCCGGCTCTCCGCCATGAAATTCCGGGATCTGTTTACGCGGCTTACGGTCTGGGTGGCTGTCGGCGGCAAGCTGATCATTTTTCCGCTGCTCAGCTTTGCCGCCGCCAGCCTGATCCCTCCTCTTCCGGAGGTTTTCCGGGCCAGCGTCCTTGTTCTCTCCGCTACGCCCTGTGCCAGCATCATCCTGAATCTTTCCGAGATCCACCATAACGGCCAGGATCTCGCCGCAAACTGTGCGCTTCTCTCAACGCTGCTGAGTATCTTCACAATTCCGCTGCTCTCCCTGCTGCTGTGAGCAAACAACGCCCGGTTCACTATCCGTGAACCGGGCGTTTGCAGATCATTCCCGATTATTCTGCTCTGTTGCTCAGTACAATGGCTGAATATGGCGGCAGATTGAATGTCAGATAACCGTCCTTCACCGTTCCGCACTCCGTGCATTCCGGTTCATGGCCATCCTGAGACGTCTCAATCCGACGATAGAATACCTCGTTTTCTTCCGCGCCGGAGTCGCGGACATACAGCCGGAAATCTGTCACTCCGCCCGTATTGTTCACTGCGATAATGCTTCTCTTTTCGTCTGAAAACCGCGCATAGGAGATCCGGCCGTAATCCGCCAGCAGTGCCTTCAGGCTGCCTCCAACCAGTTCCGGGAGTTCCGTACGCAGACGGATCAGGTCCCGGTGCAAGCTGATCAGTGTCTGATCCTCATGGCCCCAGGGATACGTTCTCCGGTTGTCCGGATCCGTCCAGCCGACCTGGCCGGCCTCATCCGCATAGTAGACCGTCGGTGCCCCTGGCCAGGTCATCTGAATCAGAACCGCTTCGCGGAAAACGCCTTTGTTGATGCCATTTCCCGCCGCAGCGGATCCCATGGATGTCATCCGGCCGACCACCCGGTTCGTTCGCGTCAGGAAGCGTGAATGATCATGATTGCTCAGTTCATTCATCGCGCACATCAGGGACGGATACGGCATCCGGGCCATCTTGTCCTTCATGATGTCGAAGAAGGCCGATCCGTTCTGATACAGGTCATCCCGATAGGAGTCTGAATGCTTCTCCATGCCCGTCAGGAACCATGTCAGCGGCTCCATGAACGCGTCATAATTCATGACGCCATCCCATTCCAGCCCATTCAGCCACGGAGACGGATCCCCGTAATGCTCCGCAATGATCACTGCATCCGGATTGACGGACTTGACCCTCGTCCGGAATTCCTTCCAAAAGTAATGATTGAATTCCGCGCTGTGGCCCAGATCCGCTGCCACGTCCAGGCGCCACCCGTCGATGGAATAAGGCGGTGACAGCCATTTTTCCGCAATCTTCAGGATCTCCTCCTGCAGATCCGGCGAATCCTCGTAGTTCAGCTTCGGCAGCGTCGAATACCCCCACCAGCCTTCATACGCGGGCGACCGGCCATTGCCGGAATCGTTGAAATGGAAGTAGGACCGGTAAGGGCTGTGGATGCTCTGGAAGGCGCCGGGCTGGAATCCTGCCTTGCCGACATAGATGCCCTCGTGGTCCATCCATTTGTTGAAGGAGCCGCAGTGGTTGAAAACACCGTCCAGGATGATCCGCATCCCCCGGGCATGCAGTTCCCGGCACAGGGTGGCAAACAGATCATCGCTTTTTTCCAGGTTTTCCATGGAGGTCACGCGACGGATATACTTCGGCGCGTATCCGTTGTGTTTTTCCCAGATCTGCATCACATGATCCACATCATCGGTAATGACGCCGAAATGGGGATCCACATGCTCGTAGTCCTGCGTGTCATATTTATGGCTCGAAGGAGATACGAAGATCGGATTCAGGTACAGCACCTGGATGCCTATATCCTGCAGATAGTCCAGCTTATTGATGATCCCCTGAATATCACCGCCATAGAAGCACCGGATGTCCGTATCCGTCGGCAGCGCATCCCAATCCGCCACATGCTTGGAATGCCCCACGGTATAATAATATTCGTTATCCACCACGTCGTTGGTCGGGTCCCCGTTGCAGAACCGGTCCGTGAAGATCTGATACTGCACCGCGCCCTTTGCCCATTCCGGCACATGGAATCCGGGAACAAACCGAAACGCATATTCAGGGATAAAATCCGGCTTCTTTGCATCCACCAGACGTGCGCCCTTTTTGTCATAGGCAATGGAGCTTCCGTCGTTGCATTCGATCAGGAAGCGATATGACACTTCTTTGTCATTGGCAACGATCTGACACTCATAGTAATCGAAGAATGAATCGCTGCGCGCCTTGGTCATCAGGGAAGCAACCACCAGCGTGTCAAACAGAATCGCGACCCGCATCGCAGAATCCTTTGCAATCCGCAGGCGGATCGTAACCGAGTCCCCTGCATCCGGTTCAACTGGAAAGCGATAGCGGGGAGACTCATCACTGAATACAGCGGACAACAAAGCCTGATTCAATCCCATGGGTATCAAAGCCCCTTTCATTCGACAAATGTCTTTTTCCGAATTGCCGGTCTTTTCTCTCACTCGAAGAATTCCCCGTCATCCTCCCCGTCTTCCATGGCTTCCTCCTCGGGCTCCGCATAATCGCTCAGCACGGAATACTGAACGGCCTCCGCCCAGGATGAATAGTCCCCGGGGTGATAATCCTGCAGTTCTGTGATTGCAAAGTCCATATAGGCATTGCTGTACAGCGGAATCTCCGACGCAATTTCTGTCCGGTAGTTCATGAAATCCACCCATTTGCGGCTGTAGCCGTAAATGTCTCCGGGCTCCGTTTTTCTCAGATCCCTGGCCAGTGCGGCGAACTTTGCATCCGTAATCCCGTTCAGCCGGTTCGTGTCCGTTCCTTCGTCAAAATCGGCTGAAGGCTCAAACACATCCGTAAAATTTGTGCCCAGCATGATCATGTCGCAGTCACGTTCTGCGGTTCCGTAATACTTTTGCAACATTTCCGGCATCGAAACCGTCTCAAGCTGCAGTTCTGCTCCTGCCTCTGCCAGACGGGCACCGAATGCCTCCTTCAGCATCGGCCCGGCAGCGTTCTCATCCGCATAGATCAGTTTCAGCTTCAGCGGAACCAGCTGTCCGTTTTCTTCCTTATAGCGCAGCCCTTCCGTATAGGGCTGGCCTTCCGCATTCAGATTCCATCCCGCTTCGTCCAGCAAGGCCGCCGCCCCCTCCGGATCCAGTCCGTATACGGTCAGCCCGTCCAGGTTGACAGCATCCCAGTCATCCTCCGTTTCCGGCCGGATCGTACCGTTGGATACCAGATACATCCACTGACCGATCCCGTAGTACCCGTTCACCGCGACGCCAAAGTTCCCCAGATACTGCCGAATCAGCGCATCCCGGTCGATGCACATGCTCAGCGCCCTGCGAACCCTCGCATCGGCTGTCGGTCCCTTTTCTGCACAGAAGCTTATGAATGCAAGCCCGTTCCGGCTGTATGCATACATCATGAAGTCCGGGTTCTGCGCCAGCTGCATTCCCGTCATGATCTGATCATTTCTGGCGCACCGCACAGCCAGATCGATGGTTCCCGCCGCCAGTTGTCCGATCAGCTGATCTGCCGCAATAAACCGGAACTCAATCTTCGGAATCGTCGGCAGCACGAAGTTCGCATCTCCCAGGTATTCCGGATTAAGTTCCAGTTCCGCCTTCGTACCGTCATAGTCAGTCAGCCGATAGGGCCCGGATGTCACCGTCGGATGACTCATATAGCCATTTTCAGGATCCGTCAGCGTCTTCCGGAGGATATCTCCTGTCAGTGTTCCCTGGATTCTGGCTCCCTGTCCATCATCCACGACAGTGCATCCCGGCGCCAGTATATCGATCGGAAAGGGCGTGATGTCGAGGAACTGGAGCTCATAGAAGTATGGATCGTAATCCGGTCCCATCGTGAATGAAAGCTGGTTCTCTCCGATCACTCTCAGGCCCGATACTTCCGCTTTTCTTCCCTCGTCATAGTCTTTCCATCCCATGAGACGGCTCCCATCCTGCCTTCTTCCCGCGGCTTCCTCGAGCGCCCGTGAAGTCTGAAGCAGGAAGCTGAACGCATAATCCTTTGCTGAGATCGGAGTCCCGTCGCTGTATTTCAGATCCCGCGAAATGACAAAGGTAAAGGTTCTTCCGTCGCCGGAGATGCTGAAAGCGGTCACCACCTGCTGATTCGGGCGGAAAACGCCATCTTCATTGGCCCAGCTGACCAGGCTGTAGGAATGGATCAGCTTCCGCACATCCTGGTCGCTGACGTTGTTCCCCAGCGTATCCGAAAAAAAGTTGCCGTTAAACTCCGTTGTCGTTCCGACACGCAGCAGTTCATACTTTTCCTGTATGCTCTCTCCAAGGGCCACCGTCCCCAGCAGCATTGCCAGAACCGTCAGGATCGCCACGAACTTCTTCATATGGTTGTCAGTCCCCCTCCATCTCATCCCGGATCGGAGCCGGAAAACTTCCATGTTATATTTCTCTCTTCCGACTCCTTTTCCCTGCTGAAAGGGCCGGGCATTTATGCATGCCCGGCCGAAATGTTCCGTCTTTAATTGAAATTACTCGATGATTTCGCCGCTGCCCAGAATGTTGTTGGTCACGCCCAGCGGGGTTCCGTAATCGTCAATGGTCACGCTGGAGTACTGTCTGATCTGCGTATCCGCCTGATCCTCCGGCACCACTAGCACCGTGACGGTCCTGTTGCCTGCCGGCTGGATGCCTTCCACGCGTTCCAGCATCGGCTTGTAGCCCGGGATCTCCTCCAGCTCGATCGCGTAGGGCGTACCGCTCTTCATCGTGTAAACCAGCGGTTCCCGAACCGACTGATCCGATCCGATCGGCATGAACTCGACCGTCAGCGTATACAGCACCGGCTCATACCGAACTGTGACGCTGATATCTTCGCTGCCCATCACGCCGGTCACCTTTTCCGTATCCGGCTGGTATCCGGTCTTCCGGGCGCTGATTACCTCATAGGTCTCCCCAACCGGGTAATGTTTCTCAAAGGAACCGATCTCTTCACCATTCTCATCCACATAGGTGACTGTCAGCCGGTGGGCTGCGACTTCCGTAAGGGTCAGCGTACCGAAGATTGTCGTGATGTCGTAGTTGTTTGGATCGACGCCCTCGGGGAAGGTCACGCTGAAGGTGTTCTGCGCAGAACCGACTCTGCTGATCCGTCCGGTCGTCACGATGGTGGGTTCTTCGCCCGCCACGAATCCGTCGCCGGTGACGATCACACCCGTGTTGCTCAGCGCCGTACCGTCATACGGTCTGGTGTCGTCCGCACTCGTCAGGGTGACCTTGCGCTTTGCGATCTCGAGCGTGCCGTTCACCACTTCGAACACCACGTCGAAGTCCGGATTCAGGTTCCGGAAGTCCGCCGCCGTCATGTTAGTCCGATAGGTGCCGGCGTTCGTGCCCTTCAGTTCACTGCTGCCCAGGAAGCTGAAGTCATTCTCCGAATACGCGGGATTGCTGATTTCCACGGTGTAGCCGCTCAGATCCTTCTCCGTTCCGTCGTACATGAAGGATCCGCTGTTGCCAATGATCCGGACGATCACGGTTTCCGCGGGAACGGTAACAACCTGCGCATCCTGATAATGGACGATGTAGTTGCCCTGCTCTTCCTCACCGGTGGGCTGGATCACATCCGGTTCGCCATCTTCTTCCGCTTCCCTGCGTTCCACGGTGTATTCAATCACATCGGGGGTTTCGCCCTCCGGCAAGCCTTCCACCGTCACGGTCGGCTCGGTCTTTTCTTCCTCGCCTTCCTGCTCAATCTTTTCATCCGCGACCACCGTGATCTCTCTCGGCTCGATGGTCAGCGTTCCGGTCACGATGCTGATCGTATAGTTCGGGTTCGGCTCAACGGTCGCGCCGATCGTGTATGTTCCGACATCGTTTCCTTCCTCGCGGCTGAGGGTGGTTACCAGATAATCGCTGCCTGCGAGTCCTTCCGTCGTGGACGTAAGGGCCGGATCCTCATCTCCGTATACCTTGGTGGCATCGTTCACTCTCACGGTCACAGCCTTCGGCTGGATCGTCAGCGTGCCGTTCTGCACCACGAAGGTCACTTCGCTGAAGTTCGGGTTGTTGTTGGTAAAGTCTGCCGGACTCATGCCGGTTCCATAGTATCCCGCATCCCGGCCGGATACGCTGCTGCTGCCGCTGAAGGTGAAGTCCGCTTCACTGTACAGCGGATTGCTGATCTCTGCCCTGTATCCGCTGATGGACTGCGTCAGCGCGTTATAGGTCACGCTGTCGCTGGAGCCGATGATGGTCACCACCGCACTGATCGGATTGATCGTCTGATAACCGTCCGTCACGTTGAATACCACGTTCGTGAAGTTCCCGTTGTTGTTGACGAACTGATCAGCCGTCAGGCCCATCTCCGTTGTTCCGGCGTCTGTCCGGACCGCTTCCGCGACACCGGAGAAGGTGAAGTCCGCCTCGCTGTACAGCGGGCTGCTGATCTCCACATCATAGCCGCCGACACCGTGCTCCTGGCCGTCATAATCCGTCGTGCTGTTGTGTCCGATAATCGTGACCAGCACCGTATCCGCCGCCACGATCGTCTGATAGCCGTCCGTCACCTGGAAGATGACGCCTTCAAAGTTGCTGTTCGTGTTCGTGAACTGCTCCGCCGTCAGGCCCATCTCCGTGTTGCCCTCTTCGGTTCGGGCTGCCGCAGCGTTTCCGCTGAATCCGATGTCAGATGCCGTATACAGTCCGCTGCTGGCGCTGACTTCGTATCCGCTGACGCTGTGCTCCGTTCCATCGTAGGTCGCCGCGTCATGATGCCCGGTGATGGTCACTACCACACCCTTGACCGTGTTGATCTTGAAGGTGTTGTCCACGAACGTCACAATGTAGTTGCCCTGCTGTGCCTCGCCTTCGGCAGAGATGGCATATGTGCCGGCATCCTCGCCTTCCGCGCGGCTCAGGGTGTAATTCACCGTGTCGTTTCCGACCAGTCCGGTCACCGTTGCCGTCAGTTCCGGATCCGCTTCACCGTAGGTCTTGCCCGCCGCGTTCGCCGCAACGGTCACCGGCTTCGGTTCGACCTTCAGTTCCACTTCTTCCTCAACCGTCTCGTAGTTCGGGTTCGTGATTCGGACGATGAAGGTCACAGTGCCCGCATCCGTAATGGCCAGTTCCTCTGTCGTCCAGGTCTCGCCGCCATCCAGGCAGTACTCAACCGTCGTTCCGTCAGTCACCTCGGGCCTGATCTCCGCCTTATGGGTTCTGCCGTCGAACGTTCCGTTGTAATCCTTCACCTCGGCGTTCATCTTCGCCGGCGTGATGGTCAGTTCGCTGTTCATGACGGTCACGTCATAGTTCGGGTTCTCACCCGGCGTCACCGTGATCGGATATCCGCCGACATTCTCGCCTTCCGCACGGCTCAGCGTATAGTCCAGCGTATCATTTCCGACCAGTTCGCTGACCTTCGCGGTCAGCGCCGGATCCGCCGTTCCGTATACCTTCGTCTTGCCATCCGCCGCGATTGTTGCATGCTTCCGGGCAATTGTGAAGGTTCCGTTTTCAACCGTTACGCCGTAGTTCGGATTCTCACCCGGCGTTACTACGATGTCATACTCGCCGACATTCTCGCCCTCAGCACGGCTCAACGTGTAATTCAGCGTATCTTCGCCTTCCATGCCCTCTGCTACAGCTGTCAATTCCGGATCAGTCTCGCCATAGGTCTTGCTCTTGGCATCCGCTGTCAGCGTGACTGCCTTCGGATTGATCGTCAGCTTCGCATCAGCAGTGGTCACCGTGTAGTTCGGATTTTCGCCCAGCGTTACTACGATGTCATACTCGCCGACGTTCTCGCCTGCTTCGCGACTCAGCGTGTAATTCAGCGTATCGCCTTTTTCCAGACCCTCTGCTACCGCTGTCAGTTCCGGATCGGCGTCGCCATAAGTCTTGCTCTTGGCATCCGCTGTCAGCGTTACTCCCTTCGGGCTGATCGTCAGCTCCACGTCTGTCGCGGTCACCGCGTAGTTCGGATTCTCGCCGAGCGTGATCGTGATGCCATACTCACCGACATCCTCACCGGCCTCGCGGCTCAGCGTGTAATTCAGCGTATCGCCGCCCACCAGGCCTTCCGCTACTCCGGTCAGCTCCGGATCAGCATCGCCGTACGTCTTGCTCTTGGCTTCCGCTGTCAGCGTCACTGCCTTCGGATTGATCGTCAGCTTCGCTTCTGTCGTAGCCACCGCGTAGTTCGGATTCTCGCCCAGCGTGATCGTGATGCCATACTCGCCGACATCCTCACCATCCTCGCGGCTCAGCGTGTAATTCAACGTATCGCCTTCTTCCAGGTCCTCTGCTACCGCAGTCAGTTCTGGATCGACGTCGCCATAGGTCTTGCTCTTGGCATCCGCCGTCAGCGTTACCGCCTTCGGATTGATCGTCAGCTTCGCGTCTGTCGTGGTCACCGTGTAGTTCGGATTCTCGCCCAGCACGATCGTAATATCATACTCGCCGACGTTCTCGCCTTCAGCGCGGCCCAGCGTGTAATTCAGCGTATCGCCTTCTTCCAGACCCTCTGCTACCGCAGTCAGTTCCGGATCGACCTCGCCGTACGTCTTGCTCTTGGCTTCCGCTATCAGCGTTACCGCCTTCGGATTGATCGTCAGCGTGCCCGCTACGGCCGTGATCGTATAGTTCGCCGTCACATCTTCTTCGCCGTGCATGATCTTGTAGCCTGCTGCGATCGGGTTGTTCCCTTCCGCAGTGTTGGCCACATTCGTCACGCTGCCCGTCGCACTCGCTACCAGTTCATCGCCTTCCAGCAGTTCGCCTGCCGTTACAGTGACTTCCGCATTGGTATGTGCTTTTCCATCATACGTCCAGTCATCGCTTGCTGCCGTGATCGTAATCGCCACTTCTGCGTTCGTCATCGTCAGCTCGCCATTTGCTGTTGTTACATTATAGTTGCCAGCGGTACCAGCGGTGAATTCGTAGCTCGTCAACACATTCGCCACCGCACTCTCGCTCGGGAACGTGATGCTGCCCGTTACTACCGCATTGATCGCATCGCTGCCCACCAGGCCGTCCACATCATATTCAGGCCAGCTCTGGGCTTCACCTG
>OCVV011337649.1_pt1 | contig 12101 bp, 11 predicted proteins | sample 1539721 | NCBI WGS metagenome assembly OCVV01 (sample SAMN02144230, study PRJEB22623) | gut metagenome | biome: sheep rumen | host: Ovis aries | place: New Zealand | reverse complement strand
CGCAGGGGGATTTGCCGGGGAGAGCGGGGGAATCCGCTACTACCCCGTGTCCTGCGACGGGATCGGATTCCGGCCCAGGGAGATTCCTTGGCCGTCGCTGGAGGAATGAATTTCTAAACTTTTTGTAACAAAATATTCCCGTAAGAGATGAGACTGCCCACGCAAATGCGGGGCAGTCTTTTTTGCACACAAAATATGGGGAAGGAACCCCGTGGAACCCACAAGATTGGGCGATATATTACAAATCTATTAAGCAAAAGTTAAAATACAGACACAAACGCTCTCCAAAAACATCCGGGAGAAGTGAATTTCAGGCTTGCAAGGGGAACAAAACTATGCTAAATTTGTGGGGAAAAAGGGTAGCACAACCCAAAAATGAACACAAAAGTGGTAGAAAGGGGGAGCGGTGTCTATGGGAAACGGGACACTGCGATTCATCGGTTCTTTCTGCCACAGCCTTGATACGAAGGGGCGGCTTGTGATTCCGCAGACCTTCCGGGAAAAGCTGGGAGAGAAATTCTGCGTGGCGCCCTCCTACGATTTCAAATCCATCGCTGTGTACCCCACGGAGATGTGGGAGCGGCGGAATGAGGAATACGAAAAACTCGGGAAGCTGAACCCCGCGCTGAACCGGTACCTGGAGCAGTTTTACGCCCTGAGCTATGACGAGCAGTCCTGCGACGGACAGGGGCGCGTGCTGCTGCCGGTGAACATCCGGCAGAAGATTCTCGGGGAGGAGCGGGACGTTGAGATTACCGGCGCCAACGACCATATCCGCGTGGTGGCGCAGAGCGTCAGCGGCAGCAGCTGGACGCAGTTCAACGACGAGCTGCCGGCGCTGCTGGAAATGATTGCCGGACTGGAAAGGAAAGAAACCCCTGAAGCATAAAAAAAGCGGCTTGCCGCTATGACCGGAGGAATATTCAATGCTTGATATGCCGATCAGAGCAGGAAAACGGATCCAGGATGTACAAATTAATATCCGGGAGAAGATGGCGCGCCGCACCGGCGAACGGCAGCAGACGGCCAGCCTGCACCGCCAGCGGATGAGCTGCTCCGATTCGGTGAAATCCTTCACGAACACCCAGGACTGGACGGGCGGCATGGGCATCAGCCCCAGCGGCCGGTTCCAGGTGATCGAAGAGGCCACCCGGAAGCCCCGGCTGGTTTCCGGCGAGGGAATCCGCTGGGACGCCGCATGGATTGCCATCGGCCTGGCCATTGCGATCTGCGTTGTGGTGCTGCTGGCGGACGTTGCGGGCATGGGCCTGGGATCCAGGTCTATCAGCAAGCTGGAATCCAAAATTGAGGACATGAACAGCAGAAACGAAACCCTGCGGCAGGAGCTGGCGCTGAGTTCCGGAGACGTGAGCGTATGCACGGAAGCAGTGAAGCTGAACCTGATTTCCGGCTATGGCGCCACGACGATCACCCTGACCGCCCCGAGCGAGCTGAGCGCCGGCGCGGTGACCATGGACGTGCGGGGAGCGGCCAACGGCTGGACCAGCAGCGCGGGCATCGGAGACTGAGGAGAAAGATACAATGAAACTGAGAGAATTGCTGACAGAACTGCCCTATGTGATTTCCACACGGGGAGATATGGATACGGAAATACGGGAGATTACCTCCTCCAGCCGGGACCGGACGGAGCGGGGTCTCTTTTTCTGTATTGTGGGAGCGCGGTTTGACGCCCACGACTACGCGCCGGAGGCCATCGGGAACGGATGCGTTGCCCTGATTGTGGAGCGGTATGTGGCGCTGGACGTGCCCCAGGTTCTGGTGAGCAACGGCCGGGCGGCCATGGCGCGGATCGCGGCGGCTTTTTACGGAAACCCGTCCCGGGAAATGCGGATGATCGGCATCACGGGAACCAAGGGAAAGACCACCACCACCTACCTGCTGAAGAGCATCTGCGAGAAGGCGGGGCTGAAGTGCGGCATCATCGGCTCCACGGGAACCGTGGTGGAGGACCAGCACCTGGACAGCAAGCTGACCACGCCGGATCCCATCGACCTGCAGAAGATGCTGCGGATGATGGCGGACGAGGGCGTTAAGGTTTGCTGCATGGAGGTTTCCGCCCACGCCATCGACATGAACCGGCTGGACGGCATGTCCTTTGAGGTGGGGTGCTATACGAACCTGAGCCAGGACCACCTGGATTACTTCTATACCATGGAAAGGTACTTCGAGACGAAGAAGCTGTTCTTCACCTCCGGGATGGCCAGGAACGCGGCCATCAACGCGGACGACGAGACATCGGAAAAGCTGAAGGAGGGGCTGAAACAGCCCTTCATTACCTACGGCATCTGCGTGGACGCGGACGTATTCGCCCGGGATATCGAGATCACCGAAGAGGGAGTCCGCTTCAAGGTGGGGATGAACGGGATGGATGAGATCGGCATCTACATGCACATGACGGGCATGTTCAACGTATACAACGCCCTGGCGGCGTGCAGCTGCGCCCTGATCATGGGCATCGCGCCGGAAAAGATCAAGGAAGGCCTGGAAGCGGTTACCCGGGTGCCGGGCCGGATTGAGGTGCTGCAGACGGGGACGCCCTACAAGGTGATCCTGGACTACAGCCATTCGCCGGACGCGCTGGAGAACATCCTGAAGACCGTGCGGCAGTTTACACGGAAACGGCTGATTGCCGTGTTCGGCTGCGGCGGGGACCGGGACAAGGGCAAGCGGCCGATGATGGGAGAGATCGGCGGAAGGCTGGCGGATCACTGCATCCTGACCTCGGACAATCCCAGGACGGAGAACCCCCTGGTGATCCTGGCGGCCATTGAAAAGGGCATCAAGCCCACGGGAAAGAGCTACGAGGTGATTGAAAACCGCCGGGAAGCCATCCGGAAGGCATTGCGGATGGCAGAGGACGGGGATATCATCGTGCTGGCCGGAAAGGGACACGAGACGTACCAGGAGATCATGGGGATCAAGCGTCCCTTTGATGAAAAGGTGATCGTGAGCGAGCTGCTTACGGAAATGCGGGAAGAAAAGGGAAATGTGCCTCCGACGGTGAAATAATATAGGATATTGTTTCCCGGAAAGGAAGTCGGATGGCAGGTATGTACAGAATGATGGGGGCCCTGCTGCTGTCAATGGCGATTGCGCTGGTGACAGGGCCGAAACTGATCGCCTATTTGAAAAAGCTGCATTTCGGACAGACAATTTATGAATTGGGCCCGGCACACCAGAAGAAACAGGGAACGCCCGTTATGGGCGGCCTGATGATGGCTGCCGGGATTCTGATATCCTCCCTGGTTTTCCACCCGGCGAAGTGGGGCGGCGCATGGGATTTTATTTTCCCGCTGCTGGGCGTTTCGTTCCTGAGCATGGGCGTCGGCTTTGCGGACGACTGGATCAAGGCGGTGAAGAAGCGCCATGACGGCCTTTCCCCGAAGCAGAAGATTGCGGGGCAGGTGCTGATTGCTGTTCTTTTCAGCGTATACTGCTATTTCAACCCGGCGGTAGGCAGCAGGATCCGGATTCCCTTCTTCGGGGCGGAATGGGACCTGGGCGTGTTCTATATCCCGGTGATGACGCTGCTGGTGATCTTCATTGTGAACAGCAGCAACCTGCAGGACGGGCTGGACGGGCTGCTGGGGACGGTGACGGCGGTTTCCTCCTCCGCCTGGGGGATGATCTGCCTGCTGATCCTGTTTGTTCCCACCATGGCGGAGATCGCGGATCCGGCGGGAGCCCATGTGTGCGGCGTGTTTGCCATGAGCGTTACGGGGGCCTGCGTCGGATTCCTGCGGTATAACCGGTATCCGGCCAAAACCTTCATGGGGGATACGGGCAGCATGCTCCTGGGGGGCGCCGCCGTTGCCATGGCGATGCTGACACGGCTTCCGATCCTGCTGGCGCTGGTATTCTTTACCCCCATCATGAGCAGCGTGAGCGTGATCCTGCAGCGGTATTACTTCAAGCTGACCCACGGGAAGCGGATTTTCCTGATGAGCCCGATTCACCACCATTTTGAGAAGAAGGGCTACTCCGAGACGCAGATTGTGAGCATGTACGCTGGAATCACCCTGGTGCTGAGCCTGATTGCCGTGCTGAGCATTGTAAAATAATCGTAACTATTCAGTCGCTCCGCTTTCTGAGGAATTCCATTCCGGGGGACGGCTCTCGCCTCCGTTCACTTACGCAGCGGTTCTAAGCTCTGTCTGCGCCTTACGGCTTGCCAATCGCTAAGAACCGGCGAGAATCAAGGCCCCCGGAGATGGAACACCTCAGCGCTCCGCTTGCTGGACTGAATAGTTACAAATAATCAAAGAAGGAAGAGCCATGAATTACGATCAGAAAAAAGTGCTTGTTGTGGGAATGGCCCGGAGCGGGATCGCGGCGGCGCAGCTGCTGCGGGCCTGCGGGGCGGACGTTACGGTGAATGACAGCAAGAGCGAGGAGGAACTGGGCAGCCAGCTGAACCCCCTGGAGGGGCTGCAGCTGACCCGGCGGTTCGGCTGCGGAGCCATGGAGCTGCTGGAGGGTATGGACTGCCTGGTAATTTCCCCCGGCATTCCCGACACGGCTCCCTTTGTTGTGAAAGCGAAGGAAATGGGCATTTACGTGATCGGGGAACTGGAGCTGGCGGCGCAGCTTTCCAGGGGCGTGCTTACGGCCGTGAGCGGCACCAACGGAAAGACCACCACGGTTTCCCTGCTGGGAGAAATGTTCACCAACAGCGGAAAGGTGACCCACGTGGTGGGGAACATCGGGTATCCCTTCTCCCTGGCGGCGCTGGTGAGCCGGCCGGAGGACGTGATCGTGTGTGAAGTATCCTCCTTCCAGATGGAAACGGCGGACACCTTCCATCCCCATGTGGCGCTGCTGACCAACATTACGGAAGACCACCTGAACCGGCACGGCACCATGGAGGTATACACGGCGCTGAAAATGCGGATGTTCAGGAACCAGACCGCGAAGGATTTCGCCGTGTTCAACGCGGACGATCCGGGGCTGGAGGGCCTGTCCAAAGAGGTTAAGAGCCGGGTGCTGAAATTCAGCCGGAAGACGGAAGTGCGGGAAGGCGCCTTCGTTCGGGACGACTATGTGTGGCTGCGGATGGACGGGAGCGAGAAGAAGGTCTGCCGGGTGGATGAAATCTACATTCCCGGCCCCCACAACCTGGAGAACGCCCTGGGAGCGGTGTGCGTGGCAGGGGCCATGAAGGTTCCCGTTCCCGTGATCCGGCACACCCTGAAAACCTTCAAGGGAGTGGAGCACAGGATTGAGCGGGTGAGGGAGCTGGACGGGATTACCTATATCAACGACAGCAAGGGCACTAACGTGGACTCCACCATCAAGGCGGTGCAGACCATGACGGAGCCGACGGTGATCATCCTGGGGGGCTATGACAAGCACACCTCCTTCGACCCGCTGGCCAAGGAAATCATCGCCAGCCCGATGATCCGGAAGGCGGTGCTCATCGGCGAGACGGCGCCGCTGATCAAAAACGCCCTGGAGCGGGCGGGATTCAAACAGACCGTGTTCGCGGACAGCCTGGGAAACGCTGTGGAGCAGGCGCGGCAGGCGGCGGGACCGGGCTGGAACGTGCTGCTGAGCCCGGCGTGCGCCAGCTTTGACATGTTCAAGGACTACGAGGAACGCGGTCGGATTTTCAAGGAAATTGTGATGCAGCTGCAGCCTGCGGAGTAAAAACAGACCGAAGTTTGGAAAGGAGGCGGACCGAATGCAGGGGCCAAACCAGCAGGGTCCGGGCAGGAGGGCCGGAGATCCGTCCGGCGTTCCCGGCGTACCGGACGACGGGCTGAAGGACTGGCAGAGAAACACCTGGTTCGGGCCGGCACCGACCAACAGCAACCCCTTCGAAGAGCCGGAGGACGCGCCGGAGCTGCTGCAGGACAGGTCTGAGAACCTGAACGACAGGAGCAACAGCTTCTGGGACAACCAGGCTACCGGGTACCAGCCGAGGGTTTCCGGACGGCAGGAGACACGGACCCGGGGGAAAAGCGGGCAGCGGCAGGGGGGCATCTCCCTGCGGGCGGTGTGGACACTGCTGCTGCTGATCGCCGTTGCCGCGGCCATATTGCACTTCGGCGTTTTCCGGATCCGGGAGATCCGGGTGACGGGGAACCGGAACATATCCGCGGCGGATGTGATCCGGCTCAGCGGGATCCGCAAGGGACAGAGCATCCTGACCCTGAGCGAGAAGGAGACGGAGCGGCGGCTGACGGGGGACGCGTCTGCGGAAGCCGCGAAAACCGGCAATTACAACTACTACACCCTGCAGTTCCGCTATCTTGAGAAGGAGCTGCCGGGGACGGTGACCATCGCGGTGAAGGAAAGGGAGGCCTGCTGCTGGCTGATCTGGTGCGGCATCCTCTACGTGATGGACAAAAACGGCATGGTGCTCTACGAAACGGAGGAGAGCACCATGCGGGACCGGGTGAAGCTGGTGGAGGTTAAGGGAATGGACATCCGGGCCGGGGCCCAGGTGGGCCAGACCATGGTGCTGACCTCCGCGGTGCAGGAGCAGCTTTTCCGGGATCTTTTCACGGAGATGAAGGTGCTGGGATGCACGGAGCTGATCGCCGAGGCAGACCTGAGCAATCCCTATTCCATCCTGCTGACCACAAGGGACCCGGTGTTTACGGTATCCCTGGGGGACAGCTCCGTGATCCACGCGAAGCTGCGGAGCATGCTGCTGGTTCGGGAAAAGCTGCTGGAAATGGGAAAAACCAACGGATCCATCAGCGTTGTGAACCCGGAGGCACCCTCCTATTCACCGGACTCTCCGCAGTGAGAAGAAAATCGTAACAAAAAACAACAAAATTGTAATAAAATCACCGCAAATACTTGCAAAACCTGAGGGAACTGTCTATAATATTTTGTTGTGTGCAATTATTTGTAGGGAATTTGTAAGGCATCCCTGATGCATTCCTGATCACGGGAGGTTGGAAAGGGTATGAAAACAACGGTTGCAGCCATCGATTTCGGCACGAGTAAAATCGTTACGCTGGTGGCTGAGAACAGCGGGAGCCAGCGCTGCGACATTGTAGCGGCCGGCGTCGCCAAGTATGACGGATACCTGGAAGAGGGCTGGAACAACCCCGGCCAGCTGGACGAGGCGATCCGACTTTCCATTAGCGATGCGGAGGAGCAGGCCAACACCAAGATCCGGGAAATCAATGTAGGCGTTCCCGGAGCCTTCACCAGCGTATTCGCCACCAAGGTTACCGTTGCCCTGAAGGGGACGGATCCGCGGGTTACCTCGGCGGACGTGAAGGCGGCCTTCGCCAAGGCGGCGGAGCATCTGGACAAAATTCCCGGCGTGGTGGTTCATTCCAGCCCTGCCTGGTTCATGGTGGACAGCGGAAAGAAGACCCTGGAGCCCGTTGGCATGAAGGGCCGGGAGATGACCGCGTTCATCAGCTTCGTGGTTGGGAACCGCTTCTTCATTGACGATATTACCAACCGGATGGCGGACCTGGGGATCGTCGTTTCCGGATTCTTCTCCACCTCCGCGGGGGAGGCCATGCTCTACCTGAACGAGCAGGAGCGGGACCGCACCTCCGCGCTGATTGACATGGGATACCTGAACACCGAGATCATCGGGGTGGAAGGCGACGCCATCATCTACCACAAGGTGCTGGACCTGGGCGGCGGCGACATCGCTGTGGCCCTGGCGGAAGAGCTGGACATCTCCCTGAGCGCGGCGGAGGATATCAAGCGCAAGTTTGTATACGGCATCGAAACCGCCGGCGAAACCTACGAGGTTCCCGGGGCGGACGGGCAGAAGGGCGTCACCTTCACCCGGGACCAGGTGAAGCCGATCATCACCCGGACGGTGGATGAGATCTGCGAAAAAATCAAGGAAAGCATCGACGATGATTTCGCCTCCCTGGGCAGCTGGAGCAGCGTTTTCCTGACGGGCGGCGGGCTGAGCTTCAACCGCGGCGGCAAGGAATACCTGGCGGGCAAGCTGGGACGGCCGGTGCAGGAGACGCCCCGCAGGACCACCAAGCTGAACAGCCACAGCTTCTCCAGCGCGCTGGGCCTGATGGACCTTATTATCGACACGATTGAACAGCAGCATCAGCCGGCCGCGGGTGCGGGCGGAAAGATTAAAGACTTCTTCCGTAGTCTGTTGGGAGGTTAATCACATGATCGAGTTCCAGAATGAAGAACAGAACACTTTTGCTTCCATCAAGGTCGTCGGATGCGGCGGCGGCGGAAACAACGCGGTTAACCGGATGGTGGACGCGGGCCTGCGCGGGGTTGAATTCATCTCTGTGAATACCGACCGGCAGGCGCTGGGCCAGTCCAACGCCCAGGTGAAGATCCAGATCGGCGAAAAGCTGACCAAGGGTCTCGGCGCGGGCGCCATTCCTGAGGTGGGCCGCCGGGCCGCGGAAGAGAGCAGGGAAGAGATCGCTTCCGCCCTGAAGGGAGCAGACCTGGTGTTTATCACCGCCGGCATGGGCGGCGGCACCGGAACCGGCGCGGCTCCCATTGTGGCGGAGATTGCCCGGGACATGGGCACCCTGACCATCGCGGTTGTGACCAAGCCTTTCAACTTCGAGGGGAAACAGCGGATGAAGAACGCTGAGTCCGGCATCGAGGAGCTGAAGCAGCACGTGGACACCCTGGTGGTGATCCCCAACGACCGGCTGCTGCAGGTTGTGAACAAGGGAACCACCATGCTGGAAGCCTTCCGGATCGCGGACGACGTGCTGCGCCAGGGCATCCAGGGCATCAGCGACCTGATCGCGGTGCCTGCCATGATCAACCTGGACTTTGCGGACGTGAAGACTGTTATGGAATCCGGCGGAATGGCCCACATGGGCATCGGCGTCGGAAGCGGCGAGAACAAGCTGGTGGAAGCTGCGAAGAACGCCATTGCCTCCCCGCTGCTGGAGACCAACATCGACGGCGCGCGCGCCGTGCTGATCAACGTGACCGGCGGCGCGGACATCTCCATCGTGGATATCAACGAAGCGGCCAACCTGATTATGGAAGCGGCGGATCCCGACGCGAACATCATCTTCGGTGCGGGCATTGACGAGACCATGGGCGATGATGTGCGGATCACCGTGATCGCCACCGGCTTCGAAAAGACGCCGTTCCCCTCCAAGGAGCCGGCGAAGAAGCCCCGGGAGCTTGAGCACGAGCGGCTCTTCGGATCCTTCGGGACCAATTTCTCCCGGCCGGAAACCCCGGCAACCCGGGACCTGTTTGAGCCGGCAGCCCCGACCTCCGCTTTCTCCAGCGGAAGCACCGGGGAAATGCCCACCTACATGAGCAGCAGCCGTCCCAGCATGGGCGTGCCCGGCATGGTGAACACCGGATCCTTCCAGACCGGCTTTACCTACCAGCAGGCGCAGCAGAACATGCAGGTGACCCGGCCCTTCCAGCCCATGGGACAGACCGGCCCCAACACCGCCATGAACCAGAACACGGGCTTCAGCGCGGGACAGCCCCAGAACTACCAGCCCCTGTTCAACAGCAACGGACAGGTGACAGGACAGACCGGCAGCTTCCAGGCCATTCCGCAGAACCAGGCGATGGTTACCGACGACCACGGCGTGCCCGGATTCCTGAAGCGGAAGAAATAAGGAAGAATCCAGCCATTCAAGCGGGCGAACAGCCCGCTTTTTTCCTGCCCGGAAAAAGTTTTCCATTTTTTTCTGAAAACCTTGTAACGAAATCCGGATTCACGCGTCTAATCCATGAAGTCAGGCGAAGGGAGGTGAGCAGGTGGACCGGGAACAGACGGAAAAGCTCTACAGGACCCACTACATGCGGGTGTTCTCCTTCGCAATGACACTGGCCGGAGAAAAGACCCTGGCGGAAGAAATCACACAGGAAACCTTCTTCCGGGCGTTTTCAAAATCCGGGGAGTTCCGGAAGGAATCGGACGAGGTGACCTGGCTGTGCGCCATCGCGAAGAATTATTTCTACGATGAACGAAGGAAGCAGAAAAGGACCGAACCGATGCCCGAGGAGATTGCGGATTCGGGAAAAAGCATCGAGCAGATGGCTTCGGACCGGGATTCCTCCTTTCGGATCCATGTGGCGCTGCACGCCATGGAGGAGCCCTTCCGGGAGGTGTTTGAGCTCCGGGTGTTCGGGGAGCTGAGCTTCCGGGAAATCGGAACCATCTTCGGGAAGACGGAAAACTGGGCCCGGGTCACTTATCACCGGGCAAGACTGAAACTACAGGAAAGGATGAATGCGCAATGAAGAATTCCTGCGATGTGATCCGGGACCTGCTGCCGCTGTACGCGGACGACGCCTGCAGCGAGGCCAGCCGGAACCTGGTTGAGGAACACCTGGCGGAATGCCAGGATTGCAGCTGCATGCTGCGCAGGCTGCGCAACGACGAGATTGAGAGCGGCCTTCAAAAGGAAAAGCAGGATGTGATAGAATACGGCGAGCGGAGGTTCAAGCGGAGAAGCGCGACGGTGGGCTCCACGGTTTCCGGAATCTTTATGGTTCCGATCCTGGTATGCCTGATCATCAACCTTGTTTCGGGATCCGCCATGGGATGGTTCCTGATTGTGCTGGCGGCGATGGCTGTGGCAGCCAGCCTGGTTGTGGTGCCGATCCTGGTGCCGAAGGACAAGCTGTTCTGGACCTTCTGCGCCTTTACGGCCAGCCTGATGATCCTGCTGGGGATTACCTGCCTGGTTTCGAGGGGGAACTGGTTCTGGGTGGCTTCCAGCGCGGTGCTGTTCGGGCTGTCGGTGCTCTTCCTTCCCTTTGTGATCCGGGCAAAGCCTGTGCAGAAATGGGTTGGAAAGACCAACAAGGCGCTGATTGTGCTGGCGGCGGACGCGGTGCTGTTCCTGAACATGATGAACTGCATCCGGATCAGCCAGGACGGCAGCAGCTTCCTGATGACCGTCGGATGCGCCGCGGGGGTGGCGCTGGTTGTGCTGGGCATACTTCGCAACAGGGGGAGGATCTGAGATGACAAGGGACCAGAAGATCAGGATTGCCATGATCATCTGCGGGACGGTGCTGGCGTGCGCGGTGATCATTACCGCCACGGGGATGTTCAACGGGACTTCCGTCGGCGGATACGCCAACGCGGACAAGTACACGGCCGGGGACACGGAGATTACCGGGAAGGTAAGGAACCTGGACATCGGCTGGGTCAGCGGAAAGGTTACGGTGGCGTACCACGGGAAGGACACGGTTGACGTGAGCGAAACCTCCGGGGCGAAGCTGGGCGAGGACCAGAAGCTCCGCTGGTGGCTGGACGGGGATACGCTGCGGATCCGGTTCGCGAAACCGGGGATCCGGCTGAGCCACCCGAACAAGGAGCTGACGGTGGCCCTTCCGGAGGGGACGGTGCCGGAGGAGATCGACATCAGCGTGACCTCGGCGGACACGGAGATTACGGGACTGAAGGCAAAGACCCTGAAGCTGGGGGGAACCTCCGGGACCTTCAACGCTTCGGCGGAAGCGGAGGAGGTGACAGCCGGAACCACCTCCGGCGATATCAACCTGCGGCTGACGGGAAAGACGGAACGGATTGAAGCGGCGGCCACTTCCGGAAGGATCCGGATCGAGGCGGAGAAGGCCGGGGAGATCAAGGCGGGCGCCACCTCCGGGGATATCGAAATCTCTGCTGCGGAGAGCGGGAGAACGGAGGTAGATTCCACCAGCGCCGGGGCGACGATCCGGCTGAAGAAGCTGGGGGAAGTGAGCGTATCCACGGTTTCGGGCACCGCGGTGCTGCAGGTTCCCTCCACGCCGGGATTCCGGGCGGAGGTGAGCACGGTGAGCGGCCGGACGGAGATGAAGCAGGCGGTGACCCAGCAGGGGAACACCTACACCTGCGGCGACGGGAGCGGGAAGATCCACATTACCACCGTGTCCGGGGATATCAGGATTGAAGAGGCGAAGTAAAAAAGGGCCTGAAGGAGCTGCCGGGAAGGCCCGGAGGGGAAAAGGGCAGTTCGGTATTTCAAAACAGAGCGCTTCATGGTAAGATAGGGGAAATGACGTGCATAAAAGCCGCCGGACCCGGAAGAAGCGCAGAAAATCAGCATCCGGAGCTTCCGCGGGGCGGGGGTTCCGGATTTTGTTTCGTGCGCCCGGCGGCGCACGTTTCTAGCGGG
>OCVV011078378.1_pt1 | contig 12102 bp, 7 predicted proteins | sample 1539721 | NCBI WGS metagenome assembly OCVV01 (sample SAMN02144230, study PRJEB22623) | gut metagenome | biome: sheep rumen | host: Ovis aries | place: New Zealand | reverse complement strand
CACCACGACATTGAAGGAAATGAAAACCATCCGCATGTGCATGATCAATGCCAATTCCACGGCTGAAGATATCCTCAATACCATCGAATTACTGGATCAAATCGCGAAAGAATTAACGGAAGAAAAGAGAAAAATGAGTTGAAATAAGAGTTTCTGAAACGGGGATAGCAATGGAATCGGCAGCGAATCCCCGTCCATGAAGCGAAAAAGGATTGATGCTTATGCGTCGGTCTTTTTTCAAAGCGAGGCAAACGTGATATAGTACATTATCCGAAAAGAGGCTTTGCCAAATGAAAAAGAAAGCAGTTTCTAGTTTGTTGATCGCCTTTGCTGCATTGGTCTTATCGGCTTGCAATATCACTCCAAGCGGTAGCTCTACTGGTATTTTTGTTCCTAATATCGATAACAGCGTGGACTTAAAAGAATATTCCGAAGAAGATTATCAAACGAGCGATGGGACCTATTATTTATCTGACTACATCAGCTTCATCATGGAAGTGAGAGGCTATTATCAAACCAACGTTCCTTTTGTTGTTGATAAAGGTAACGAGAACTTAAGAATCTTTGACAACATGTATTTCTATCAAGGCGATTTTTTCCAATTGATCTCCAGCGATTACCGCCATATCTGGGCGACGTTGAAAAATGAGGATACCGAATACTTAACCCCGTTATAGAGAACAAGGGGAAGATATCCAAGTCGACGTCAAGAAAAGCGGCATCTATAAAATCATCCTCGACATCAAAACGATGATCATGGATTTCGAATACAAAAGCGCGATTGAAACTCCTTACTACTATCCGTTTAAAAACTGTGAAATCGGCACCCTCGTGGATGAGAAATTGGTTTTTGCCGAAATGGGGATCAACCCGAATAACAGCGATGAATTCATGATCAATGATTACCAAGTCAGCACCGGGAAATTGTATTCTTTCTATAGCGGCTTATCCCATACCAGCAACTATAAGATAACCATCGCGGAAGACTCCTCGCGATACATTTCCCCTTCCCCGTTCGAAACCAGCGTGGCATTCAATATCAGCGGGAAATTCAACATTTATGTGAATAACAAGACCTACCAAGTAAGGGCGGAAATCTCAGATCCTGCTTCTTTGGTCTATGATTGCGTGGTTTATAAGAATGGTGAATTCATCACTTTGACCCCGAAAGACCCGGCATTCCCCTATCTCTTCGAATACCAATATGAAGCAACGTCTGATGTCGGGGGTTATGGCCTGGTATCGGATGACGTGCCAAAGTTCTACAACAAGTCTTACCAGCAATATGAGTTTAAGGTGGAAGAATCCAGTCTCCTAGGCAACAACAATGGCAAATACTATTTCAAAAAGAAAGGTCAATATCGATTGACCATCGATTTATTAAACTTAACCTTAAAAGTAGAGCAAGCCTAATAACCAATAGTTTCTGGCAAAAGATATCTGCTGGCGAAAATACATTTTTTGAATAAGGGTTGCGGTAAAAGCGGGTTTTTCCTTTTTTCCTTGATGACCCTTTTTCCGGAATGAATGGGCTTATTCCCGCGATTTCTTTGTTTTAAAACAAGAAGAAAAAAATAAAAAATCTATTCAAGATTTTTGCCTTTTCCACCGCTTTTTTCGGTTGTCCAGCCAAGGGAAAAGACATACTATATGGCCAAATGTTACGGATCGCTATATGTGAGGATGACCCCAATTACGAAAAGACCCTTTTGGGTTTTTTGTCCGATTTTGGAAAAGAGAAAAACGTCGAGTTTCGGACCTCCTGTTTTCCCGATGGCTTGAGCATTTTGCAGACCCACGAAGCTTTTGATCTGATCTTCATGGATATTGAAATGCCCGGTTTAGACGGCATCAGCGCAGCCAAAAAGCTTCGGGAAGGGCCCAATTCCGAATTCATCTTGTTCTTCATCACGAATTATGGTTCCTTGGCCATCAGAGGATATGAGGCAGACGCCCTTGATTTTTTGGTGAAGCCGATGAACTTCTTCGATTTTTCCCTCAAGTTGGAACGAGCACTCGATCGGCTCTCCTCCAGAAACGATCCCAAGATCCTCCTCGAAGCCCAAAACGGTTCTGTCCTTCGGCTTCCCTTATCGGAAATCATGTTTTTCGAAGTCCAAGATCACACGATGCTCATCCATCGGAGAAAAGACATCCTGAAAAGCAGAATCACCTTGAAGACGATCTCATCCAAATTGAAAGATCCGCGGTTCGTCCGCATCAACAAATGCTATTTGATCAACTTGGATTACCTCGACAGGTTCTCAGGCAATGAAGCAATCCTCAACGGTATCCCTCTTTTGGTTTCCCGTGGGGCGAAGAAAGACCTGCTGAATGCAATGGCGCTTTATTTTGGGTAAATGACGATGATACAGTTCGTGAATTCCTACATATTGAAATTCTCCCCTTTGTTATATCTCTTCATTTTCTTCTTGGCTTATGCTTCTTTGCCTAAGCGAAGAGTCTTTTGGCTCAGGGAGGGGATTTCTTTGGTTTGCTTCTATGTCGTCACGGTGATCTTCCCCGGAGAAAACCGCTGGCTCCGCTGGACGATTATTCCCGGGATCGATATCACGGCTGGCTTCATCGTCTTGTTCCTGTTCGCCTTGGTCAGCATCCCCATCTGTTTCCAATGCTCATGGCAAAGCACTTGTTTCGTTTCGATCATCGCCTGGATGCTACAGCATTCTTTCGATTACACAATGCGGGTTTTCCGCCTGGCTACCCAGCTTAAGAGCAATAATATTTGGTCGTTGCTCTTCTCCTTGGCCACCATCGGGGGAATCATTTGTTTGGAATTCTTCTTTCTTAAAAGAAAACTCCGCCGCGGCGACATGGAAATCAGCAATTACGTATTCATCTTAATGGGTGTCTTCTCCATTGTTGCGGTCGATATTTCCGGCCAAGTCTGGTCGCGGTTGTTCGCCCTCAATACCCTGCAAGCGAAATACGCCTTTTATATCATCACCCTGATCACTTGCATGATGCTCATCACCTTTCATTTCGGAATGCTTCAAGAATCCAATAAAGCAAAAGAATACCGGGAGATGAAAGACATCCTCTCCCGGCAAAACAGCGCCCAACGCTCCGCCAAAGCCAACTACGAAGCAGTCCAGATAAAAATCCATGACTTGAAAGCCCAAGTCAACGCCCTTCGTCTTTCCAAAGATTTAATCACGGACGAAAAACTCAACGAACTCGATCGATCTTTGGATAGCGTCGGCTCAGTCGGGCAAACGGGCAACCACATGCTCGATGTCCTTTTATCGGAAAAAAGCGCCCTTTTCTCCAAGCACAAAATCCAATTCACCATCATGGCCGATGGGGGATTGCTGACCAACATTCTCCCCGAAGACATCTATTCTTTATTCGGAAACGCGTTGGACAATGTTTTCGAAGCGGAGCTGAAAGAGGAAAAAACGCGTAGAAGCTGCACCTTCCAAATCACCAAAAAAGGTGACTTTGCCTTCTGCACCATCCTCAATTCCGTAGCCAATCCCCCTAAACTCAAATCCAACGAATTACCCGTTTCCTCGAAAAAAACCGGAGCCCATGGCTATGGTCTTCTTTCTATGAAGACCACCGCGGAAAAATATGGGGGTACGATGGTTCTGCAATCAACGGGAAACTCTTTCAGCGTTCGCATTCTCCTTCCGATCTCCGGCAAAAAAGAAGTCCATTCCTAAAGCGGTACAGTTCACGACAAGGCTCTTGCAGTTCACGGCAGGAGTCTTTTTTTCCACGGGAGGCTTCGTTAAAGTTTTTGTCAAATAGAGCCCAAGTTCATGTAGGAGGAAAAGACTGACGAAATTCGTTTACTTTCGATTACCAGCATCATTTTTGTGACAAACAGAAAGGAAGAAAATGAAACACAAAAAACTTGGCTTACTACTTGCCCTCGGCGTTTCTGGCTTAGCAATTGGCCTCGCCGTCGCAACTGCCGCACCCGCCCTTGGCGTATTCGCTGGGCAAAACACCCTCGATGCCAATGGCAGATTCCATATGGACTTCGGCTCTCTTGCTGAATCCCAAGAAGCAGCGAAAGACCTCAACATCCGCCTCTCCGAAGAAGGCGACGTCCTTTTGAAGAACGATGGCAGCCTCCCGCTTCCTCGTGGATCGAAAGTCTCGGTCTTCGGCGTTCGCGAAGATTCGATTACCGGCGGCTCTGGCTCCGTCCATGCCGCTTTAAGCGATGCGGGTTTCCGCGTGAACCCCGCCCTCGCCGACTTCTATGCTTCCAATAGCAATGCCATCGGCAATGAAGTCAGCGAATTCAGCGCAGGCGTTACGAACTCCTTTGAGTTGTATCACGATGCCGCTGTCATCTTCTTGTCCCGCACCGGCGGAGAAGGAAGCGATCCTTCCCGTATCATCCATGCCGGCGGCAAGGCCGACAATGCCGAAGATGCCGATCCTGGCGAACATAAGAACGCCCTCACTGGCAAAAAGCATTATCTCGAATTGACCAAAGCAGAAGATGCCTTGATCAGCCTCGTGAAGGAAAAATTCTCCACCATCGCCGTCGTCATCAACACTTCCAACCCGATGGAAATCGGCGGATTGATGGATGACGAAGCCATCAACGGCATCCTTTGGATCGGCCGTCCTGGCGCCAATGGCATCGCGGCCGTCGGCAGCATCCTCGCCGGCGATGTGAACCCCTCTGGCCGTATGGCAGAAGAATGGGCCCGCGATTTCACCAGCGATCCCACTTGGTTCAACTTTGGCGATAACTCCCAGGTCAATAGCTCCAACACCTATCTCTATGGCTATGCCACCGAATTCCATGAAATCGGACAAGCCACCGGCCCGAGCACTTCCAGCATGGGCGGCGGAAACGGCTACCATGGCATCGATTACGAAGAAGGCCTCTATCTTGGCTATCGTTATTACGAGACCCGTTATAAGGAAATCGCCGATAAAGTCACCGTTGCCGATGCCAACAACTGGCATAAGAATGCGGTCGCGGTCCCCTTCGGCTTCGGCCTCTCCTATTCCAAATTCGATCTTAAGATCCAAAACGGCATCTACACCGACAAAGCCTTGACCAAAAAACTCAACGCTTCCATCGATGGCAGCGATTTCGCTTCCAGCGTCGGTCATGAAGCCGCCGTCAAGACCCTCTATGTCCCCGTCAAAGTCACCAATACCGGGGCCGTCGCCGGCAAGCAGGTTGTCCAAATCTACGTCACCGCTCCTTATACCGGCAAAGTCGAAAAATCCTTCGTCACCTTGGTCGGCTTCGAGAAATCCAAACTCTTGCAACCTGGCCAGTCCCAAGTTGTTGTCGTTCCCGTCAATGTCCAAGACATCGCTTCTTACGACTACCTTGGCGGCGCTGGTGAAAAAGGCTATGTCCTGGAAAAAGGCGATTACACCATCCGGGCCATGGATTCTTCGCATATCGATTTAGCGGTCGATCCCGAAGACCGTCCCACCTATGATGAGACCTCCTTTGCGATCACCGCGGACGTCTACCTCCATCTCGATGACTTCTCCGGCAAGGAAATCAAAAACCTCTTCTCTGAAGAAAATGGTCCCTTCAACACCATCAGAAGCGCCGATGACTTCAACAAAGGAATGAAGAACCTCGCTCGTAAGGATCTTGGAACCCTTAACGATGCCGACATCGATTCCTTCCCCGATGCGCCGACCGCCGATGATCTTACCATCAAGAACAAAGACTTCGCGGAAGCCATCCCCTATTGGCAGTGCTTCGATGCCGATGGTGTCGAAGAATACGGCAAATACGACGATAAGGACAACGCGAAAGCCGCTCCGTGGGCTGCCAAAGTCCAAATCGGCGCGAATTGGACTCAGAATGCGAACGAACCCGCTGCAGACACCAAATACGCGATCCAGCTCAAAGACATGGCTGGCGTCCCCTTTGATGATCCGAAATGGGATACCTTCCTGAACCAACTCTCCTATGCCGAAATGGCGACCTTCCTCATGAACGGTTCCTATAGGACCAACCCGCTTCCCAGCGTTGGAAAAGCTCAGGGTTCCGATCCCGATGGACCGAACAACCTCAACGGCACTTATTCTTGGTGCGACGAAACCGTCATCGCCTCCACCTGGAACAAAGAACTCGCCCGTGAAGAAGGCATCGTGTGTGCCAACCTCGGTATCTTCAAAGGCGTCACCGGCTGGTATGGCCCGGCCATGAACACCAACCGCAACCCCTTCGGCGGTCGTCATAACGAATATTATTCGCAGGATGGCATCCTCGGCGGTTACATCTCCTCCAACGTTGTTGGCGGCGCGGAATCCCGTGGCTTAACCTGCTACACCAAGCACTTCCTCATCAACGACCAAGAAACCAACCGTAACGGCGAAGACTGCTTCACCTGGGTCAACGAACAGGCCTTCCGTGAAATCTACCTCAAGCCGTTCCAGATGGCGATGCAAGAAGGCGGCGCCTCCGCCAGCATGTCGGCCTTTGCCCGCGTTGGCCAGATGCCCTGCCCCACCAACTACAATCTCACCGAAGCGCTCTGCCGCGATGAATGGGATTGGCATGGCTGGTTCGTCACCGATATGTATGCTGGCGAATCCCGCGTTGCCCGTCTCGACCTCATGCTCCGCTGCGGCCACGAATTGCCGTTAGGCAGTGTCGCTGCCAACGCCACCCAAAAACCGGTTCTCGACGCCACCTATGACGAAGAGACCAAGAAATGGACCTATAAGACCGAGACCGTTCCGAACAACATCTCCGGAACTTGGGATGCCACCAAGCGCGAAGGCAAAGGCGCCGTCGTCGTTGGCGAAACCAAAGTCCAAAACGATGCTCAGTGGTATTGGGTCCGCCGTGGTGTGAAGAACATCCTTTACTCCACCTCCAACTCGATCGTCAATAAGAATGGCATCGATATCTCCGCTTATAGCGGAACCGCCGCTTTGACCAGCGTGAAGCAAGGCGTTGCCGCCAATGGTCTCAGCGTTGCCGCCGAACTCCCCGAAGGAGTCGAAGCCGAGTACGTCATCGCCAGTGGCGCTCTCCCCGAAGGTATGAGTCTTAACGCCAAAACCGGCGCCATCACCGGCACCGCCCTCATCCCTGGAAGCTATCGCTTCGGCGTTACCTTGAACGCGGATAAGTTCCGCCATGCCACCAAGACCTTCACCCTCGAAATCGTTTCCGCGATCGCAGTGGAAGGCGCGGATGCCCTCGAAATCGGTGTCGAAGCTTCTTTGACCATCGATCCAGAAGAAGCCCTCGTCGCTGGCGCGACCTCTGTTGGCTACGGCATCATGGAGGGAGAACTCCCCGCGGGCTTAACCCTCAATGAAGAAACCGGCGAAATCACCGGCACCCCGACCGAACCCGGTTCCACCACCGTCACCCTCAAGGTCATCAAGACCGTCGTCACCACCGGCAGACAAGGCCGTACCACCATCACGAATTACCCGGTCGTCGTCACCTTCGTCGTCAGCGGCGAAGTCACTCCGATCGAACCGGTCGATCCGCTTGCTGATATCAAAGCGCAAATCGCCGAAATCGAAGACGCTCTCGACAACCTCCCCTATGGCGAAGACATCGAAGCGCTCCAAAGCGCCCTCGAGAATCTCCCCTATGGCGAAGACATCGATGACCTCAAAGAAGCCCTTGCTGCTTTGAAAGCTACCGTCGAAGGCCTCCCCGGCCCGACCGACACCACCGAAATCGTCAACTCGATCAAAGCTCTCGAAACCAGGATTGCCGCTTTAGAAGCGAGCAAGAAGGAAGCCTCCTCTGGCGGCTGCGGCTCCTCCATGGTTGGCCTCTCGGTGATCGGTGCGACCCTCGTGGCTGCCTGCGCCCTCATCATCGCGAAAAAGAAAGAGAAATAATCCACTCTTCTCCATCATCTGCGCCCCTGGGGAATCACCCTAGGGGCGCTCCCTATTTGGAAAGGAAAGCCAACCATGAAAAGAAAAGCCCATTTTATTCCCCTTGTCAGCGTGATGGCTTTGTTTGCCCTCATTTCCTGCGGCAAGCAAAACCAGAATAGCTCCAGCGCTCCTTCCGCTACGAGCAATAGCGAACCAACCCCGTCTTCCTCTTCTTCTACCCCCGATTCCAAAATTGAAAGCAACCCGTCTTCCTCCGAGGAAATCACGGTCCAATATGATTTTACCTTCGACCTGAATTACGAAGGATCGACCCCCATCGTCGTCAAAGTCGACGAAGGAGCCACCGTTTCTCCGATCGATGAGCCCCAACGCGAAGGCTTCTTATTCCAAAAATGGATGACAGAGGCCACCGATGGAGAAGAATTCGATTTCACTACCGCGATCAACGCGGATACTACCGTTTATGCCCTCTGGCAGGAAATCGAAGAAGAGAATGTCGTCTCCGTCACCTTCCATTGGAACATCCCCGATGTCGCCAACACCGTCATCAAAGTCGAAAAAGGCAAGCGCATCACCCTTCCCACCACCAAAGACTATCCCAATCATCTCTTCCGAAATTGGTATACCGATGAAGCACTGACCACCCGTTTTGCCCAAACGACGAAGATTCAGGAAGCCATGGATCTTTACGCCCGTTATGACGCCACCCTCACCATGGAAGCGGAATACACCGATCTCGATGAAAAGCCAGGACGCGGCTATTCTGCCAACGTCGAAGGCGTCTCGATGATCTCCCGCGATGTGAATAACGCCGGGGCGAGCAACGGCTTCTTCGTCTCTTACCTTTATTACAACGGAGCCTTCCTCCAATTCGACTTCGATTCTTCGGATGCGGTCAGCGATGCTTCCATCGTCCTTCGTCTCTCCGTGGAATTCTATGACATGGAATTGGATGCCGATTCTTACGTCGTCGAAGTCAATGGCGTCGCCTTAAGCGGCTATTCGATTTCCTTAAGCGGAGCGATCAGCATCGAGGAAAGCGAAACCGACAAACGTCCGTTTGAAAACTATAAGATCTCCGAGGCCGTCAGTCTGAAAAAAGGAAGCAACACCATCAAATTGATCACCAATAATGGCAATTACCATGGTGGCACGATGGGCGCCGACGCCCCAATCGTCGACTGCGTCTATCTCTCTTCCTCCAGCGACCTTTCTTGGTCGCCGATCACCTCGAATGTGGATGGGAAATAATCATGGTTAAGCGGTTGCTTGCTTCGGCGAAGAAAAAAGGGCTTGGGGATATTTTCCTCGCCCTGAGTTTCGTCGCCTCCTTGCTCGGCCTCCTCTTCTACGTCATTTATGGGAAAACCCGATTCAATCCGGAGCTTTCCAACGAGGTCATCGTTCCTTCCATCCTCTTAATCGTCGCCATCGCCTTATTGGGATTCATTGGCTTCAAAGAAGGGAAATTCATCGCCTTTTGCTTCTCCATTTACGTCCTGATCGAATACATTACGACCCAGGCAACCTACATCGCCAACGTTTTCGTGGCAATCGATGGCAACAGCTTCACCCCTCAATTCCTCGTTGCCTTATTGGGCTATCTCCTCACCCTCATCCTGCTTCTTCTCAGCTATCTTTTCACGAAACGTTTTTCCCTAAAGGAAGACAAGGAGGTTCTCCATGAAAAGGCCAGATAAGAAGATCTTCCGCCGCATTTTCGTTGGCTTCGCCCCGTTATTCGCCCTTGTTTTAGCCGGAGGGGATCTGGCTAAAAGCCAGGCCAATTCGCTGAACTATTTCCTCAATGTCAAAACCTATGAATTGGTGGAAACCGGCGATGGAAGCCAGGATACGAATTACTTTCCTTCTGCCTATGAAAGCGCAGAACAGGTCAAAACCGCATTCAAAATCAAAGCCATCCAAGCGGAAGAAGAAGGCTTGGTCTTATTAAAAAATGAGAACAGCGCCCTTCCTCTTTCCCCTTCCACCCGTCTGGCATTGCTGGGCCAGGGAACGGTGAAGACCAATTATTCCGGCTCTGGTTCCGCCTCCATCGGCGGGGCTTCCTACCCAAGCATGAAGGAGAGTTTCGAAAAATGCGGATTCTCCATCAACCCGACCATCCATGCTTTCTATACGAATGGGCCAGGGAAGAATTACGGCCGGAAAACGGTCAGCTTGATCGGCCAGATCAACGAATGTCCGTGGAGCGAATTCGGCCCCACGGAAATCAATTCTTTCAATGGCGATGCCGCGATCGTCACTTTCTCCCGCGATGCCGGGGAAGGCGATGATGTCGCCGTCAAAGGCTCCGACACGGAAGATGGCTCCACCTTGGCTCTTTCTGCCGGGGAAGATAGCCTTCTTCGCGGATTGAGCGAGCAAAAGGCCGCTGGGAAAATCTCCAAAATCATCGTCTTGCTCAACATGGCCGTCCCAATGGAAACCGACTTCCTTTTCCGTTCGGGAATCGATGTCGATGCCTGCCTTTGGATCGGCAATGTCGGAAGTTATGGCTTAGAAGGGGTCGCCAATGTCTTGAAAGGAAACGTCTCCCCCTCAGGAAAATTGATGGACACCTTCCTCCGGGACAATATGTCATCCCCTGCCATGATGAATTGGATGGATAACGCCGATTCTTCTTTCTCCACCCGTTACGCCAATTACAAAGAAGACGGATTGAACACCAGCCAACGTTATTACGCTTCCTACGATGAATCGATTTACATCGGCTACCGTTATTACGAAACGCGTTACGAAGACGTCGTCACCCATCGTCCCAACGCGGGCGACTTCGATTACGACTCTGTCGTTTCCTTCCCCTTCGGACACGGCTTGAGCTATGCTTCCTTCTCCTATCACGACTTCGCGGTCGAGAAGGTCGAAAACGGCTATCGCGCCAAAGTGAAGGTGAAAAACGATTCCACCCAATATTCGGGCAAAGAGGCCGTCGGGGTCTATCTCAGCAAGCCATATGGTGATTACGAAATCGAAAACGGCATCGAAGTGAGCTCCGTCGAGCTTGCTGGCTTTGCCAAAACGCTCATCCTCACCCCTGGGCAAGAAGAAACCGTCTCCATCGAGATTCCTGCCGAATATTTGAAGACCTATGACGCCAAAGGGGCGGGAACCTACATCCTCTCAGCAGGCGATTATTATCTCAGCGTGGGAAAATCCTCCCATGATGCGGTCAATAACCTCCTTGCCAAGCGCGATTCTTCCTCGCTTGGGGATGCTTCCCTCAGCCAGAAAATCCATACTCAGGCAAGTCGGGACGAAAAAACCTATTCGGTTTCTTTAGAGACTGGCAAACCTATCGTCAACCGCATGGACTTCATGGACATGAACCGTTATGACCACCGCGGCGAAAACAAAACCACCTATGTCAGCCGTTCCAATTGGATCCAGACGCTCCCCGTTCAGGGCGCAGCCTGGGTGGCCAATTCGGAAATGCTGGCCGACCTTGCTCCCCATCATCCCCATGAGCCAGGGACCCAACAGATGCCCAATTACGAGGTGAACAATCCTCTTCAGCTTGCTATGCTCAGGGAAAAATACGCTTACGACGACCCGATCTGGCAGGATCTTTTGGACCAAATGAGCTTCGCCGAGCAGGCCTATTTGCTCACCACCGCCGCTTATTCGACGGTCACCATCCCGAGCGTCGGCAAACCAGCGACCAAGGATTGCGATGGCCCAATCGCCTGCGTCAACACCACCACGGGATCGGTGCTTCCAGGCAAAAACGTCATCGCCGCGACTTGGAATGTCCAACTGATTGAAGAAATCGGCGAAATCTTAGCTGAAGACACCCGCTTGGCTGGCTTTAATAGCCTCTATGCCCCTGGCATCAACATCCACCGCACCCCCTTCGGCGGGCGAGCCACGGAATACTATTCCGAAGACCCCATTCTCAGCGGATATGCCTGCGTGGCGGAAGTCAAAGGCCTCCAGACGAAAGGAATCGTTCCCACGGTGAAGCACTTCGCCTTCAATAACGAAGAAACCAGAAGAAACGGCATCGGAATCTGGATGAACGAGCAAACCGCGCGCGAAATCTATCTTCGTCCTTATGAGATGGCGATGCGGCCGAGCATCGGGAATTGCCATGCCATCATGACTTCCTTCAACCGGGCTGGGGCGATCTGGACCAGCGCCTCCCGCGAATTGATGATCGAATTCAACCGCGATGAATGCGGATTCGACGGCTATTCCATCACCGATATGGCCGCCAGCGACGCCGCTTTCTATATGGTTTAT
>OCVV010977976.1_pt1 | contig 12105 bp, 15 predicted proteins | sample 1539721 | NCBI WGS metagenome assembly OCVV01 (sample SAMN02144230, study PRJEB22623) | gut metagenome | biome: sheep rumen | host: Ovis aries | place: New Zealand | reverse complement strand
CGTGATAAACCAAAAAACTGGTTGAATGGAAGTGTTGATTATACCACGATAATAGATGGAATGACTGAGAGTGGTCATAATAGATTAGTTGATTATAAAAAGAATCCACTCTATACTTTTAACTTGAAAAAATCAGAAATAGAAGAATTAAAACATAACAATGAAGAAAATGGTAATGATTATCTTGGAACATGTTCTGGTGAAGTCAAAAATCCAATTAATATAAAAATATGTGAAATTATAAATGCAAAATAGGGAATTTAAGCCTTATTTTGTTTTTTATTCTTAAATTATTTAATCAATAATAATTATTTATAAAAAAGCATAATATCTTTAGGTAATCTTAAACATTTTCTATTGAAAAAAAATTATAAATGTGTGATAATTAAGAAAAGTGAGGTTTATATATGAAAGTTCAAAAAAGACATATATTATTAATTGTGGTAATTGTAATTACAGGAATACTTATTTGGAAACTAAATACATCATATAGTTCAATTGATATTGGATATACTGGAAAAAATATAGTTTCTGGTAATCAATGGGGAGTTAATATTATTGAAGTTGGTAAAGTAAATACTGAAGGAGATGCTATATTAACTAAGGATGTATCAACAATAGGTACAACTTTGAATTTTGATGTAGCATTATTTAAACCTGGAGATAAAGTAAGTTTTGACATAACAGTAAGTAATACAAGCACATTACCTGCAGAACTATATGCACTTACACTTTCAGGACTTTCTAGTATTGATAGTGAGATAATTGATTATAGGATTTTGCCTATTGATTCTTCAATAATTCATGAAGAAGATACTACAGGTAGTATAATAAAAAGTGGTGAAAAGCAATTGTTTAATATTACTGTATCATATAATGAAAAAGTAAGCAAAGAGGAAGATAGAGAAGTAAGCCTAAGTCTTGGTTCAACTATTATATATAAGCAAAAATAGGGGGAAATTATATGTTTATTGATGAAGTAACTTTAAAAGTAATTGCGGGAAGTGGTGGAGATGGTTGCACTGCTTTTCGTAGGGAAAAGTATGTAGAAATGGGTGGACCATATGGTGGTAATGGTGGTCATGGTGCAAGCATAAAGTTTATGGTTGACACTGGTCTTCATACACTAATTGACTTACATTATAAAAAAATAATTAAAGGTGAAAAAGGAGAAAATGGCCTTGGTAAAAACAAGCATGGTAAAGGAAGAGAAGATGTAATAGTAAAAGTTCCACAAGGAACGGTTATTAGAGATTTAGATACTGATTTGATTATTGCAGATATGAAAAATTCCAATGATGAAGTAATAGTTGCTCATGGTGGAAGAGGAGGTCGTGGTAATACGGCATTTAAAACACAAAGTAATCCTTGTCCTACTTTTTCAGAAAATGGTGAACCTGGTGAAACTAGATTATTAAAAGTTGAACTTAAGTTACTTGCAGATGTAGGTCTTGTAGGTCTTCCTTCAGTAGGAAAGAGTACTTTTTTATCAAAAGTAAGCCATGCTAAGCCAAAGATTGCGGATTATCATTTTACTACGCTTAGTCCAAATCTAGGACTATGTAAAACAAAAGATGGACGTAATTTTGTTATGGCAGATTTACCTGGATTAATTGAAGGAGCAAGCAAAGGACTTGGTCTTGGTCACAAATTTCTTCGTCATATAGAGCGATGCAAAGTAATTGCTCATATTATTGATATGTCAGGAATAGAAGGAAGAAATCCTTATGATGATTTTGTAACTATTAATAAAGAGTTAGAAGAATTTAGTCCTAAATTAATAAAAAAACCAATGATTGTTATCGCTAATAAAATGGATATAGAAAGTAGCAAGAAAAACTTAGAAGAATTTAAAAAGAAAGTAAACTGTGATATTTATGAGATAAGTGCTATAACAGGTGATGGAATTGATAATGTTTTAATTCATATTGCGGATATGATAGAAAAATTTGAAGATGAACCTTTATATGATGATACGGAATACTTATCGCATGTCTTATATAAGTTTGAAAAAACAAAACCATATACTATTGAGAAAACTGATGATTATTATATTATTCGCGGTAAAGAACTTGAAAAACTATTTTCCATGACAAAATTTAACTCAGAAGAAGGAATGCTTCGATTTGCTAAAAAACTTCGTATGATGGGAATTGATGATGAATTAGAAAAGATGGGAGCAAAAGAAGGCGATATAGTAAAAATCCTTGATTTTGATTTTGAATATCGTAAATAGAGGTAATTATAATGGATATAAATAATATGCCAAACCATGTTGGAATAATCATGGATGGAAATGGTAGATGGGCAAAAAAACGTAATTTAAATAGAAGTATGGGTCATAAAGCAGGGGCTGATAATTTAGAAAAACTTTTAAAACATATCTATGAATTAGGAATAAAATATGTTTCAGTATATGCTTTTTCTTGTGAAAATTTTAAAAGAGATCAAGATGAAGTTAACTATCTAATGGATTTATTTGTGAAAATGTTTAGTCTTAAGAAAAAATTATTTGTAAAAGATAAAATAAAAGTTATTTTTTCAGGTAGAACTGATAATTTAAGAACAGATGTTATAACGGCTATGAATAAACTAATGGATGCAACAAAGGATTTTGATAACCGTGTATTTAATATTTGTCTAAATTATAGTGGTCGATATGAAATAGTTGATATGGTTAAAAAAATATCCACAATGATTGTGGATAAAAAAATTAATGTAGATGATATTGATGAAAAGCTAGTAAATAGTTATATGTATCAAGATTTACCAGATTTAGACTTTGTTATTAGAACCAGTGGTGAACAAAGAATTAGTAATTTTATGTTATGGCAATCAAGTTATGCTGAGTATTTATTTCCAGAAACTTTGTTCCCAGATTTTGATGCAAATGAATTTGATAAAGCAATAATCGAATATCAAAAAAGAAGTCGCAGATTTGGTGGATATGATGAAAAAAAATAAAGTCCTTATTTTGGGAATACTTTTTATTCTTATAACTATCATAATTTGCTATGTAAGAGAATTAGAAGTAAATAATATTGATAAAAAAAGATATGATATATCTAATTTACTTGAAATTAATGATAATAAAAATAAAAATGCTTATGTTAATATTTATGTAACACCATTAATGATTGCAGAATATCCTAATGATGATAATGCCTTTTATATTGTTTATAATAACAAATACTATAATGTTTTATATATGAATAAAAAAGAGGCTAATAAAATTACCAAAGAAATGGTTGATAATGGCTATAGAATAAATGGTGTAACTAAAGTAAAACCAGATGGAATAGAAAAATATGGCTTGGAATTTTTGGAGAAATTATTTGAAACACATGAAGATGGTGATGGTCATAATCACGAGATAAATGATAATAGTTATAGTGAATATTTTGGTGATATATATTTAGATGCAACTGTTTCTAAATATAGTAATACAACAGTATATAATATAATTATTTTGATAACTGGATTAATAGGGGGATTTTGTTTATTATCTTTGGTTTACAAAAAAATTATTAATTAATATATAACCGATTTGGTATATTTAGTTGATAAAAATAAGAATTATTTTCTATTTTCGGAGAATAATTCTTTTATTTATAGAAATAATATTGTATAATATGATTAATAAAGAAGGAGATTTTATATATGAAAATATTAGCAGTAAATTGTGGTAGTTCATCATTAAAATTTAAAATGTATGAAATGCCTGAAGAAGAAGTATTAATTTCAGGACTTTTTGAAAGAATTGGAGAGAAGGTTTCTGATTATACTATTAAAGTTAACGGAGAAAAATATAGTAAGGAAGTAGAGTTACCAAATCATAAAGTAGCTTTTGAAATTCTTGTAGAAGAGTTAAAGAAAAATAAGATTATTAAACGTCTTGATGAGATTAAAGCAATAGGACATCGTATTGTTCAAGGTGGAGATTACTTTGATAAAACAGTTGAAGCTGATGAAGATGCTGTAGCTAAAATTGCAGAACTTGCAACACTTGCACCACTTCATAATGCTGCAGCAATAACTGGTATTAATGCTGCAAAAGAAGTAATTCCAAGTGCACTTGAAACAGTAACATTTGATACTGCTTTCCATCAAACAATTGAGCCAGTTAATTATATGTACGCTGTACCATATGAATGGTATACTGACTATAAAGTAAGAAAATATGGTGCTCATGGAACAAGTCATAAGTATATAGCATCAAGATTAAATGCACTATTAGGTCGCACTAATACAAAATTAATTACATGTCATATTGGTAGTGGTGCATCAGTTTCTGCAATAAAAGATGGTATATGTATTGATACATCAATGGGATTAACGCCAAATGCAGGACTAATTATGGGAACTCGTTGTGGAGATATTGATACATCAATTCTTACTTATATGATGCAAAAGAAAGATATTTCACCAAAAGAAATGGATACTATTTTAAATAAAAAAAGTGGACTTCTTGGTATATCAGGTGTTTCTAACGATTCAAGAGATATTGAAGAAGGTATTAATAAAGGTAATGAACGTTGTGTTTTAGCACAAAAAATGTATGTACAAAAGATTATAGATTATATTGCAATGTATTATTTTGAAATGGGTGGAGTAGATGCAATTGCCTTTTCTGCAGGTGTTGGGGAAAACTCTATTCGTACAAGAATTGATATAATGGAAGGATTAAAGGTTTTAGGTGTAATTCCAGATTATGAAGCAAATAACTGTCGTGGTGAAGAAGTAAGAGTTACAACAGAAGATTCTAAAGTACCATGTTATGTTGTACCAACAGATGAAGAGATAATGATTGCAAGAGATGCCTTTAACCTTGTTAAATAGGTATCGGTATGTTTCTTGAAATTTATAAACTAATAGAAAAATATCAAAATATTTGTATAGCAAGACATGTTGGTGTTGATCCTGATGCAATGGGGTCAACTTTTGCACTAAAAAATAGTATTTTATTAACTTTTCCAGATAAGCATGTTAGACTTCTTGGAACAGGAAGTAATCGTTTTTCTTATTTTGGAAGATTTGATAAACAAGAAGAAATACAAGATAATACACTTTTAATTGTATGTGATACGCCAGATATTAGAAGAATTGATGGAGTTGATGATATAACTAAATTTACAGATATTATTAAAATAGATCATCATCCATTTGTTGAAAAATTTAGTAATAATTCATTAGAATATATAGATAAAGAATCATCAAGTGCTAGTCAGATAGTATTAGAATTAATATTAGCAACACCACTTTTAATGGATAAACAGATTGCAGAACAAATATTTTGGGGAATTATTTCTGATACTAATCGTTTTATGTTCAATAATTCTAAAAGTAAAACGTTATATTTAGTTGGTGATTTAATAGATAAATATAATTTTGATATTAATAAATTATATGAACCATTATATACAAGGCCACTTTCTGAAGTAAGGCTTCAAGGCTATATAGCAGATAACATGATTGTTACAGAAAATGGTGTTGGTTATATTAAAATAAGTGATAAAATTCTTAATGATTATAAAACTGATGCAGCTTCCCCTGGTAATATGATAGGTGATTTTAACTATATTGATGAAATATATGTATGGATTTTTATAACAGAGGATGTTAAGAATGATAATTATCGAATATCGATAAGATCACGTGGACCAATTATTAATACAACCGTGGAAAAATTTAATGGTGGTGGTCATAATTTTGCATGTGGTGCAAAGTTAAAAGATATGAAAGATATTGATAATCTTATAAATGAGCTAGATAATTTATGTAAAAAATATTTAAAAGAGAAAGATGGGGATAAAAATGAAGATAATTGATGCTTATTTAAGTGTTCTTGCAACAAGAATTAGTCAGTATCCAACAGATGAATTACCAGAATTCTTGTTAGTAGGAAGAAGTAACGTTGGTAAAAGTAGTTTTATTAATACAATACTTGGTAAAAAAAATTTAGCTAGAACATCTTCTACTCCTGGGAAAACTCAAACTCTTAACTTTTATTTAGCAAATAATTCTTTTTATCTTGTTGATGTTCCAGGTTATGGTTATGCGCAAGTTAATCGTGAAATGCAAAAGAAAATGGGGTTAATGATAGAAGAGTATTTAGAAAACAGAAGTGTGTTGAAGAGAGTATTCATGCTTGTTGATTTTCGGATTAAACCAACGGATGATGATGTTTTGATGTATCAATTTCTAAAATATTATGACATACCAGTAACTTTAATTCTAAATAAGAGTGATAAAGTTGGTGGTAGTAAGCATGATAAAAATTTGAAAATAATTCGTGAAACAATTGATTTATCACAAGGTGATGATTTGATTGAATTCTCAAGTGTTACAAAAAAAGGAAGAGAAGAAGTACTTAGTAAAATAGAAAGTTTATTAATTGAAACAATTTAATTGTAAAATTAATAGACTTTTCTTTTATTTATATTGACATTTTTGATGAATTATTTTACAATTATGTTAAGTTAATAGGAGAGTAGATATGGGAATAGAAAAACTTAAAAAAAGCCTTTTCGGACAAAATGGTGAAGAAGATGACGAAGAAATGGATGATAAAAGTTTAGATACATTAAAAGAAGTAAGTGGAGATGGTAATAAAATGATTTTATTTGAACCACGTGCTTATTCTGAAAGTCAACAAATTGCGGATTATTTAAAAAATGAGAATGCAGTAATTGTTAACTTAAAAAGAGTTACACCTGATCAAGCAAAAAGAATAGTTGATTTCTTATCAGGTACTTTGTATGCTATAGAAGGTGGCCTTCAAAAATTAGGTGGAGGAATTTTTCTATGTACTCCTGCTAATGTTCCAGTTGAAGGTAAGATAAGCGATGATAAAGATTCAAAAAATCATGATAGTAAGAGGCCTAAACAAGAAAAAGACGACGATGATTTAGATTGGGAATAATATAGTTTATACTATATTTTTTTTATTGAAAATAGTTAAGTAAACTGCTATAATAAATATAAGAGGATAAGGAGGAATATATGATAACAGATATAATATATAAATATAAAAATGTTATTCTCCTTACCATTGGTATCTTATTAATTGTATTGTCATTTTGTCTTTTGTTTTATGATCGTATTGAGTTAATAAAGGAAAATGTTAATAATGAAGTTGAACTTTTAAAATATCATGAGGAAAATAAAGAACAAGATAATGAAGAAAGTGAGAACGTTCCATTTGAAATTCCAGGTGTTGATACTCAGGAAATTGAAGGTGAGGAGGAAGAACAAGGAGAAGAAAAGAAAAAAGAAAGTACGGCTTCAAAAAAAGCAAAGGAATATATTGGCTATTTAGAAATAAGCAAGATTAATTTAAAATTAGGATTTGTATCAAAAAAATCATATTATAATAATGTTAATAGAAATATTGAATTATTATCTGCCTCTGATTATCCAGACGTAGATAAAGGTAATACAATAATTGCTGGTCATTCTGGTTCTGGATATATTGCTTTCTTTAAAAATTTATATAAACTTTCAAGAGGGGATACTGCTAAAATATATTATAAACAAAAAATATATACGTATGAAATAAGTAATATTTATAATGTACCTAAGGTAGGTTATGTATCTGTTAATCGTGATATTAATAAAACTACTTTAACATTAATAACATGTACTAAAAATAGTAAAACACAGCAAACAATATATATATTAGATTTAGTTAATGTTGAAAGTGAGGCAGCAGTATGAATGTTTTAATCGCTCTTTCAATAATGGTTTATTTTGTTTTATTAGTAATTCTTGTTCTTAATATTACAGATAAAAGTAAAATTATTAAATATAGTTTTGTTCTTTTTATGGCTAGCTTTATTATTCTAATCTTTATTGTCAATGAAATAATAATGGATTATATAATATCTGTTTTTATTAGGTATTGGTATTTTCCAACTTTTTCTTCTATATTAGCAACTGTTATGATTTCGATATTTATTTTTCTTTTTAATATTTTAAGGGAAGAAAAAAATGCTAAAGAGAGAATACTAAATTATATTTTCGCTAGTTTAATATTAATTGCATATGTAATTTTTACAATTCAAAATATTGATATAAATTCATATAATGCTTTATATAGTGAGGGAAGCTTAATATGTTTAAGATATATAAGTAGATGTTTTACGTTGTGGATGCTAGTAATTATAATAATAAAGTATTTTAAGTTTTTTGTTAAAAAGGAGGGAAATGATGACTAAGTTTTTGTATATGAAAATATTAGGATTATTTATGGTTGTTTTAGGATTTAGTTATTGTCTTACTTCCTTTTATAACTTTTATGATTATATTTTTGGAGTGAATTATATTGCAAATGTTAGTATTTATATAATGGCTTTGGGTTTAATATTTCCTTTATATACTTTTATATTTGGTGTGTTTTTCTATTTTTATACAGATAGAGATTTTGCAAGTATTAACCCATTTATTTTATCAAGTGGAATTTCTATGTTTATTGTAGGAATATCAAGATTACTAATAAGTAATGGTATTATGGAATTTATTCATTTTACTTTTGCCTATGTTATTATTATTTTATCAAGTTTATTAATTTATGGATGTTTTAGGTTTAAATATTAGCATAAAAAATTCTTCTTTTCATATTATTAAGAAGAGGAATAATATGACTTTATTAGAATTGTTGTTAATTGCAGTATCATTAGCAGGTGATGCTTTTACAGTAAGCATTTGTAAAGGATTAAATGTGAACAAAGAGAGATTGAAAAGTGCATTGATTATTTCTCTCTTTTTTGGTATTTTTCAATTATTAATGCCAATTGTAGGTTTTTATTTGGGAAATATTTTTACAGAAAAAATTATTTATTATAATCCATATATATCTACAATTCTTCTAATTACTATTGGCATGTTAATTTATAAAGAGGATAATGATTTTAATGTAAATAATAAGCTAAAGATTAAGGAATTAATAGTTTTATCACTTGCTACAAGTATTGATGCTTTAATAATTGGCATATCTTTTTCATTTCTTAAAGTAAATATTATATATTCATCAATTATAATTGGCATTGTTACTTTTGTAATTTGTTTTATTGGGTATTATTTAGGTTGTTTTATAGAAAATAAAGTATCCAAATATTCTAATAAGATTGCAGGGATAATACTGATATGCTTAGGTATAAAGATTTTTATTCAAAATCTGTTAAAATAGATTAAAAAATAACTTAATATATTACTTGCAAGATTATAATTGATATGTTAATATAGAGACGTTGTTAAATTGTGGGTGGTAGTAATGAATTATAAGGATAAAGTTATTATAGTTACTGGTGCTAGTAGTGATATTGCAAAAAGTATTATAGAATATTTTATAAAATGTCAAGCATGTTTAATAGTTACTTACAATAACAGTAAAGATGAAACCATTAAATATGCTGATGAATTAAAGAAAAAATATAATATTGATATTGAATGTTTACAGCTTGATTTATGTAAAGAAGATAGTATTATAAATCTGTATAATTATGTCAAGGATAAATATAAAAAAATTGACATTTTAATTAATAATGCGGCTATATCACTAGATAGTCATATTATTGATAAAACAAAAAATGAATTTATGAAAGTTCTTGAAACTAATTTAGTGGGAACTTTTTTGATGATGAAATATTTTGATAATATAGTTAATGGCTATATCTTTAATATATCAAGTACGGATGGTATTGATACAGGAAATATTTATAGTATAGATTATAATGCATCTAAAGCAGGAATTAATAGTATAACTAAAACATTTAGTTTATATAGTAGAAATAAAATAATAAGTATTTGCCCTAATTGGGTTGATACTAAAAGTACTATGAGTATGGATAAAGATTATTTAGTAAGTGAACTTAAAAGAATTAAACAAGATAAATTAATTAATCCTATGGTTATTTCAAAGGTTATTGATAAATGTATTAAAGATAATATTGAAACTGGTAGTATAATTAGAATAGAAGGTGATGAAAATGTACGAAGAATTAATTAAAAAAGTTGATAGAAAGATAAAAGATGAAGATTTATTTAAAGAAATTGATGAAATAGAAAACTATTATAGTGAAAAAATAATTAAAACATTTAAAAAATTTATGGTTAGTGAAACTGATTTTCATGGAACTACAGGATATGGTTATAATGATACTGGTCGTGATAAAATAGATATGGTATTTGCAAGTGTGTTAGATAGTTCCAAAGCGCTTGTTAGAAGTCAATTTATATCAGGTACTCATGCTTTAACAGTTACTTTTTTTGGCTTGTTAAGACCTGGTGATAAATTATTATCAATTACAGGTCCTTTATATGATACCCTTGATGAAGTAATTGGTATAAAAGAAAACAAGAGTTCATTAAAAGCATTTAATATTGATTTTGATTATATTGACTTAATAAATAATGATTTTGATTATTTACAAATAGAGAAATATTTAAAAGAAAATAAAGTTAAGGTTATTGAAATACAAAGAAGTAGAGGTTATTCAAATCGTTCTGCTATTAATTTAGAAAAGATAAGTAAGGTTGTTAAATTAATTAAGAGTATTGATAAAAACATTATTATTATGGTTGATAATTGTTATTGTGAAATGACTAGTATTTTAAATCCAACAAGTCCTGAAATAGGGTGTGATATTATGGTTGGTTCTTTAATAAAGAATTTAGGTGGTGGAATTGCTCCTAATGGTGCTTATGTAGCAGGAAGAAGTGATTTAGTTGATTTAGTAGCGGAAAGATTAACGGTTCCAGGACAAGGTGCTGAAGTAGGACCATCATTGGATATGAATAAGTATTTTCTTGAAGGATTATATTTAGCGCCTAGTGTTGTTGCAAGTAGTCTTAAAACAAATATTTTTGCAAGTATTCTTTTAAATGAATTAGGATACAATACTAATCCAATGTATAATGAAGATCATTCTGATATAGTTCTTGCTATAACATTTAATGATCCAAATAAGTTAATTAAGTACGTCGAAGGTATTCAAGAAGCAAGTGCGATTGATAACTATGTTAAACCTGTTCCTACTGATATGCCAGGTTATTCAAATCAAATAATAATGGCAAGTGGTAGTTTTATTGAAGGAAGTAGTATTGAAATAAGCTGTGATGGTCCGATAAGAAGTCCTTATATTGCATATATGCAAGGAGGATTAACTTATAAATATGGAAGATTAGCAGTTATTAATGCTGTAAGGAAAATATATGAAGAAAGATAAATTAGATATAGTTTATGAAGATAAATGGCTTATTATAATTAATAAACCAAGTCATTTATTAACAATTGGTACAGATAGTGAAAAAGAAAAAACATTGTTTCATAAAGTAATAATGTATGAAAAAAGAAAAAATAAAAATAACAAAGTATTTGTAGTACATCGACTTGATAAAGATACTAGTGGTTTAGTAGTTTTTGCAAAGAATCAAGATATTAAAAACAAACTTCAAAATAATTGGGAAAAGGTAAATCGTGGTTATGTAGCAATTGTAAATGGTAAAACCAAAGATAAAGATACATTAAAGTCATATTTAATGGAAACTAAAACGTTGTATGTATATAGTACACAAGATAAAAAAAATGGTAAACTAGCAATTACTGAATATGAAAAACAAGCAGAAAATAAAAAATTAACACTTTTAAAAATTAAACTTAAGACAGGAAGAAAAAATCAAATAAGAGTTCAATTAAATGATAATGGTAATCCAATAGTAGGGGATAAAAAGTATGGAGATATAAAATTTGATCCATTAAGAAGATTGTGTTTAGATGCTAATTTCTTGGATTTTATTCATCCAGTAACTAGAAAAAGAATTCTAATAGAAAAAGATGTTCCCAAAGAATTTGTAAAAATTATGGAAAGCATTAAATAATGAATATTATTTTTTTGGATGTTGATGGTGTATTAAATTCAATAAAACATCTTAAAGAAGAATACTATAAAAATCAAAGACCATATTCTGGTTTTGAATATCCATTTGATAGTGATTGTATGAATAATCTTAAGATTTTAGTAGAGAGTACTAATGCATATCTTGTTATAACATCTACATGGAGAAAGTTTGATATTGGTAAAAAAATACTATTATGTGAACTAAAAA
>OCVV011349670.1_pt1 | contig 12107 bp, 12 predicted proteins | sample 1539721 | NCBI WGS metagenome assembly OCVV01 (sample SAMN02144230, study PRJEB22623) | gut metagenome | biome: sheep rumen | host: Ovis aries | place: New Zealand | reverse complement strand
CCCCGGAGGTCATCGATCTCGCGGAGGACCGCGACCTCTTCCGCGGCATGATGGACAAGCTCGGCATCCCGATGCCGGAGTCCGGCATGGCGACGACGGTGGACGAGGCCAAAACGATTGCGAACAAGATCGGCTATCCGGTCATGGTTCGTCCGTCCTATGTCTTAGGCGGCCGCGGCATGGAAGTCGTTTACGACGATGAGGCCATGACCGAGTACATGAACGCCGCTGTCGGCGTGACTCCGGACCGCCCGATCCTGATCGACCGCTTCCTGAACCACGCGCTGGAGTGCGAGGCGGACGCGATCGCGGACGGCTATCACGCATACGTGCCGGCGGTCATGGAGCACATCGAGCTGGCCGGCATTCACTCCGGCGACTCGGCCTGCATCATCCCGTCGAGACACATCGACGATGAGCACCTTGAGACCATCAAGGAGTACACGCGCAAGATCGCGGAGGAGATGCACGTCGTCGGCCTCATGAACATGCAGTACGCAATCGAGAACGGCACGGTCTATGTCCTTGAGGCAAACCCGCGCGCATCCCGCACGGTTCCGCTGGTCTCCAAGGTCTGCGGCATCCGCATGGTCCCGCTCGCAACCGAGATCATCACCGGCGAGCTGACCGGCAAGCCGTCGCCCGTCCCGTCTCTGGGCGAGCGCGACATCCCCTACTACGGGGTCAAGGAAGCCGTCTTCCCGTTCAACATGTTCCAGGAAGTCGACCCGGTCTTAGGTCCGGAAATGCGCTCCACCGGCGAAGTCCTCGGCATCGCCACGACGACCGGCGAGGCATTCTTCAAGGCTGAGGAAGCCGCGAAGGCGGAGCTGCCGCTCGGCGGCACGGCTCTCCTCTCGGTCAACAAGAAGGACAAGCCCGAGATCGTGGAAGTGGCCCGTTCCCTCGCGAACGACGGCTTCAAGCTGATCGCGACCGGCCGCACCTGCGACCTGATCGCCGAAGCCGGCATCCCGGTCGAGAAGGTCAAGAAGCTCTATGAGGGCCGTCCGAACATCCTCGACCTGATCACGAACGGCAAGATCGACCTGATCGTGAACAGCCCGATCGGCAAGGCCAGCATCCACGATGACAGCTACCTCCGTAAGGCGGCCATCAAGCACAAGATCCCCTACATCACGACGATCGCGGCAGCGAAGGCTGCGGCGGAGGGTATCGCCCAGATCAACAGCTGTGGAAGAGGCGAGGTGAAGTCCCTTCAGGAGTGGCATTCGGAGATCAAGGAGAAATAAAGCAGAAACGCAAGTAAAGCGGTTCCGGCTGAGCCGGGACCGCTTTTTCGATTACTTTCCGGAACGGAGTTGATGAATAATGAGAATCGACAGATTTCTCTCGGACATGGGTGCCGGCACCCGCACCGAGATCAAAAAGGCGATAAAGGCCGGCCGCGTGTCGGCGGGCGGATTGTTGGTGAAGGACCCCGGGATGCACTTTGAGGGCGGCGAGGTCGTCTACTGCGGCCGGACATACGCCTATGAGCCCTTCGTCTACTATATGCTGAACAAGCCCGCCGGGGTGGTCACCGCGACGGAGGATAAACGGCAGAAGACGGTCCTCGACCTCATAGAGGAGCCGAAGCGGAAGGATATATTTCCGGTCGGCCGTCTCGACAAGGACACCGAGGGCCTCCTTCTCATCACCAACGACGGGGACCTCGCCCACAACCTGCTCTCCCCGAAGAAGCATGCGGACAAGGTCTATTTCGTGCGTCTTACCGGTCTTGTGACCGGGGAGGATGTGACCGCCTTCGCTGCGGGGCTCTATGTGGACGAGACGCTGACGGCGCTGCCGGCAGAGCTTGTCATTTTAAGCACGGATGCCGAAAAGAACACCAGCGAGTGCGAGATCACGATCCGCGAGGGGAAGTTTCATCAGGTGAAGCGGATGTTTGCCGCAGTCGGGAAGGAAGTCACGTATTTAAAGCGCCTTTCCATGGGGCCGCTTGCGCTCGATCCGGGGCTTCCCGTTGGGGCGTGGCGCCGGCTGACGGCGGAGGAGATCCGGGCGCTCACGGAGCAGTGAAAACCGGTCTTTCTTTTATTTTACCGGAACACAGTGCCGATCGTTGATATCCTTTACCTTCGCGACCCTCTTCACATATTTCTCCGCCGTGAAGGCGTCTGTCGTCATCCAGGTCTTCACGATCTCCGTGGAGATGAGGGTGCCGATAATTTTGGCCCCGAGGCAGAGCACGTTCGTATCGTTGTGCTGGCGGGAGAGCGCCGCGCACAGCGGGTCCTGGCATACCGCGGCGTAGATCCCGCAGATTTTGTTCGCGATCATCGCGCTGCCGTAGCCGACGCCGTCGACGAAAATGCCCCTGTCGCACTCGCCTCTCGCGACCGCGAGTGCCGCCGGGTAGACATAGTCGGGCAGGTCGGCGGCATTTTCGTCATAGGTTCCGAAATCCACCACTTCATGCCCCATGTTCTCAAGGAGAGCCTTTATTTCATATTTCATTCTGGTTCCCGCGTGATCATTTGCCATTGCAATTTTCATAGCTTACCTCCGCTTTTCTGTGCGTGATAGTTGCTGCTTCGCTTCTATTGTACCGCGGCTTTGCAGGGTCCGTCAATTCCATTAATATGCACTGCGGCAGCTATGCGGCAGCCGATCCCCGATAACACAAAAACGGCATGGCCCGAAAGCCATGTCGTTTTCTCAATGATCAATCTTTGTTTAAGCACGTTCCCGGAGAAATTACTCTTCGGTCTTCTCGAAAGCCTCCTCAACGGCTTCCTTGACCTCCTGGGCAGCTTCCTTTACGCCCTCGCAGGCTTCGCAGACAGCTTCTTCAGCATCCTCGGCTTCAGCCTTGGTCTCCTCGATGATCGCATCCTCAACGTCGGCCTCGTCGGCAGCTTCGGCAGCGGCCTCTTCCTCGGCAGCCTTCGCGGCGGCTTCCTCTTCAGCCTTGTCGAGAGCGTCGAGCTTGGAGCGGATCTCATCGCGGGCTTCCTTACTCATGTTCTCCAGATTCAGGAGAGCGTCGCGGACCTTCTTTGCGACCTTGTCCGGTGTATACTCCTGAGCTTTCTCGTCAAACTTCTCGGCCTTCTCGTTGAATTTCTTCGCGAGATCCTCGTTGATGACCTTGCCCTCCTCGACGGTGAGCTCGCCCTTCTTGACGAGGTCGTCAACCAGCTGTTTGGACTTCTCGGCAGTGATTGCCACTGCGCCTACGCCTGCCAGGAATACTGTTTTTAAACCTTCTGATAATTTCATTTTCTATACCCCTTTCTTAATGCGTGTCTGCGGGAGCAGAATCACTTGCTTTCTTAAGTATAGTCCAAATTGCGGAAAAGAAAAGAGTATTTAGAAAAAATTTTTAATGTTCACAATTATTTCAAATATTCCCGGCTATTCAAACGCTTCCGAGCCGATCCTGCCTTCCGCGCGGCCCGACTGGCAGTAATGGAGGTAAAACTTTGTGAGATCGGAAGTTCCGTAGTGCTCGGCGAGGTCCGGGTATGTCTCGATATAGTATTCCGGGTCGAAGAGCAGGCTGCCCTGACGGCCCTCTTTCATCCCGTACTCGATGAAGTGGCGCAGGAGTACCCGGGGATCCGAGTGGCAGACCGCGGCGACTTCCGGATAGCGCTCCATGTAGTAGACCGGGTTGAACACCGCACGGTAGTTGATCCCGTAGCGGGTGTAGTCCATCGCCGGGATGTAGGAGAGGCTGAAGGAGCGTTCCGTGAGCGGTGTGCTCGAACGGGTTGAGCAGACCTCCACGTTGTAAAGTCCGTCGGCACTGAAATCGAGGAGGTCGACCCGGGCGTACCAGCGCCCGTACTCGTCCTGCTCGGCGGTGTACTCTTTCGGCTCATCATCGGCCAGCTTCTCGGCCTTCACCTTGAAAATGATCCCGGAAAAGCTTCCCTTTCCGCGGAAATAAAGATCTGCAAAGCGGTTGCCCTCGGAAATGCGGGTCTCGAGATACACAGGCCGGCGCTTCGCGCAGAAGGCACCGACGCTGAAGTGCTCGGCGCGCTCCGAGAGCCACTCATACTGCTCGGCCATATTTTCCTCCCAGGTTTCGAGGAAATAGTGGCTTTTCGCGTCAACGGTGCCCAGCGTGTCATAGCGCATGAAGTTTACGGCAGCGGAGGAGGCAATCTCAAGCTGCAGGGCTTTCTGGGCCGCGGCGGTGTTTTTGAGCGCCGGCCCGTACTCTGCGTAAACGCGCTGGAGGATGTCCTCGAACTCGTCGAAGTCGACAAGCTGCAGATAGTAGGGGTTCTGGAAGACATAGTAGGCTGTCGGGACATCCTCGACGGCCATGCAGGTGTCGAAATCCCATACGGGCCCGGCGCATAAGTCTCCGGATTCGCCGTCCATGTACCAGTAAAAACTTGTCGTCGCGGATTCGCGGTTGGCGAAATATTCGTTGACGAGCAGGGCGCAGGCAAAGGATTCCTCATCGATGAGCCCTGAGACCGAGGTCCAGTTGTCGGCGCGAAGCGCCCGGATGAGCGCGTTCACCTTGTCCTCAAAGACCTTAAAGTCGGCTTCCGGGTCGTCGCCCTGCGCGTCTTTCAGCGAAAAGAACTGCTCGGAATCGTCCTCGAACCAGTAATCCTCGTCCGAGTAGAAGGCGTTGTCGAATTCGGCGAGCACGCCGTGGCCGCTTGTGAGGGCCAGCCGGTCGGCGCCGATCTCCGCCTTCTCCGTGATGAGGTAGAGTCCGCGGTAGTCGCCGTTGATCCAGAGGTCGGCATATTCCGCTTTGGGTGTGAAGAGGAAGGGCAGGCTTGCCGCCGCATCGAGTGCGAGCTTGGTCCGCACCAGCGTGGAGTCGGAGGCTCCCGCTAAGAGGGTCCATTTTTTTGCGGCGGGCATGCCGAGAACGGAGGTCTCCTCGGAGAGCTTCAGCTGGTAGCCCTTCTTATCATAATAGACCCAGGAGGAGTTGCCTCGCCCCTTGAATTCGCCGCCGGAGACGGCAAGGTCATGGTCTGCATTTTTCGGATCATAGACCGTCGTCAGGGCCACGGTGTGCTTCGCATCCTTGTCCTCGTGGACGTCGTCCAGCGTGCTGTCGTAGAGCGTTATGGCCATGGACGGAAGGGAGGAGGACTCGGCAAGGAGGGAGGCCTCTGAGCCGTCCGCAAATGTGACGCTGACCGAGCGCCCCTTAAGATTCCCCCTGATCGTGCCGGATCCGGGGTTCATGGTGCCGCAGGAGGCGGTTTTTATTTTCACATCGGAAATGCAGGTCACGGTGAGATCGGCGGTATTGAAATCCGCCGGCAGAAAGAGGACATGCGTTCCGTCCTCGCTCTTAAAGGAATGGAAGACGTCGCCGTTGTTCCGGGTACAGGTGAATACGGCCGTATCGGCGGCCGTGAGCGGCTCTTCGACCTCGTCGTCCGCGGCGGCGGAAGCCGGAAAGGAGAAGAGCATTATTAAAAATAAAACAGAAAACCAAAAAGAATGTTTCATGGAACTCCCTATAATAAAATAAAGAAGTAAGCGACTAGAAATACGTTGTTTAACTATACCCCCGTTTGCGCGATAGCGCAAGCAGAAGAATGGACAGTTGGCGGGAGATGTATAAAAAATTGTACAATTTCGACAAGCGCGATTGCCTTCTTTGTGAAGCTGTTTTATAATACTACTATATACATTCAATCCGGAGGGACATTATATGGACAAATTCTTTCAGAACCCGGCACTGAAAACAAAAATCAATTCATCCAGTGTCAAGCTTCAGGAGATGCTGATCGGGTACTTCCTCGCGCCGCTCTGCGCGATGATGGCGAACTCGATCTTCAGCGCCTATCTGACACGTTACTATGCCGACGTCATCGGCCTCACCGATAAGCAGTTCGGCATCTTCTCGATGGCGCTGCCGATCGTCTCGACGGTCTTCGTCATCGCCGGCAACATCCTGGTCGGCCAGTGGATCGACAACACGAGGACGCCGGCCGGCAAGGCCCGCCCGTACCTCTTCCTGGCGGCCCCGATCATGGCGGTCGCGATCATCCTGCTCTTCATGACGCCGGGCGGCGACAATGTTCAGTCGACCAACTACTTCATGAAGATGATCTGGATCGCGGTCTCCTTCAACCTCTTCTACGCGATCGGCTATCCGTGCTACTACACGGCTCACAGCTCCATGGTTGCGCTTTCCACGAGAAACGGCGGCCAGAGAGGCCTGCTCGCAACCCTCTCCAACGCGTCCATGGTCGCGGCGGCCGGCGTCGGCGCCTCCATCCTGGTCCCAATCCTGCTGCAGCCGATCATGTTCGTGACCGGCGCTGACGGCACGATCGACCGGGCGGCCAGCTACAACAACTGGCGCATGCTCGGCATCGCCCTGGCGGTTCTGACCTTCCTCGGCATCATGCTCGAGTATTTCTTCACGAGAGAGCGCATCACCGAGGAGACGATGAACCTCAATGTGAAGGAAGAGAAGATCCCGATGAGAAAGCACATCGAGGTCTGTACGAAGGAGAAATTCTGGTGGATGGTCGTCATTTACATCCTCTTCTTCCAGATGGGCCAGCTGGTCAAGAACACATCCATGAGCTTCTATGCGAGATGGATGTTTGACAGTGTTCTGTCCTCCTCCAACCCGGAGGCAACCTCAGGCGCCCTCATGTCCACCCTCGGCCTGGTCGGCGGTCTTCCGTCCGCAGTCGGCATGGTCATCGCGTGGCCGCTGGCATCCAAGCTCGGCAAGAAGCGCGCGGTTGTCCTGGGCCTCATCCTCTCCCTGATCGGCGGTATCGTGGCGTTCATCAACGTCCACAGCTTCCCGATCGTCACCTTCGGCGTCGTCCTGAAGGCGGTCGGTATCATTCCGTCCCAGTACGTCATGGTTGCGATCCTCTCGGACGTCCTTGACCACCTGGAAGCGAAGAACGGCTTCAGAAGCGACGGCTTCACGATGTCGATCTACGGCGCGACCATGGTCGGTCTCGCGGTTCTCTCGATGGGTATCGTCAACATCTTCTTAAGCTCGATGGGCTACGACGCATCCCTGACAACGCAGCCGGCATCGGCCCAGACCGGCATGGTCATCGCGTATCTCTGCATGGATATGATCGGGTTTGTCATTTCCATCGCCGCTCTCTGGGGCATGAACGTTGAGAAGTATCTCGACGAGGACAAGGAGAAGATCATTGAGAGGCAGAAGGCAGCGGTCATCGCCGAGGGCGGCACATGGATCCCGCCCGAAGAGCGCGAGCGCATGGAGACCGAGAAGGCGGAGCGCGAGGCTGAGGAGGAGCGAATCAAGGAGCTGAAAGCGAAGTGCGCAAAACAGGGCCTTAACTTCGAGGAGGAAAATAAAAAGTACCTCGAAGCCCAGGAGAAGCGCAAGAACAGCCTGATCGGAAAGCTGCTCGGCTGATAAGATAATAAAAATGAGAGGCACGGCGTATTGCCGGCCTCTCATTTTTATTTGCCTTATATACTTCCGGGATAATGGGTTATTAATTCATCAGTTGAGAGCCTGGGTCTTGACGGTTGCGAGAGCCTTCTTCACGGCCGGGACACAGAGCAGGATGATCGTGATCGCCGCCTCCGCCGCGAGGTAGGCACCGTTGTAGCTGACGGAGTAGACGAGCGGGGACATTCCCTCCGGTGCGTACATTCCGAAGAAGATGACACCGGAGAGAACGGCAAATACAAACCGTCCGAACACCGAGACGATGTAGCCGATGATCATGCCGTTCTTTTTCTCCGAGAAGAGACCGGAGAGCCCGAGGGCGCCGAATGCAAACGGGTAGTCGATCAGCATCTGCGGAAGGCTGATGATGTAGGGATCGAGGATCATCTGGAGAAGTCCGTAGGCGACGCCGGCCATGATGCCGACCGTGGGTCCGTACCAGTATCCGATCAGGGTGACGAAGAACATCGAGAAGAGCGTGACGGAACCGCCCATCGGGAGATGGAACAGCTTGATGTAGGATGTCACGATGGCAAGCGCGAGGGCACCCGCCGCGAAGGCGAGCTGCTTGGCGTTTACCGTTTTCTTTTTTCCCGCAAGTGTGGAAATGAGAATGAGAAGTGCAAAGACGGCTACGGCTGTCAGCACGTAGCCCGCGGTCGTGAGACCGCCATCGGCATTATAAAACATATGATACCTCCTTACGCCGGCATTGCCCGGATCAAGTATTAGGGGTTCGCATGAGCGTCTCAGCCTGTGGCACCCCCGGCAATGAGAATACTATAAAGCTTTTTACGAGGCTTGTCAACTTTTCAAAAAAAATTAAAAAACAAAGAAAATACAGACAATTTAAAAATAAATTGCAAATAATCAAAAAACCGCTTGACAAATCAGGGATTAGGGTGTAAGATGAGTTCATCAAAAGAAAAGAGACAAACAAAACAAAGACAAAAAGAAAGGAGGTACAGTCCATTGGCATAGCAAAACTTCCTTAAAAGAATTTCTTCTTCCAGAAAGTTTAAAATCCGGATAAAAACCAAAGGGAGATGATTCCATTGAAAGGAAAAAGCAAGAGTCCATAGGAACTGAACCATCCGGGAAAAAGAAATATTTATTCTCCCAAATAAATCTTATTCCTGAAGAATAAAAACTTCTTTCTTCCAGATAACAGAATAAAGCAAAGGAGGTTATAAAGTGAAACTTCAGAATATTCATTAAAGGGGCTGTTCGATGACGAGAAAGTCGGACAGCCCTAAATTATTTTTGCGGGGAGATGAGTGAGGCGTTTGCCTTTCTTTTTTTTGCCTTTTTTCCGGCCGCGATGTATAATAATAAAAAGTTTTACGCAGGAGGCGCACTATGTTACTCGATCTCGTAAAAAAGAACCGCAGCTACCGCGGCTACGACCATTCCCGGAAAATCACCAGGGAGGAGCTTCTCTCCTTTGTGGAGGCCGCCCGTCTCTGCCCGTCGAGCGTGAACGTACAGCCGCTCAAATACTTCCTCGCATGCGAGGAGGACGTCGTCGCGGCCGTGCAGGCGGAGACAAACTGGGCGAAGGGCCTGCCGGACCTTGTGCTCCCGCACCCGGGCAAGGAGCCGACCGCCTTTATCGTGATCTGCCAGGATCTGAACATCTCCGATAACCTGGCCCGCTTCCAGAGGGATGTGGGGATCGTCGCCCAGACCATGCTGCTTGCGGCGGTCGAGCAGGGGCTCGGCGGCTGCATGATCGGGAACTTCAAGGCCGGGGCGGTCAGCGAGGTCCTGGGCCTGCCGGAGCATATCCGCCCGATGCTCATCGTGGCCTTCGGGAAGCCGGACGAGGAGGTGGTCCTCACGGACGTGGTCGACGGGAAGACTGCTTACTACCGGGATGCGGAGGATCGGCACTACGTGCCGAAGAGGGCGCTTTCGGAGATCGTTCTCTGAGAGAATAAAAGCTCCGGGGACGGTTCCTGGGGTTCCAGGACGGTTCTCAGCAAAAAAGCTTCTTTTGAGAAGCTTTTTCGCAAGAACCGTCCCCGGAACTCCTTGAGAACCGTCCCGGAGCTTCCTTTCTTTTTTTATCACACCTCGTCCGCGTCGGAGGGCTCCTCATCCAGCTCAGCCTTCCGCTTTTTTGTTGCCCGCATGCTCACCGTGAGCGCGAAGAAGCAGAGAACAGCCGTGAACAGGGCCGAGAAGATCCCCGCGGCGACGGACCCGACGGGCTTTCCGTAGTTTCTGAAAGACATGATGCCCATCAATGCGCCGTTCGCCAGACCGGCTATGACGGAAACGATCAGATTCGTCTTTGCATTCATGGGGATGTGCCGGTCCCAGATTCCTTTGCGCGTGCTGGCGTATGCGAGATAGACAGCCAGCACTATAAGCACGCACCATTCGCCGGCGAGGGTCCGGGGCTCCATGGCTCCGCCGGTAAGATTCTGCACCACGATCGCGATGATGAGACCCCAGAATGCGATCCAGCATCCGTTGTGCTCAATCTTGAGAAGTTCCAGTTCCTGCATTTCATCCAGATTATTTTTCCTCTTCATTTTCTTCTTCCTCCCAGAAAATATCGTTAAGTGTCACGCCGAGCGCCCGGCAGATCTTATTGCACAGCTTGATCGAGGGATTGAATTCCCCGGCTTCGATGAGACCGATCGTCTGCCTGGTCACGCCGACTCTTTTGGCCAGCTCGGTCTGCGAGATGTCAAGTTCGATCCGCCGGAATTTCATTTTCAGATTCCTCATCCGATCACCTCCTTTCCTTAAGTGGCTCCTTCTGGTGTTCAATATACCACTATATTTTTTAAATGTCAACTAAATATTGCAAATAAATTATTTACAGGGCAGATGCAATCCGTGAGTGTGTTTTATTTTAGAGTTGCAATCCTGCAAAGAAGGGGATATAATTGAAGCATTATTAAATGCGATACATAATAAGCAATATCTTATATAAACAAGGGGTGGGAAAAATGAACATCCGCCAAATGAAATACTGCCTCGAGATCCACCGCGCGGGCAGCCTCCAGAAAGCCGCCCAGAACCTGGGGCTCACCCAGCCGGCGCTGACCCAGCAGCTTCAGCGGGTCGAGAAGGAGCTGGACGTGCGCATTTTTAAGAGGGATGCAAGGCCGATCGCACTGACGCGGGAGGGAGAGTACTGCATCCGGTCCTTTGAGAAAATGGTCTTCGAGTACGACCGCATGAACCACCGGATCGCCGACATGAAGAGCCTCGCAAAGACGGAGATCACGATCGGGATCCCGCCGGTTCGGGCTCAGCAGTTCCTGCCGCTCATCATCCCGGCTTTCCGCGCGGCCTACCCGCAGATCCGGATCAACTATCGGGAGATCGTCTCCGAGCAGCTGCCGGACGCCCTTAAAAGCGGCAGCATCGACCTCGCGGTCATGGTCCTCGAGAAGTTCGCGGAAAGGTTCGCCTTCGTCCCGATGGGGACGGACCGGTCCGTGCTGGTCGCGAAGCACCTCTCGCCCTACGCGGCCCTCATCGAGGACAATCTGAAGCCGGACGGGAGCCTTGATTTTACCTGCATGAAGGACGTGCCGTTCATCTTGCTCCCAAAGGGGTCCCACCAGCGGAAGACCGCGGATGCGATTTTTGAGAAATACGGGATCGAGCCGCCCGTCATCATGGAATCGCACACGGCGGATCTGGCTGTCTCGCTGGCCTCCCTGGGGGAGGGCTGCGCGTTCTGCGGCGAGACCTATCTCTATTTTTCAAAAATGAAAAACCTGGATGTGCTCCCGCTCGATGCGGACACGGAGCCTTACCGCTTCGGCGTCGCGGTGCGGTCCGGGATGGAGGACAGCAAGGCCGCCCATGTATTCATCGACTTCTGCAGGGACATCGTAAGACCGCTGCCGTTCTCGGCAGCCGGAGACTGACGCGGAGCCATAATCGGAGTGACAGACTATGAAAAATAACAAACTCAAAACCGCCGCCATGATCTTCCTCACCTTCTTCAGGATCGGCTGCTTCACCTTCGGCGGCGGCTGGGCCATCGTGGCCCAGATGGAAGAAGAATTTGTCAATAAAAGAAAGCTCATCACCAAGGATGAGCTTCTCGATATCGTAGCGGTCGGAAAATCGCTGCCCGGCATCATGATCACGAACGACGCGATGCTCTTCGGCTGCCAGGTGGCCGGGATCCCCGGCGGGATCGCGGCGGTCCTCGGAATCACGGCTCCGGCGGTGATCATTTTGTCGATCGTGACGGTCTTCTACGGGCTGTTAAAGGACAATCACTGGGTGAAATCGGCCCTCTCCGGGATCCAGGCGGCGGTTGTCCCGATCATCGTGACGGCGGCCATGTCCCTGGGCGGGGAGATCGTGAAGGAGCGGCGGAAGATGATCACATTCCTCGTCGCGATCGCACTCCTTCTCTTCGCCCACGTCGGCAATGTGCCGGTCGTCTTCCTCGCGGTCGCCGCAGCGCTCGTCTGGAGGACCTTTATCAAGAAGAAAGAGGAAGGAGGCGCGCTCTGATGGTCTTTCTCGAACTCTTTATCTCCTTCATGAAAATCGGCTTCACAAGCTTCGGCGGCCTCTCCATGGTTCCGCTCATCCTGGATGAGATGCGGACCCACGGCTGGATGACGACCCAGGATCTCCAGAACCTCATCGGCATCGCGGAGATGACGCCGGGCCCCCTCGGGATCAACTGCGCGACCTTTGC
>OCVV012858362.1_pt1 | contig 12111 bp, 12 predicted proteins | sample 1539721 | NCBI WGS metagenome assembly OCVV01 (sample SAMN02144230, study PRJEB22623) | gut metagenome | biome: sheep rumen | host: Ovis aries | place: New Zealand | reverse complement strand
CGGCTCAACTATGAACGCCCTGCGTTCTTATCATAACTGACGCGCCAGCGTCATCATCACTCTAAACTGATAACTTAACGTGTAGAATCGTGTGTTTTCAGTTATGATTGGTTTCACCAAGTTATGAGTTATAGGCTTTATAGTGTAGGTAGTTTTTTATGAAAGAAAGTATTCTTAGAGTTAAGTCAAAAGAACTGGCAAAGGAAATCGTTTTTCTATGCCGTCGGATGAAGTCATCAAATATTGAGTATTCTTTGATTCATCAATTACTTCGCAGCGGAACATCCGTAGGAGCTAATGTTCATGAGGCACAATATGCACAGGGAACGAAAGACTTTATTTCTAAGCTGGAGATTGCATTAAAAGAATGTAATGAAAGCGACTATTGGATCGAACTGCTTTATGAAACAAACAGTATATCAAAAGAAGATTTTGACCGTTTTAAAAAGATGATTGTTGAAATACGCAGAATGTTGGTCTCATCTGTTACAACTTTAAAAACCAAAGTTCAACTATGAACGCCCTGCGTTCTTATCATAACTGACACGTCAGCATCATCAAAACTCTAATCTGATATCTTATTGCCGTCAAGTAGTTGTTCTTCTGCTGGCGCCTTTTTAATTGGTTTGATACGAATGATTCTTCCGACTCTATATGCTGATATTTTAAATATTTGCGATATTATGTAAAATATACTTGACATTACGAAAATGATATGATACAATACTCATGTAATGATAGCTATCAAAATACTAAACTTAGGAGGTTTTTTTGAGTAATAGTATTCGTATAATTCATTTTGGCTTTTCTATTATTGTTCTGCTTATTACGGGGTTCGTTATAAAGAAAAACGAACGTAAAAGCTATGACGAGCGACAGTTGGCGGCACAAAACGCCGCATATAAAACAGCTTTCCTTGTTTTAGTTTCATATTGTTTTTTGTGTGCTTGGTTGAATATTTTGGATATAAGGTGGGCTGCCATTGAATTTCAAATGTTTTCGGGGATTCTCGTTTCCTTTACCGTGTTTATCTGTATCGCCCTTATTAAAGATGCAGCTTTCACGCTGAAAGACAGGCCTTGCATAATGATTTTTTTGTTGTATATGACTTCAGCGATAGGGTTAATATCATCTTGCTTCGATTTGAATAATAAGCCGCTATTTTACAATGGGAGAATTACAACAAACGCAGTCGGCGCAGTTGCTAGTATTTGTTTTGCGGTGATGGGAACGGTTGCTCTGGTCAAACATCTTCAAAGCAAAAAAGCAGGTGAATCGGAATGAAAAATCTGAAAATGAAAAGTGCCCGTGCCGCACTTGATCTTTCTCAGCAACAGCTTGCAGACAAAATAGGTGTCAGCCGACAAACAATCAACGCTATCGAAAAAGGGGATTATAACCCGACAATCAAACTGTGTATCGCGATTTGCCACGCACTTGGAAAATCGCTGGACGATTTATTCTGGGACGAACAAGAATAAAGCAAGTGGGAGTAACCGCAAGATCCTGTCTCGACAAAAACGTCCTTGTGTGACGATTGTTTTACTATTCTACACAATAAATACATACAATAGGAAACCCCTCTCGTTTGAACGCTTAGTTCATTCGAGAGGGGTTATTTTTTGGCGGTAGACAGTTATACTGCCAAGGATAGCCGTCGAGAATAGGTGCCGTCGGTCACCGGCGTGCCGTAATCGGTAAGCAACCGAGAGCGAAAGAGAGAACAAGCAGCAGAATCAATCAATATTCATCCTATCACTTCCGCCGATTCGTTGCGCTTTTGCGCGAGAGCTTTTTCAAACCCAGCGACAGCAGATACGCCGCGAATGCCCATGCGAGGAGCATGGCGAGGTTCTCGAGGAGTACAAGCCACCACGGCTTGGAATAGTCGAGAAAGGCAAAGGGATTTTTGAACAGCATATAATTGAGAATATCCGATGAAAAGAACAGGTAGAAGCCATAGACGGAGACGCCTGTCATCACAACAGCGAGGACAATTCTCACCGCTCTGTTCTTCATCCTCGAGGTAATAATGCCGAAGTGCAGACCGAGGTGCAGTCCCATCAGCACGAACGACCAGTGCGGCAACGCCAAGTGTCCCTGTCGGACGACGGAGGACGGGAGGAGCCCGTTCATGAACGGCGTTGCGAATCGGCTCATCAACATGCCCGATAACGCTGTGCACACAAAGGACAGCAACAGCAGCGTATTGACGATCAGTTGAAAGGCTCTCAGTGCATTATACCTGCCCTTGAAGAGCGCCGCATAATACTTTCGGTTCAATAGCTGGTGCACGATCGTCAGCGCGAACATTGTGACGCCCAGCCACTCATGCGCGAGCTGCTCCGTCACCTGGAATGCCATCAAAAGCAGCAGAGTGATCGTCAGCGCCACATCGACAACGCGTTTGATGATCGTTTTTGACTTCATTTACTTCACACCTTTCCATAGGAATAACACACAAGCTCCGTATAGTAACGCGGAGCTTGTGCCATGATCAAACTGTTTGAGACGCTTTCGACTGAAGGACAACCTGATTAAACAACTCCGTCATATCGTCCTCTTTCCCATCGCAAAGATCAATCAACCCGATGTGAATACTCACATCGTCGAGTATTTCAAAGTGATCAGGGATTTCCTCATTTGGGAAATTGATCGGTTTGGGATAAAGCAGCAGAATGTCTTTTATTTTATAAGCGCGTGCGTAGGCTAACATCTGATACAAATCCTCAGATTTGATTCCGTACTTCCTCCTCCGTTCGGTGTTAAGCAGCTTCCATTTGGTATCAAGTACAACCGTACGGCTTCCTTGCCTTGCCACAATATCGGGGCGCAGTCTGAACATCTGCGGATTCTGCGACAGCCAGTACCGCTTATCCTGCAGGAAGACCTGCCATCCCCGGGGTCGGAGTTTTTGGCGGAGCGTTTCGCCGACATATATCTCAAAAAGCTCTTCAACAGAGAACAGCAGGGCGTTCACTTTTTCACTGCCGGAAAACGCGCTGAAGCTGCTGCCGTACAAGAAGAAGCGTGACCAGCGCATCAGCAGACGGTAATTGACCGTCGTTCTGTCATCAACGACCGCCTCGAAATCCTGTTCTATATTACGCGATGGCATGATCTCGCTCATCATTTCCTGACAGCGGCGCAGCTCCTTGCGATTCCTTTCATCCGCGGATACGGACAGCAGGCTGTTGACCGTCGCTTTGATCAGACGGTTTTCGGGTCGATCGGGAGTGAACTCGTCGTGGCGAACATAAAAGCGCTCTCCGCGCGCGGCATTGTGCTTGATCTGTTCACTGATCATCAGCTTTCCCTTGAGGTATGGCAGGTTGTCTTCGACAGCGTTATAAGCGCTTTTCAAGCCGCGCCGCAGCACCTTCTTCAACTCGCGCAGGTACAGGGTGATCAAAATCTCATACAAATCGTTCGTTCTTGCCAGACCGGCAAGGCTCTCTATCCTGATATCCAGCTTGAACGCGCGGTTCAGCATACGCAGTGTGGCGGTTTTGCCTGCTTCACGATTTTGCTCTTCTTTAGCCAGCTTGGGAAGAATCTCGATTGCGGCGCCGTTGCCCATGGTGATAACGCCGACGTATTTTCCCGCGCGAAGGTTCTTTCCGGCACGCTGCAGCACATAATCATCATAGGATTTCCCCGCGATACGGGGATGGTTCAACAGGCGCTCCAGCTTTTTACGATCCTGTCCTTTGAACAGTCGTAAGGGCAGGGATCCGCGTTCCGTGATGGTATAGGGCATCTTCTTACTCATTATTTTGCTTATTCGTAGAGTAAATCTTGATATAATTATCCTCGTTGTTCATTTCGCCCGTATTAATCGAATAGAGCTTTTCAGGATAATCGAAATCAGAGTTTTTCATGTTAAATCTTTTATATACTTCGTTATCCATTTTGATAAAGTAGTCATCATCGTCGTTGAGAACCATTTTGATCTTCTCATAGTCGTCATAGAAGTATTCCTGCAACAGAGGGATGATCTTGTTCTTAAAGATATCCACCAGCTTGCCGAAATCGGGATTGCTCTTCAGCGGCATATAATAAGCGTGTCCGATCTGGTGCTCTCTGTCGAGCAGTACTTCGATGCGGCGGTTCATCGCATTCAGCAGTTTTTTGATGTCGATGCCCTTAATCGTAATACCGTCGAGCTTTTCGGGCTTGGGCATCATTTCCTCAAAGGTAAAACGCCTGCGCAGCGCAGTATCCAACAGCGCGATAGAACGGTCGGCAGTGTTCATCGTACCGAGGATGTACACGTTCGCGGGCACCGAGAAATCCTCTCCGGAATACGGCAAACGAGCGGACATCGGGTACTCGCCCGGATTCGGCTCACGATTGCCGATCCCGCGCTTATCCTCCTCAATCAGGGTGATCAGCTCGCCGAAAATCTTAGAAATATTGCCGCGGTTGATCTCATCAATGATAAAGACATAGCTGTTATCACTTGGCTGATGCACGCTGTCATCGACAGTCGTCTTGTCATCGTTGCTGTTCAGCACATACTCAGCGTCCTTGGTCTTCACCGTCTCATCCGTTACGACGCTGCGGTTACTATTCCAGAAATTGAGTTCGGGAAACAAACCGCTTTCTATAATATCCAGAGACTCATTCTTATTTTTGGCAAGATACAGCCACTCAACTTGTCTTTGCCGATAATCATTTACTTCTAAAGTAATTGCTTCCGTAACTCTTGCGATACCGACTGCTCGGGTATCATCATTTCCTATTCTGACGATGATGTAGTCATTTTGTTGGATTGTGTCTGTAAAATCGTTTATATAATCGTCTGTTTCGAGAAGGCTGACCACATGATTTTTAGCCCAAATCGGATACGCTTTTTTCCAAAAGGACGATTCATATCTGATAATCATCAACCAGACATGATGACCCTTCTCTATCTTGATTGTGGACTTCACATTACTGCCTGTTTCAGCTTGCTTAGGCACGCTGTCTGGGGCGGGTTCTTCTGTTTCATTCAGCTTTTTCTCTGCGGTACGGCAAAACGCCTTGAACGCGCCGTCTCTCACCTCGTATCTCAGCTCGCCTGCGGCAGATCCATCGGCATCCGATATCTCACCAACATTCGACGCCTCATCGTTACCCGACGCCTTGAACGCGCCGTCCTTCACCTCATATCTCAGCTCGCCTGCAGCAGATCCATCGGCATCCGATATCTCACCAACATTCGACGCCCCATCGGTACCCAACGCCTTTGTCGGCTTGCGGCCTGCCATAACAGGGCGGATTCCTTCGATGAATTCCTCGTACCCATAGGACTGATGAAAGGTGACAAAGCGGATTCTGCCCTCCTCTTGCAGCTCGTTGTATTTTTTATTATATTCCCGATTATCTTCCGGCGTATCACCGGCTCTATACTCTGTGCCGATACAGATATCAACGGCACGTTTTCTGATAGTAAAGGTTTTACCCGTGCCGGGAGGGCCGTAAAATATTGTATTCAAAGCGTATTTTGCCATCGTTCATTTCCTTTCTCTGAACATGATTTGGACAAATTGATCCGTATTTTTATGATACCACATCTTTTTTTCTTTGTCACTATTATAATTTGTTGTGATTCCTTACTTTAGCGTGAAGTTTTTTCGTATCAGCTATGATTGATTGTCGCTCGATCACAGCCATATCCCTATCTATCAGCAAAAGAACACATCTCTTTTCACTTATTGACACTCAGATCAATGATTGATATAATGCAAATAAATTCGGATAAGGAGTGATCGTCATGGGACTCATCAACAGTTATCAGCGAAATCTGGCAGAACGACCCAAGGAAAACAAAATCACGCTCATCATCTATATGGTGCTCCGTCTTTTGATCGTCATCGTCATGATCAGAGCGATTGTCATCGGCAACTATGAGGGCGTGTTCACCTGCGTTTTGACGCTGCTGCTCCTGCTCATCCCGACGTTTTTGAAGGACGCGCTGCGGATCAATATTCCCCCGCTGTTTGAATCGATCATCTACCTGTTCATCTTTTCGGCGAATATTCTGGGCGAGCTGGCGCATTTTTACTCGCATATCCCGATCTGGGACACCATGCTGCATACGCTCAACGGCTTTCTCTTTGCGGCGGTCGGCTTCTCAACGGTCGATCTGCTCAACCGCAACAGCAAGAAGATCAAGCTGTCCCCTCTGTACTTAACGCTTGTCGCGTTCTGCGTATCCATGACCATCGGCGTATTATGGGAATTCTTTGAGTGCGGTATGGACCTGTTCTTCGGCAAGGATATGCAGAAGGACTTTATCATTGATACCATCCGCTCCTGCAAGCTCGATCCCACCAACAGCCAGAAGGTGATCGAGGTGAAGGATATCGTCCACACCGCGGTCACGACCCGATCGGGCGAAGTGACCGCGATCGAGGGCGGTTATCTGGATATCGGACTGCTGGACACGATGAAGGATATGTTCGTCAACTTCATCGGCGCCGTCGTGTTCTGTATCTTCGGCTTCATCTATGAGAAGGTCGGCTCCAAGAACAAGACCGCGGCAATGGTCGTGGAGGGCTTGAAGATCCGCCCCGCGACAGAGGAAGAGGTTCAGCAAATGAGCGACCGTAAGCAGGCGGCGATCGAAGAAGTAAAGCAAAAAATCAAAAAAGAAGAAGAAAAGGTAATGAAAAATCGGACGTCGTCATGACGTCCGATTCATTTTTTCCGCTCTAATACTAATCCTGCTTCGATTCCCTGCTGATGAAGTAGCCGCCGATCTGATTCTCTGTGATCAAGACGGATTCCTGGTTGAAAAACACGCACAGATCCTGCGCGATCTGCTTCACCGTATCCCTCTCGACGCCGATCATATGTAAGGCAAAGGAATTCTCCTCCGTATAGGTGCCGTCCTCGTGATAGTAGCCGCCCTCCTCGGTATTGACAGAAAAGGGGACGTGGTAGTTTTGGCACACCTGCTTCAATATACCCATGTATTTTTCCGTTTCGAACAACTGCTTCTTGGTGATGGCGTCGTTGAGTCCGATATAGATCCGTGTTTCTCTTAGCCGAACGATGCCGTCCTCATCTTTCTCAACAAAAAGACCTGTGAACGGATCCAGCGCGTTTCTGAGGGATCGCTCCCATTCCTCCTTCATCATATGGTATAAAAACGACTGCGGATTCTCTTTTCCTTTCATTAATTCGAACCTCTCTTTTTCAGGATCAACATTTTCTGAATTCGGAATAAGTCAGGGTGACGCGCTCTCCCTTAACTGTAAAACGGCTCACCCTATCTTCCCGAGCTTGTTCTGCTGCTCATGACGCGCATGAAGCATTAAGGGAGCCGTCGTTTTATCGCGACAGCCCCCTGTCGATTTGTTTCTTATTTCTTCTTTGACAGCTTGCCGACGCTGTAGATCGCCAGCGCAATCGAGAACACGATGCCGGCGACCGAGAGCAGCGGCATGCCCGTTGACGTTTTCGGTTCTATATCGACGCTCGCGAGAATACATGAGCCGATGAACAGGACGCAGGCGATCAGGGAGAGCACCACGTACCGGAGATAAACGCCGATTCGATCCAACGGCTCCTCATAGCCCGTGATCTCCATGTTGATCTTCGTCTTGCCCCTGGCGAGTCCCTGCAAGGTATCGGCGAGGTAGCCGGGGAGCTTGCCGATCTTTTTGCCGGTGCTGAGAACGTCCTTGCCGACGTTGAGGAGCGCTTCCTTGATATCGAACTGCTCTTTATTGCGCTCAACCAGCTTATCGGACAGCAGCTTGAACAAATCGAGCTCCGGGCAGAGCTGTTCGAGCACGCCCTCGATGGCGAGCAGCGATCTGCCGAGCATGGTGAACTGGCCGGGCAGGGTGATGTGATGCGCCGAGGCGAGCTCGGTGATCTCGTCGATGAGATCGGACATATTGATATCGCTGATCCCCTTGGTGCCGGAATACTTATCGAGGAACTGCTGTGCGTCCTCGGTCAGCTTATCGCGGTTGGTCTTATTGGAGGTCGCGCCGAGCGAGGTAATGCCTTTGACCAGCTCCTGCGCGTCGCCGGAGAGCATCGCCAAGATCATATTCTGGATCGTGTTGATATCCTTATCGCTGACATGACCGATCATACCGAAGTCGATCCAATAGGGCTTGCCGTTTGAGAGCATAATGTTGCCCTGGTGGGGATCGGCATGGAAGTAGCCGACGTCGAGCACCTGGTGGACAAAGTTATCGGCGATCGCATTGCCGATCTTGAGCGGATCATAGCCGTCCTCTATGATCTTGTCCTTGTGGGATACGGTGTAGCCGTCAACATAAGACATGGTGAAGATGCGCTCTGTCGTCAGCTCGTCATAGACGGTGGGACAGGAGATCTTGTTTTCATCTTCGATACAATTCTCTTTAAAGAACTTGGTGTTCTTCGCCTCGATACGGAAATCGAGCTCTTCCTCCGTGACCTTTTCGAGCTCCTCGATGACAGAGACCAGATCGATCATCTGGTCGCCGTCGTCGGAATCGGCGACAACGTTGACAAGCTCGGCGAGCTTCTTAAGGATCTTGTAGTCCTCGCGCATCATATCCGCGATCAGGGGGCGCTGCACCTTGGTGACGACGGGGGTGCCGTCCTTGAGAACGGCGTAGTGAGCCTGCCCCATAGAAGCGGAACCGAGCGGTTCGTCACGGAACTCCCGGTACAGATCTTCGATCTTCTTACCGGTTTCCTGCTCGATGACCGCGCGCGCGATTGCGGGGTCGAGGGGCTTGACGTTCTGTCGGAGCTTTTCAAGCTCGGTGCAGTACGCCTCGGGGAGCAGATCGACGCGGCTGGACATGATCTGTCCGATCTTGACATAGGTCGGGCCCAGATCCTCCAGCGTAGAGCGCAGCTCCGCGGGAGTGAAGCCGTTGGCGTAATAGTTATGCGCCGCAAAGATACTGAGCATCTCGGCGCCGCGGGTTCTCTCCTGCTTGCGGTAATCCTTGAGCTCGTTTTTGAGCAGCTCCTTCATCCGGGCGCTCATTTCCTTGCGGTCGCCCTTATTCTCTGCTTTGATCTTTCCGATCTCTTTTTTGAGATTCTCTTTATCGATCCTTTTCTTCTTTTTATCGTTATTCTCGGATTCAGCCTTCTTCTCGGGTTCAGCCTTCTTCTCGGGCTCGGTCTTTTGCTCCGTCACGATCGGCTGTTCAACGGCGATATTCTTTTCATTATCGTTATTCGTCGTCATCGTCAAAGCCTCCCTTCGGATCTCTCAGCGGCCACGTCCAGATCAAACGAACCGCGCTGACGATCGCCGAGAAAAACACAGCGCAGCCGATCGCCTTCATCAGTGTGACGGGCGTATTCCACCAGTGATTCGCGAACAGGATCACACCTGCCGCCATGAGCATGACGGACAGGATCGTCAGCACCCACCAGCTTTTGCGCTTTGAGCGCCGCGCATAGGTGAACGAATGCACCAGCGTGCGTCCGCCGTCTGCGATCAACATAAAACCGGCGAGCCACGCAAGGACGCGCATGATATCACTGCGGAACACCAACACGCAGATACCGACGATCCCCAGTATCAGTGCGCCGGAAAATCTCAGATATTCCATCAGCGATTTCCTGCCCGAAAAGAAATTCAGCATCATCACGATCGCAAGAATGACCAGTGTGTAGCCGAATGCGAGCATCAGCGACGGAATAAACGACTCGGGACAGACGAGAATAATAACGCCGAGCGCAACCAGCAGGATCGATGACATGATCGAATTGCGCTTGAGCTTGTCTAATGATTCAAAAAGCATATGTGCCTCCTTTTCCAAAAAGTTTATGAATCATTGATTCGCTCCTATTCTAACACAGAAAAAACGAATTGTCATTATTATTTCTTTCTTTCATCTTGTCGAAAACGGTAAATTATGATAGAATACATTCGATTTCACTAATATAAGGCTGATCACATGAGCACAAAAGCCGACAGGCTGAAAACGATTCTCGGTTCAAGCGAGATTAATTAAGGCTGAGAAAGGAAAGAAATATATGAATATACTGCTGGTATTCGCGTTTCTGTTTTTTGTGGGATCGGTTTTCGGATGGGTGCTGGAGCTGTTCTTCCGCCGCTTCTTCTCCAAGAATAATCCCGAGAGAAAATGGATCAACCCCGGCTTTTGCGTTGGTCCATACCTTCCCTTGTACGGCTCGGGACTGTGCGTGCTGTACCTGATCGCGGGGATCCGTCCGTACATCAATCTGGGCAATCCCATATCGGATACTATCGCCCTGCTGCTCGTGATGGCGCTGGCGATGACGATCATCGAATATATCGCCGGCGTTATCTCCTATAAGGGCTTCCGTGTTCGACTGTGGGATTACTCCAACGAGTGGGGCAACATCCAAGGAATCATCTGCCCGAAGTTCTCGCTGTTCTGGGGAATGCTGGGTGTGGCGTACTACTATCTGGTGCATCCCAACATTCTCGACGCGCTCGATTGGCTCTCGCACAATCTGGCGATGTCGTTCTTCATCGGCGTGTTCTACGGCGTTTTCGTCATCGATCTCGTGTACTCCACTCACCTGCTCAACACCCTCAAAAAGCTATCGGAGGAGAACAAGATCGTGGTGCATGTCGAGGAGCTCAAGGCGCGCATCCGCAAATCGCATGATGAACGCAGGATCAAATACAATTTCTTCCTGCCGTTTCGCTCCGATACCTCTCTCGCCCAGCATATCAAGGCAATGAAGGCGGCGCAAAAAGAGCAGAGAGCCAATAAGAAGGCAACAAAAACCATGTAAGAAAAAGCAGTCGAATAATGACTGCTTTTTTGTTGACATTGTTCATTCCGCGTGATAGAATAAAACCGACAAAGTAGCTTTTTGCAAACGACATTGCCAAAGAGCGCAGGGCAATTCGATGAAGAAACAGGGGTGACTGAATCATGTTGAAAATAATCATATTACCGATCAAAAATTTTGTAAAGACCAGACTGCAGGCGATGATCAGAAAGGCTGTTCAGGAGCAGTTCAAAAAGAAGATGGAGAAGCTGACAAGAAGGCTTGCCATCCAGTTTGTGATCACAGGCGTCGCATTCGCGACCGTCAAGGTGCTGACCTCCCGAGCGGACACCATCGCGGGCTTGCTGACCAAGCCGAAAAAATAATCATACAAATGGGACTGTCGTAGTAAAATTGACGTGACCCCCAAAAGTTAGACTTAGTGAAAAAGCGTAGTAGTTTAGCTGCTACGCTTTTTGTTATGCAGCTAAAAGGTTTAATTTGTAATTGACTGGGCTTAACCAGCCGAGCTTTTGTTTGATTCGTTTTTTGTTGTAATAATCAATATAGTTTTCAATGGCGTGTTTCAGTTCATCAAAGCTGTAATAAACATTACCGTAATACATTTCTTGTTTCATAATGCCGAAAAAGTTTTCCATAACTGAGTTGTCATGACAGTTGCCTTTTCTTGACATACTTTGAAATATCTTGTTTGTTTTCAGTGTATAAGAATATGCTTTCATCTGGTAAGCCCAACCCCGATCAGAATGAAAGGTTCTGCGGTAAGGGCAATCATTGGTAATATGGATTGCTTCATTCAAAGTGCTCATAATTCCTTGAGCTGAAGGATGATTTGAAATAGAATAACTGATGATTTCACTGTTAAACATATCCATGAACGGATCAAGGTAAAGCTTCTTAATAATCATTTTGCCTTTTTCATTCACTTCATAATATTTGAATTCGGTGGTATCTGTGGTAATCTTCTGATGCGGTATGTGGGTGTTAAACCGTCTGTTGATCCTGTTAGGAGCAATCTTACCCACCTTTCCCTTGTAAGAGCTATACTTTCTGCTCTTTCGAGTGAATGAGGTTACCTGTAAACCAAGTTTTTGAACAATCCTCTGGACTTTCTTTTTGTTAACATGAAATCCTCTGTTTGTTAATTCTCCATGTATTCTTCTATATCCAAAGTCTTTGTTTTCTTCTCGAATTGACAATATTTCTTTTTCAAGATCTTCATCAGGATTTTCTCGGTTAAATCTGCTTTGCCAATACATGTATGTTGACTTAGGAAATCCTGTAACGGCAAGTATATCTTTAAGTTTGAATTCTCCTCGGAGACTGTGGATTATCCGTGCCTGCCGTTCTTTGCCTCGTCCTCCA
>OCVV011115929.1_pt1 | contig 12112 bp, 9 predicted proteins | sample 1539721 | NCBI WGS metagenome assembly OCVV01 (sample SAMN02144230, study PRJEB22623) | gut metagenome | biome: sheep rumen | host: Ovis aries | place: New Zealand | reverse complement strand
CGTCAGTGTCTATAAACTTACTTTTTCTTATTTTGCTTGATTGCTTGACCAATGCCGCTCTTGACTTCTTCAAGAACCTCATCTTCATCTTCTTCATCAAGAACAACACCATCAAGAACATCCTGAAGATGATATTCCATATTCAGATAATGTTTAGCCTTCATACCGATGACTACCGTAATAATACCATTGACCAAACCCTGAGATGCAGAACCGACTACAGTGGAGATGATTCCTCCTAGAATCCCAAGCTTAGGTCCAATTGATTCCGTAACACCATGAACGATGGTGGTCGTTGAAGCAGAAGCACCGTAGGCAATAAGGGCATGAGAAAGAATGGAACCAAAAATTTTGGCCATCTTCGCATCACTTGGTCTAAAGCCATAAAGATAGAAGATTTCCTTTACCATGTTCAGTTCATATAAGCCGACGATAGTCGTGTCAAGTTTATCATCCTGAGAAAGAGCACTCCAGCCCGCCACCTTCAAAGCAGTTTTGGTGATCATACTTCGTGCTTGCTTTCTGATATCGATATCAAAGATTTCCGAAAGTACTTGCTTTAGATCTTCGTTTTTATTGGTTTGTCTAGCCACGGCAAGTTTTCCTACTCTGTTTTCATCATACCAGCCAAGATTATCCGTCTCGCTTGCCAGACTGATGATGGAATCAGCTAACTTTTCTCTTACTTTACGATTATGGGCTTTCGCTGAGCGGATATTTTGATAATTCACCCTAGTCTGAAAGACTGGGAGTCTATTGATTTTCACCAAAGGCACCACATAACAAAGAATAAAGATAAGAACAGCAATGCCAATTGAAACATATCCGGCTATCTCATGGATTTCAAAGATACGAAGGACAACTAGCGTAAGACAGGTAAAGATGACAACGCCGATTGCACTAGCAAAAAGCGTGAGAAAGAATCTCGCTGCTTTGGCGTTCTCAGGTTTGGAATATTTTGCTTTGTATTCCTCTAAAGTCATCTTCTTTGTTGCCGGAAGAAGTTTTCTTTTTTCTTCTTTTGGAGATTCAGCCATATAGGTCACCTCAATGAATCGTTACAGAAGGAGAATGGATTTTCTGATAATATTGTACCGCAAAGAGAAATCCTTCTGTGAACATATGTCAGTAGTATTATCTCATACTGACATTTCATAAGAGGATTACTTTTTGCTTCTGTATTCACTTAAAGTCCAAGTTTAGGGGGTTCAGTACAACCAGAAAACAGCCAGAAAACAACCAGAAAAATGTTTGTGTTATAGAATTGACCTAAGTATAATTTGCTAATTATAGACTATCAAACTTATATCGTGTAAGTCTCTATGCAACGGAAAAATGCAAGTGATTTTGGGCTCAAAATACGGAAAACTGCAAGTGATTTTAGGCTGAAAATACGGAAAACTGCAAGTAGAGGTCGGTTCATCACGAAAATGCACCATTTAACAGGAAAAAAGGTTGTTGTCCAACCCACATTAATTATGTAGGTTTTTCAACAACCACTATTTTTAAATATTGGTGGAGGTGACGGGAGTTGAACCCGCGTCCAAACAGGAATCTCTAATAAGGAACCACAGTTTCTTTCACGTCTATTCTAAGCTATAGCATGACATGAACGAAGATCGCTACAGCCGATCCTTCCTTGTGTCGCATAATCTCGGAAAGGAAACAAGATTATGAAGCAAATTCTTTTAAGTCAGGTGCTATGAACTTGCGAGCTCACATCTGACTCGTGCAAAGAGACCTATAGTCTCAGAAAAATAGCGTTAGCCTATTATTAGGCAGCGCAGGCAGCCATCATGGCTGGAGCACGGAACATAACTGGTTTATTGGCACTTGTAATTGTGTCGGTCGATAAGGAGACCAATCCACTGCCCTCAAAAGTCGTTCCAGCCTGTCGAAACCGGAACACCCCCAGGTAGGTGTATTATAAGACAATTAGGCAAAAAGGCAACAAAAATTCATGAATATTATTATATTTTTAAAAAAATGTCACAAAAAAGGGGACATCAGTCCCCTTAGGTTTATCTTTCTGGAAGGTCTAAGTCAGTCTTATGCTTCTTGACCATACGATAAGCGGAATTGAATGTCTCGATTTCTTTTTTGACACGAGTAGATGGCTCTTGACCATAACTAGCAACAAGAGAATCGAAATTCTTTAAGAGCTTTACGACCGCTTCTTTATCGGAGTGAATGCTAGCCAAAACTAAAACAGCAATTCTATAACCGGTAAGATCAATTGGATCCGTGACATATTTACGTTCGTCTTTCTTGATGGAGAGATAGGCTTTATTGGCACCTGGTTCATCGTCAATCAAGAACTTGAGATAGACTGTTTCAGCAGAAGTAATATATCTTTCGTCTTCTAAGAAATACTTGGAATAATACTTCATCTCCTCTAAAACAGAGAACGCTTTTTCTAATTTAGATGATTGCAAGTTCATCAAATATAGATAGTAGAGCGTATGAGTTTTGTAGAAAGAATCATAGTTTTCGAACTCAGGAACGAGGAAATCCTCACCAGATAACTCTCTTCTTTCATTGATTCTGCAGATGTTGAAAGCAACCTTGTCATCATTTTCTCTTGTAGAGAGAAGATTAAACATATCAGTCGGCAGATCCTGACGGAACGGAATCAATTCATAAAGAGGAGTAAGGAAACCATAACAGACTGCAAATAAGAAAGTCCAACCGAAGTTGGCGATGTTGGAAAAAGGATTCTGTAAGGCGACACCAAAGAGGAAGACCAAAGCAAAAATAATCAACAGAGCTTCAAAGAATAAACCGCCTAAGAAAATCAGAGTTGGATTCTTTTTGGTATCATCATCCACAGGGGTAAAACGAAGAGCTAAAGTGAAGAACTGGGTGATATCATAACTGACTTTGGCAGTACCCTTTGAATTATCGATGAAGAGACCCGCAAAACGGATGTAGTTGATACGATAACCAGCGATTCTGGCAAACAGAATCTTGCCAAGATTATAGAACAAGAACGTGACACCAATACCACTTAGGATAGCGACAAAGTAATAAGCATAGTTGGAAAAATCCTTGGTGATGAACTTAAACGAATAATTCTGAGCAAAGTAGACGCCGACTAAGAAACCGATATACAAAAGGGTCAATGGCCAGGATGCATTGTAGTCCAAAAGTTTCTTTGGCGCTTCTTTTGTTTTCTTTTCTTCCATAGGGAAAATCCTCCTTAAGAGTGAAAGCACACTTGGAATAATACAATTATACCTTTTTTGATTGTATTATTATCAATTATTATTTAACTTTTAAAACCTTCTCGGCCTTAGCGAGGTCCTCTTGTTTGACCTGGAAAGCCAACTCATCATAATTGTGGGCAATTGGTAAGGAATTTAACCATTCTTTTAATTTGGCAATGACGGCATTGCAGGATGGAGTAGACTTCATTTGGAAAACCATTCTGCCCATCTTGAGAATCTTATCCTTATATTGATTTTTATTGACCTCAAGATATTTTGGCATCAATAAGGCGATTCCCTGACCATGCGTCAGTTCCGGATAGATACCACTTAAGATATGTTCAGCCTTGTGTACGATGAAGATCTTACCCTTACCATAATTAGTGATGCCATTATGAGCAAGAGTACCACAGATCATCATGGCGCGTCTGGCTTCAATATCATCAGGATGTTCTAATACCGCAGGTGTCACCTCAACAATATTCTTCATGATAGCCAAAGCGAAATCATCAGCTGGTTCAAATTCATGAGAAGCGGAATAATAACGTTCAAAAGAATGACAGAACATATCAGCAAGACCAACCCCAACTTGATAAGGTGGAACAGATAGAGTCAACGAAGGATCCATCAAAGAGAACAAAGGATAGTTGGTCGGGGAATTAAAACCACTTTTGAAGTTGTGCTTGCGGTCGCTAACAACACAAGAATCCGACATTTCAGAACCAGAAGCAGCTAAAGTCAAAATAGTGGCAACAGGAAGAGCGTGTAGTGGTTCAACCAGATGCTTATTGAAATCAAGAGGATCGCCATCATAATAATAACCGTGGGCAACACTCTTAGCAGCGTCTAAAACAGAACCGCCACCAGCTGCTAGAATCAAATCAGGTCTGAATTCTTTTGCTTCTTCGACCATCTTTCTGACATCTTCGATATCTGGATTGGCAGCAATACCAGAATACTCCTTGAATTCAATCTGGTGTTCTTTCAAAGAAGAGACAATCTTATCATAGGCACCCATCTTCTTCAGGGAATGACCGCCATAGACAAGGTAAACCTTTTTAAAATGATAATCTTCCTTAATGATTTTTCCGATGAGGGCAACGCCTTCGTTGCGGAAATAGATTTTGGTTGGACAGACAAATGTAAAATCAAGATTCATGTAAATCTCCTCCTTTTTATCAAAATAGGCTGCTTTTGCAGCCTATCATTAACGATTGAAACGAGCGATGGTCTCGCGGGTTGCTTCTCCTGAACCCATAATTGCCTTGCAGTAGGAGATGCATTTATCCTTGTTAGGTAAGAAACCATTCTTCACATAGGACTTAGCTTCCTCTAAAAGGCCAGCGACATAGAAGGAGACCAAGGCTTCCTTCTGTTCCGCATACAAAGCCACAAACTCCACGATATTTTTGGCGAAAATCAAATCCAATAATCGTTTGGTGTAGTGGAATAGACCATCCCAGAAAATGGTTCTGGCAACTTCGTCAGAATCACAGATTTTCACGAATTCAGAATTGTTATCAAAATAATTGAAGACATCAGAAATCAAGTAATCTTCCTTGATCTGATTTTTAAAGGACTCCTTAACAAAATAATCTAAACATTGTTCAATGGTATCAAAATAATAATAGAAGCTCTGTCGAGAACAGCCTAAGCTTTGACAAATATCGGAAATCGAAACTTTAGAGAACTTCTTTTCCTGCATCTGACGATTCAACTCTTGGGCAAACTCAAACTTTCTTTTGTTCATTTTGACGGGGCTCCTTTTCGGTATTTTTTTCAGCAAAGTCAAGTCTTATTTATTTGATAAACAACGGCATTTAGTAAGGACAAAAATATTGCTTTGTAAACATATTCTATAGGATTAAAAGTGTGATTGCAAGAAAAAATGTAAGCGGTAAACAAGATTTTAAAATTCATGAAAAGACAACATGTTTTATGCAAAAAAAGATACAAAAATAGAAGAGAAATATTTCAAAAAAAGCCCATAAAATGGGCAAAACTTGTATACAAGAAGGCCCTTATATTAAATATATTTCCTTCATAATTTTTTTATGCTAGAATACCCCTCGGGTAAAACCTGAATTTATTACAAAATAGGAGGAAAAATGCCTACAACAAAGAAAACTGTTGCTGGAAAAGCAACTACTACCAAGGCTGTTGGCGCTGCTGCTGGTCAGTACGTTTACGCCTTTGGTGAAGGATATGGTTTAGGAAAACCATTATTAGGTGGTAAGGGTGCCGGTTTAGCCGAAATGGCCCACATCGGTATTAGAATTCCAGATGGTTTCACCATCACTACCGAAGCTTGTACTGCATATCATGCTAACAAGAAGTCCATCCCTGCCAACATTCAGAAGCAGATCGCTGAAAACATCGAAAGTTTACAGGAAAGATCTGGTTTAACTTTCGGTAAGGGTCCAAAGCCATTACTCGTCTCCGTCCGTTCTGGTGCTAGAGTTTCTATGCCAGGTATGATGGATACCATTCTTAACTTAGGTTTAAACGATGAAACTGTCGAAGCCTTAGCTCAGAACTCTGGCAAGCCAAGATTCGCTTATGACTGCTACAGACGTTTCATCTTGATGTTCACCAACATCGCTAAAGGACATCCAAGAGATAAGATGGATGCCATGCTTGACGAACTCAAGGAAAAGAAGGGTATCGTCAACGATAAGGATGTTGAAGTTGAAGACCTCAAGGATTTAATTGTCAAGTACAAGAAGTACTACAAGGATACCTTCGGCGAAGACTTCCCATCTGATCCAAAGGTCCAGTTAATGACCGCCGTCAAGGCCATTTTCGACTCTTGGGATAACGAAAGAGCCTATCTCTACAGAAAGATGAACAACATCCCATACGATTGGGGTACTGCCGTCAACGTTCAGCAGATGGCCTTCGGTAACATGAACGAAAACTCCGGTACTGGTGTCGGCTTCACTCGTCAGCCAACTGATGGTGAAAACAAGATCTTCGCTGAGTACTTAATCAATGCTCAGGGTGAAGACGTTGTTGCCGGTATCCGTACTCCATTACATATCGATGCTTTAAAGGAACAGCAGCCAAAGATCTATGAACAGCTCGTTGAATCTGCCAAGAAGCTCGAAAAGCATTATAAGGATATGCAGGACTTCGAGTTCACTGTCCAGGACGGTGTCTTATACTTCTTACAGACCCGTAACGGTAAGAGAACTGGTCCAGCTGCCTTAAAGATTGCTACTGATATGGTCGAAGAAGGCCTCATCAATGAAGAAGAAGCCTTGTTAAGAGTTGATCCAAGATCTCTCGACCAGTTATTACATCCAACCTTTGTCGAAGCCGCTGAAAAGAAGGCTGTCGTCATTGGTCATGGTAACGCCGCCGGCCCAGGTGCCGCTGTCGGTAACATCTGCTTCTCTGCCGACAAGGCTCAGGCCATTGTCGCCAAGGATAAGAACGCTAAGTTAATCTTAGTCAGAGCCGAAACTTCTCCAGAAGATTTAGGCGGTATGGTCGCTGCTCAGGGTGTCTTGACCATGCGTGGTGGTATGACCTCTCACGCTGCCGTTGTTGCCCGTCAGATCGGTAAGACCTGTATCACTGGTTGTGGTGAATTAAAGGTCAACGAAGAAACTGGCACTATGGAATTAGGTGGCAAGACCTATAAGGAAGGCGATGTCATCTCCATCAACGGTTCCACTGGTACCATCTATGATGGTGCTGTCGAAACCAAGGAAGGTGGCGACAACCCGAACTTCGTCAAGGTCTTAGCTTGGGCTGACAAGTATGCTCATATCAAGGTCTATGCCAACGCTGATACTCCAGAAGAAGCTGCCAACGCTATCCGCTTTGGTGCTCATGGTATCGGTTTATGCCGTACTGAACACATGTTCCGTGGTAAGGACAGACTCTTCATCATGCAGGAAATGATCCTTTCCTCCACTACTGAAGAAAGAGTCAAATACCTCGAACAGTTAGAAAAGTTCCAGGAAGAAGACTTCTACAAGATGTTCGTCAAACTCGGCAACGTCAAGTTCAATGTCAGATTACTTGACCCACCGTTAGATGAATACCTCCCAATCAAGGATGAAGATATCGAAGAATTGGCTAAGAAGACTGGCAAGTCTGTTGCTGATGTCAACAGAAGAATCCAGGAACTTCACATGACCAACCCAATGATGGGTCTCCGTGGCTGCCGTTTGGACGTTGTCTATCCAGAAATTGGTAAGATGCAGGCTGAAGCCGTCATCAAGGCTGCCTTAAGAGCTCAGAAGGAACTCGGCGTCAAGCTCGAAGCTTCCTTAATGGTTCCACAGGTTGTCGCTGTCAAGGAATTCAAGTTCGTTAAGGATCTTGTTTCCGAAGTTGCTGACAAGCTCATCGCCGAATCCGGTGAAAAGCTTGATTACATTGTTGGTACCATGATTGAAACTCCAAGATCTGCTTTAACCGCCGGTGCTATCGGTGCTGAAGCTGCTTACTTCTCCTATGGTACTAACGACTTGACTCAGTTCACTTATGGTTTCTCCAGAAACGACTACTCCGCCTTCATCAATGAATATCTCAACAACAACTTGATCGACTTCGATCCATTCAAGACCATCGATGCCGATGCTGTTAAGAGACTCATCAAGATGTCCGTCGAAGAAGGTAAGGCTGCTAACCCAGACTTATTATGCGGTATCTGCGGTGAAGCCGGTGGCGATCCAGAATCCATCGCTGTCTTCCACGATGCTGGTATCGACTATGTCTCCTGCTCTCCATTCCGTGTCCCAGGTGCTAGATTAGCTTCTGCTCATGCTGCTATCCGTGCCGAAGGCAAATATCAGTATTAATTAAAGTTTTACCCAAAACAAACTTCAGCTGGGCTTCCTTCGTGGAAGCCCAGTTTTCTTTTGATATAATGTCATGTATGAATAAACAAGATAGTACAAGACTCATCGAATGGTTTTATCATTTTGGCCGTAAACTACCCTGGAGAGAAAATCCTACTCCGTATCATGTTTGGCTAAGTGAAATCATGCTCCAACAAACGCGAGTAGAAGCGGTTAAGAATTATTACACCCGTTTTTTGGCTTCTCTTCCTAATATCTCCTCCTTAGCCCAGTGCGAAGAAGATATATATCTGAAACTATGGCAAGGGTTAGGTTATTATTCCCGTGTCAGAAACCTGCATAAAGGAGCCATAAAGATTATGGCGGACTATCAAGGGAAAATTCCTGACACACAAGAAGAACTCTTAAAAATCCCTGGCATTGGTCAATATACGTCCAAAGCCATCTTAAGTATCACCTATCAAAAACCATATGTCGCTGTAGATGGAAATCTTTTACGTATTTTTGCTCGTCTAACCTGTTATGACACGGATATCAAAACGAAACAAGCAGAGAAAGCTTGCAACGATTTCTTCTATCCGCTTTTAGGATCACGTCCTGGTGATTTCAATCAAGCCTTGATGGATCTTGGAGAATTAGTCTGCCTTCCTCATGGTCAGCCAAAATGTGAGCTTTGCCCATTAAAAAAATGCTGTAAATCCTGTCAAAACGGAAATCCATTATCTTATCCTATCACGGTAAATAAGGTTCAAAAGAAAACCATTGAGAAAACTGTCTTTGTCATCCATTACCAGAATCGATATCTCCTTTTTAAAAGACCAGACAAAGGTCTTTTGGCATCTCTTTATGAATTCTATAACGTCGAGATGAAGTTTAATAAAGAAGAAGCGATAGACTTCCTTAAGCAAAAAGGATTTGCCATCAAGAAAATAGAAGACTTACACGAATGTAAACATGTATTTACGCACTTGATCTGGCAGATGAAAGGCTATGATATCGAGTTAGAACAACTGTCTGAAGAAAGCGACTATCTTTTTGCGTTCAAAGAAGAACTACAGGATAGATATCCTATTCCTTCAGCGTTTTCTTATTTCTTAGAGTATATATTGCTTAAGTAGATGTTATTTCTGAACACAATCTATTAAACATACGTTTTCCACTAACATGAGAAACGTGTTTTTTAAACGTAGAAAATTATACAAATACAATTGAATGAATAGTACCATAGATATATAATACAAGAAAAGAGGTTTTAATCATGAAGAATAGACAAATTCTTTCACTGTTAACCACCTTTCCTCTATTGATGAGTATGACTCCGGGACGACGAACTTTCTCACCAATTGCCAATGACTATATTTATGCCGATGAAATCCTGTTTTCAGGAGAACAATCCAGTACCCATCTATCAAATTAAATCATTTAGTAGAAGTAGCACACTAAACTTAAGTTTCTAAAAAAACATGGTAGAAATAAGAAACCTCACAAAAAATTCCATCAAAAAACAATCATTTCCAACCTTTCACTTCAATTTCCTGACTCTGGTCTGGTTGTCTTAGAAGGTGAAAATGGTTCTGGTAAGACAACCCTGATCAATCTTTTAATTGGCCTAGACAATGATTATTCTGGAGAAATCTTATTTGATGGAAAAAAACTAAAATCCCTCAAGGATAAGGAGAAAAAAGAGTTCTTTGAAAACGACATCGATATCATCTTTCAGAAAAATAACTATCTTTCCTTTCTCTCAAATAAAGATTACGCCAAATTCTTTTGCCCGCATTCAAAAAATGATGTCTTGCCTTCACCATCACAAGGTGAAAAAATGTGTCTTCTACTTGATGAAATCTTAAACAGCGAGGCAAAAATCATTGTATTAGATGAATGTCTATCTCATCTTAGTCTTGATAAGAAACAACACTATTTTGCTCAAATCAAAGAAAAATCCAAAACTGCTTTGATATTGATTGTCAGCCATGATTTTCCTATCTATGAATATACTCTTAGACTTCACTTTCTTCCCGAGGGAAAGATAGATATCATCAAGGGATTATTTAAACCGGCTAATTTTGAATCAATCACCACAACAGAAAGAAATAAAGTTCCTTCCCCTTTTTTACTATCTCTGAAAAAAGTTTTTCATCTCAAACCTGTTTATTTTATCTATTCCCTTCTGAGTCTTATTTTTTTGTCGTTTTCCTGGATTGGAAGTAGTCACTTACAAAATTTTCACTGGCTGTATTCTCGTATTCTTTCTCAAGCAGATAGCTGTTATGTAAAACTGAACAGCGACTATAAACATATTATTCCCGAATCCATCTTATCCCATAGTCAATTTGTCATGCAATCTACTACAGAAGAATACGTCGTTTTGCATGAGAGCATACATGACTCCTATGCCCATGTTTCACCAAGCATGTACAACAATTTAGATAAGTCCTATATTAACAGCAATGGATTAACTTGGAATATCATCAAAGATGACCAGATTGATGATAATTACTATCATGTTTCATCGGATTTAAACCTTGCGAGTCCTTACCTACAAAGTGTCGAAGGAGAATACTGGGATACGGAGACACACTATGCATACTACCATCAAAAAAAGAGGGATAAAGTATCAGGAGTCTATTTTATCACTGCTTCATACATACAAAATTTGGGTTATACCATCGACACGGAATTAGAAGATAATGTGCTTTATACCGATAACACATCACTGCTTTCTAATATAGATGTCACTTTTCCAAAAAGGCATCGTAGCATCAATGACATTTCCTATGATTATTCTAAAATATTCTCTTCCTGCTCAGTCAAAACAAAATACCTTTCTTTAGGTGAAATCAATCAAGGTTCGTTTTATGAATACGTGTTAGTTTCCCAACCTACCATGAAACATATTTTGACCTATCCAATGGAAACTTCCTTGTTGATTGATCTGAAAAAAGACAGGCAATCCACAATCTCCTTCTTAGCTAATCATCACATCAATATTAAATCAAAGAACGCTCGTGAGGGGACATCACAAACGGCCTCTGATATCAGACAACTAGAGTCCTATAACCAGACAATAAACAACACTGTCGGCAAGGCAAGTTATCTTCTTCTCTTTTGGTTGGGTTTGTCTTCCTTTTTCGTTTTATCTATAATCCTATCTTTATTCCTATATAAAACAAACGGGAAAGACAACGTAATTCTCATAGCTAAAGGGTATTCTAAAGAGCAAATATTTATCATCAATGAATTCTTCCACAACATCCTTCACATTATATATATTCTCATCAGTTTGCTTCTCACCTTTTTCACTGTAGGAGGCGAAAATCAATTCTTTTTAGTCCCACCGACGATGATTACCTGTCTTATGTTTTTAGGTGTGACTCTCCTTTGTTTTCTTTGTTCGATCGCAATGAACATAAGGAGGAAAATATGACCTGGAAAAAGAGAATAGCAAAGAAAATATTGAGAGACGAATTATTAGAATCCTTTGTTTTGTTTTCGCTGCTTACTATCATTTGTGTCTTCTTTACTTTCTTTTCCTTTGACTACAAAAACATCTCCGCAAGCTATCCAGACAAAGATGATCTCCCTAGTGAATTGACTTTTGTCCTAGAACAATTTGGTCTAATCGGAATCGCCAAGCAATCCTATTTCTTCGGTTTTGTTTTTTCTAGTCTTTGTTTTCTAATTCTTTTGATCTTCTTTACTTATTTATCTATAGAAAGAAACAAACATGATATTTTTAAATTCCAACTGTTAGGGAAATATCGTTATGGATTCCATTTTCATTTCATCATTGAGAGTGTTTTACTACTCTTTATCACTTTACTTTCGTGGATTATGACGCTTATACTTCTAAATATCATCAATCATTTCCTTTACCCTGATGTCTCTTTGTTAGTTTTTCCACCGATAATATTACTCATTACCTCGATACTTTGCATCGCGGGAATGATAATCAGATTTATTGCTTACAAGATGTATTTTAATGAGAAAAGGTTAGATGCCTATTATAGAGAATTATTATGATACAATTCCTTCATGTTTTTAAAAAGATCGGGGATAAAATCCTCTTTTCAGACCTATGTTATCAATTTC
>OCVV012825588.1_pt1 | contig 12116 bp, 12 predicted proteins | sample 1539721 | NCBI WGS metagenome assembly OCVV01 (sample SAMN02144230, study PRJEB22623) | gut metagenome | biome: sheep rumen | host: Ovis aries | place: New Zealand | reverse complement strand
AGCGGTGGCAGCATCTTCTTGCCTGCTGGTGGCGGTTGCTACAGTCCTTTCCTCTTCGACCGCAACAATGGTGGCTACTACTGGTTGGGAATGCAAAACACAGAAGATGACAATCGCGCTTTCTATCTCTATTTCAGTAGTGAAGACGCCTATTGTGGCGATGGTGTCAACCGCTTCTATGGATTCACGATTCGCCCCGTCGCACCATAAGCAGTTGAATCTTTTCGATGGTTGAACGACAATCATTGACTTAAACTCATGCTTTTTTGTACAATTTTCGTTATTTTACGTGCTGATTGATTTTTTTTTCTTATTTATTATTGGAATTTATTATTAAACTATTATATTTGCAGTGATTTTAGAGGAAAGGTACGCACTTTATGAAATAGCTAAATTTAATCAACTATTAATCTAAGCTATTCCATTATTTGAGAGGACAAACAACCCTAATTAATTAGAAATATAAGTTTAACATTAAATAAAAAACGATTATGAAGAAAAATTTACTAAAGGCATTTTTGTTTGCTGTGCTTGGTGTTTTTTCGATGCACACTTTTGCACAAGAATCTGACATTGAGGATGCTATTGTTGCAGTGGTTTCTGATAAGTGGATTCCACAAGATGGAACTACTAAAACAGAAGTTGCTGGTGTTCCTACATTCGTTTGTGGACATCCAGATGGAAAGGATATCACCTATGTGACAAGTCCTGAATTCAATCTTATTACACCGTCAATCACAGTTCGTTACTCCATCGAAGCTCAAACGGATGATTGGAAGAACGATGTAGTTACTGAGTGTAGATTTAATTATGTAAATACTTCTGGTGAGCCTGCTGAATACAGAGAGGTATGCACAGGTAAGATTACCATTGATAAGACTTTCGAAGTTCCAGCTGATTGGCAGGAAGGTACTGAAGTTAGAACAACTGTAAGTGTGGGTGCAAAGGCAGGAAACGTTGTGAATAAAGAGAATCTGAGTGTTACAGCTCCTGTATTGTATATCAGTGAAATGTCTTCAGAAAATACGGAGAAGATTCGTTGGAACGAAGGTAAGAAGATTCGTTTGGGTATCTTCCGTAAATTTACTAATGAAAAGTGGTACACATTGTGCTTGCCATTCGAAATGACTCAGGAAATTGCAGAAACAGCTTTTGGTGCAGGAACACAAATCAAGGTATTTGGTGATGTGACAGAAGTGTACAATGCCAAGGGCATTATGAAGAAGGCTACTTTCAACTTCTATAATCCTGATTTCACTGAAGGAACTGGCTATCCTTATCTCATCAAGGTGGGTGATGACAAAGTTGATAATCCTCAGTTCAATGGTGTAGTAGTTTCTACAGATGTTAAGACGCCTGAGATTATTGTAGATGATTCTCATAATAGTTATACTTTTATGGGTAATCTCGACAGAAAGCACTATATGGTAACAGAAGGTAGTATGCATATTTTGCAGGATAACAAGATTCTGCAGTGTACTGACGATGATATCACTATGTTCAAGGGTTTGCGTGGTTGGTTCCACTTTGTTGAGGCTCCAAACACTAATTTCCCTAAGGACATTGACCCAAGTTCTTCTGCTAGCGTTCATGATTTCTCGTTTGCAGTCTATGATGAATTCTATTCAAATATCAATTCTGTAACTACTCAGAACGTGAAGAAGGAAGGTATTTACAACATGGCTGGCCAGAAGGTGAATGCTGTTCGTAATGAATTGCAGAAGGGATTCTATATCATCAATGGTGAGAAGGTCTATGTAAAGTAAAGTTGTGAATCAGTTTTTCAATTAGTCAATCATTTAAAATTTCAATACAAGACAATGAAAAAGCAATATATTCAACCTGAAATCAACAAGGATTTTCTTACAATGGATGACGTAGTTATGCGTCCTCATTCAGTACCACCTGTATATCAGGAAAATGGTGATGCAAAGTCTCGCTTCTCAGAGGAAGAAGAAGGTGAGAAGAAAAGCTGGGGCGACCTTTGGTAAATCCTTAGATATGAATTGACATTCATTAGATTTAAAACATACTATATAAAAAAGAAAGGAACGGGTTTTGGTAACTCGTTCCTTTCTTTTTAGCGTGAAGTGTGAAGAGTGAAGCGTGAAGTGTGAAGCGTGAAGTGTGAAGCGTGAAGTGTGAAGTGTGAAGCGTGAAGCGGGGAGCGTGAAGTGTGGAGCGTGAAGCGTGAAGCGAGCCATCCGGATGGCTTTCTCCTCCCCTCGGGGAGGACGGGAGGGGGCTTTGGGGGCTTCGGGGGCTTCCTTATTGGTTTTCTAAAACGCTATTGACAAGTGATGTTACGTCGCTGATGTCTATTTTTCCATCACCATTGATGTCGCCATTTATTGCAGTGGAACGCTTTGTTTCGCTTTGCTCTGTGAAAATTACGTTGATTTTGGTGTCAGCACTAAACTTGGTCACATATTGATTCTTCTCTATTGAGGAAGTGATGTCCTTTCCATCCAAAATAACTTGCGTTAATTGGCATCCATCGTTTGGCTGAAAAGTCAAGGTACATTCAGTTCCGATATAAATGCTTGTCTGACCCAAATCATTCGTGAATTCTATTTCGTCGTTGATCAGCAACTTGCCTTTGTCGTTGCAAGCCATCGTCATAGTGGCATTAGGTATTTCCTGAATTCGGGAGATGCTTCTCCAATCGCCCAAGGCTTGGTATGTGCTTACCATGCCTTTGCAAACATACAGGGTGGCTCTTGTGCATCCGTAGAACGAACTGTTTCCTGTTGGAGTTACATTCGTGATATGAGAGGTGATAGAGGTGATGTTGCTACAATTCCAGAATGCATAGCTACCGATGGCAGTGACGGACTTAGGAATGATGAGGGACTTTAACCCACTGCAATTCCTGAACGAATAACTTCCAATGCTATCAACGGAGCAAGGGATTTCCAAGGAAGGTATCTTGCTGCAATTATAAAACGCCCATTTTCCGATGGTTGTGACGGAATTAGGAAGTTCGAGAGAGGACAACGCACTACATTTATAAAAGGCATAACTACCAATGGATTTCACGGAATTTGGAATTTCGATAGTGGATAAACCTGTGCAGCCATAGAAGGCATAATCCTCAATGCTGGTAACGGTATTTGCAATTTTGGTATTTGTGCAACCTGTAATCAGTTGGTGGGTGCTTGTTCTGATGATGGCATTGCAGTCGTTGTCGGAGTTGAAATCAGGATTACCGCTCTCCACAACAATCTTCGAAATGTTCGAGCAGTTCTGGAAAGGGTTTACTCCAATCTTTGAAACGGATTGGGGAATGTTGACAGAAGTGAGACCCGTGCAATTTGCAAATGCAGCAGTTCCTATTGAAGTGAGAGAAATAGGAAAGTCGATTGATGTCAATGCTGTACAATCGGAAAAAGATTTTTCTTCAATCGTGGTAACGGAATCAGATAGCTTGACAGATGTTAAGCTCTTGCAACCAAGAAAAGCAAAATTTGCAATGGTGGTGACGGAAGAAGGAATGGAGACCGAATTCAAACTCTTGTTGTAAGCGAAAGCATGTTCTCCAATGCGTATCACCTGATAGCCATTTGCGGAAGAAGGAATGTTCACATCACCCGTGTAGTCTGAGAAGTTGTTGGAAGCTGACCAACTTGTTCTTTTTTCCATTGTAGTGACTTCGCAAGTCTTTTTCGTCTCATTTACGACGTTGTAGTAGATGGTTACGTTATCAGCGTTTTCTTCGCTGAAATCATAAGCTTGTACACTGTTTGCCACAAAAAAGGTTGCAAGCAAACAGATAGATTTAAAAAAATCTAATTCCATTTTTTGATTTGTTGAATTTTTGGAAGTATAAAAATATTAGGTGGTCTGATCTAAATAACCTGAAAATAGCCTCTTGCAAAAAAGATAAACTTGAAGTTCAATACGAATAATAAACTAAAAGAAAATGAGGCTCCAAATACTTAGAAATCTAAAATGTTACTGCAAAATTACTTATAATTTTTTTAATAATAATAATTATGGAGAGAAAAATACAAATAAGTGTACGAATTGACATCTTTTCGTTAAAAAAACAGCCCATTTCTCTACTCTTTAAGGTCAAAAGCCAGGCCCCCCTCTAACTCTCCCGAGGGGAAAAAAGTCTAAGGCTAGGCCCCCTTCTAACTCCCCCGAGGGGGAGGAAATGGCTAAGACTTGCCATCAGGATAGTAGCCAATGCCAAAGCTAAAGGAGGAAAATAAAATTGATGAGATTGATTTATATGTAGGAGTTTATTTGTGTGTGCATTCTTTTTTTCGTACCTTTGCATCGGTTTTGAGGTTAATGAGCCTCACATCTTACTGTCAGAAGTTTTTTTAAAAGTTGTTTGAAAGATTGTTTATATAAATACTCAAATTCTTACTTAGTTATGAAAGAAGCATGGAGAGGGTTCAAAGGAACCAAATGGACCGATGAAATCAACGTGAGGGAGTTCATCCAGAATAATTATACCCCTTACGAAGGGAACGAGGCTTTTCTTGAGGGTCCGACGGAGGCAACCAACATCCTTTGGGCGAAACTTCAACTCTTGCAAAAGGCTGAACGCGAAAAAGGCGGAGTGCTCGATATGGAAACCGAAATTGTGAGTAGCATGACGGCTTATCCTGCTGCTTACATCGACCCAGAGACCAAAGACCTTGAGAAGGTTGTGGGTTTGCAGACCGACAAACCGCTGAAGCGTGCCTTCATGCCATACGGTGGCATCAAGATGGCGGAACAGGCTTGCACTACCTATGGCTACAAGCCTTCTGAAAAGCTCCATGAAATCTTTACGAAATACTGCCGCACGCACAATGATGGCGTGTTTGATGCTTACACTGAAGAGATGAAGCGCGTGCGCCATAACCATATCCTTACAGGACTCCCCGATACGTACGGACGTGGACGTATCGTAGGCGATTATCGCCGTGTGGCACTCTATGGCATCGACTATCTCATTGAGAGAAAAGAGGAGGACCTCTACAATTGCGGTAAGCGTTCGATGAGCGAGGACATCATCCGTCTGCGCGAGGAGATTTCCTTGCAGATTCATGCACTCAACGCCATGAAGGAAATGGCGCAGATTTATGGCTACGACATCAGTCAGCCTGCTCGCAATGCACGCGAGGCTGTGCAGTGGCTCTACTTCGGCTATCTTGCTGCCATTAAGACGCAGAATGGTGCAGCCATGTCGGTTGGACGCATCTCCACTTTCCTCGACATCTATATTCAGCGCGACTTGGATGAAGGAACCCTCACCGAGGCTGAGGCTCAGGAACTCATCGACCACCTCGTAATGAAATTCCGCATGGTGAAGTTCGCGCGTGTTCCTTCTTATAATCAGCTCTTCTCGGGCGACCCAGTGTGGGCAACTCTCGAAGTGGCTGGATTGGGACAGGACGGACGCTCCATGGTGACCAAGAACTGTTTCCGTTTCCTCCACACCTTGGAAAACATGGGACCAGCACCAGAACCAAACCTCACCGTGCTCTATAGCCCTCGACTTCCAGAGAATTTCAAGCGCTATGCCAGCAAAATCAGTGTGACGACAAGTTCTATCCAGTATGAGAACGACGATGTGATGCGTCCTATTTGGGGCGACGACTATAGCATTTGCTGCTGCGTGAGTGCCACTCAAACGGGTAAGGAGATGCAGTTCTTCGGTGCACGTGCCAACATGGCGAAGACCTTGCTCTATGCCATCAATGGTGGTGTAGATGCCAAGACACGTGAGCAGTGTGGACCTAAGTTCCGTCCTATCACTTCTGAATACCTCACATGGGAAGAACTCGAACCTCGTTTCCGCGACACGCTCGACTGGTTGGCAGACATCTATGTGAATACGCTCAATCTCATTCACTACATGCACGACAAGTATTTCTATGAGGCAGCGGAGATGGCTCTCATCGACACTGATGTGCGCCGCACCTTTGCTACGGGCATTGCAGGATTGAGTCATGTGGTGGATAGCATTTGTGCAGTGAAATATGCCAAGGTGAAGATTATCCGTGGTGAAGACGGATTTATTGAGGATTACGAGGTGGAAGGCGACTTCCCTCGCTATGGAAACGACGATGACCGAGCTGACGAAGTGGCTGTGTGGGTGATTAAGATTTTCCTTGCTAAGATTAAGCGTCATCACACTTATCGTAATTCACAACCTACGATGTCCATCCTCACCATCACTTCGAATGTGGTTTATGGAAAATATACGGGCAACTTGCCTGATGGACGTCGTGCTGGCACTCCGCTCAGTCCAGGCGCCAACCCAAGTTATGGTGCTGAGAAGAACGGACTCCTTGCTTCGCTCAATTCTGTAGCAAAGATTCCTTACGAATTCTGTTTGGATGGCATATCAAATACGCAAACCATCGCTCCATCCACTTTGGGAAGCACCGAGGATGAGCAAATCAACACGCTCGTTCATGTGCTCGATGGTTATTTCGCAAAAGGTGCTCACCACCTCAACGTGAATGTCTTCGGTTTGGAGAAATTACGTGATGCAATGGAGCATCCTGAAAAGCCTGAGTATGCCAACTTCACCATCCGTGTCAGTGGCTATGCCGTGAAGTTTATCGACCTCACACGTGAACAGCAAGAGGATGTCATTGCACGAAGTGCACATCTCTCGATGTAATATGGTCGCTTCACACCTCACGCTTCACGCTTCACGTTCTTCCTTCCCCCTCGGGGGAGCAGGAGGGGGGCTTATTCATTCTTTCGAATCCTTTGGATCAGTCGATGGTCCAGGGATTCGATTTCTTGTTTTCATGAAAGGCTGTGGGATGCGCTGTCAGTATTGCCACAATCCTGATACATGGTCGATGGAAGGTGCTGAGGAGTGGACCACTGATGCTATTTTGGACAAGGCAGAACGCTATCGTAGTTATTGGGGAGAGGATGGAGGTATCACCGTCAGTGGGGGAGAAGCCCTTCTGCAAATCGACTTTCTCTTGGAACTTTTCCAAAAAGCAAAGCAACGAAATATCAACACATGTCTTGATACTTCCGCACAGAATTTCACACGTAAAGAACCGTGGTTCAGTAAGTTTTATGAACTGATGAAACTAACGGACGAAGTGCTTCTTGATATCAAGCACATCGATGATGAGGCACATAAACGATTGACGGGAAGAACGAATGAGAATATACTCGATTGTGCTCGGCAATTGAGTGAGTGGCAAGTGCCAGTTTGGATTCGTCATGTGCTTGTGCCTGGCATCACCGACGATGATGCTCAACTCCATCGTTTGCACGATTTCATTGCCACGCTCCACAATGTGCAGCGTGTGGAAGTGCTTCCCTATCACACTTTGGGCATTTATAAATGGGAGAAATTGGGCATTCCTTATCCTTTGCAGGGAGTGGAACCACCTACCGAAGAACGTCTCCAAAATGCCCAAGACATTTTGGAGACGAAATAAGGGTAAATTAGTTTATAACAACTAATAGATTAAAATAGATTCTATGTTAAAGAGTTTTTATATTAATAGTTCATTTTAAACTATTTTCATTTGGATCATTTTTTTTATCGATTAGGCTGCACATAGATTTTGAATTTAGAAATACAAATTAACAATCTTATTATATGCATCCATGTAATTATGATTGTTTAAGCCTGCGTTCATGTTTATAAAAAAACAAAAGATAAGACATGAGAGTTCTGCAAGTATGAATTTAAGCGATTTAATAAAATCTATGTCACTAATATGCGAGGACTGTATTTGTTCCATTTTCTCTATATCCTTTTCTATTTCTTTTTTTAGCTCCTTTAGCTGATTTCTGTAATTTTCTATAAAAGTATCCACGCCCAAATTCTCCATTTGATTGAGGAAAGCTGTAGCTTTGTCTAATTCAATTGAAGGTGTTAAATAGTATCTAAAATCATTATGTTGTATTTCTTGGATAGTAATACCATCAACTTTTAATACTACACCATTATTAGAACTACAGAGATTTACTCTACTACCAAATAGATACACATTGTTCTTTGAACTCTCTTCGAAAATTAATGAATCAACTTCTTTTAAATCGATTTCATTTCGAATTTCTTTTTGTTTAATAACTACATAAACGTTTTCTTTCTTTAAAATTGCATTCATGTTCTTAATAATTTAATAAGGTTATTAGAAGTACTTTAATAGCTCAAAAATATGATACTATTCAGACTGCATATAATATACAGTCCTTTGTTTGATGTAAGATCTTATATGTTTTTTGAGGATTGTGTAATGTTGGGGTTGTCTTTATGCTCTATTTCAGATTTGTCATATTATTTCTACAAAGATATAAATACTATTGCAAATTTCTACAAAAAGTAAGTAATAATTTGTCTTTATATGTGTTTTTTAGTAATTTCAAAGGATGGAAAGAAAAAAATAAAAGAGGTTTTTTGTCATAACTATTGGTGTATAATAAAAGCATTAATTAAGGTACTTAAACGCTATAAGAAACATACTCGAGTAAATAAGGGAATAAAGCAGACCGTTGTAGGGAGCACTGTAGAGTAAATCATGGGATTCAATAAGGCGAAATAGGGAATTTTTGGACACGAATAAGAGACAGTGTAACAAAAATTATACTCCATGATGCTCTTGGAACCAAGACATGATTTCGTTTGCTTGTGGGTGCAGAATGAACTCGCCACCTTCCAATCCGACGGTAGTCCTTTGTGTCACACACTTGCTTCTCATGATTGTCTTGATGTCGTCGAATGATAGGTTTTCAACTTTCTTTTGCCAGATGCTGCAGTGCTTGCATCTTGATTGACAGCGCGTTGTTGAGTAAATCATCAGTTGCGAAAGCCGTTTGTGATGGGGTCGCAAGATGTTGTTTAGAAAGAGAAAACCATTGTAGGCATAGTCATAAATGGAATACATAAAAATCGTTGCAGTTTTGTTCTCTATGAATAAAGTCCAAAACCGCAACGAATGACTGCACGAGGGAGGAGTGAAAAATGAAGAATGAAGAACCTTCAGCTCGGCGTAGCCAATTAAGAATGAAGAATAATGCCATCCGGATGGAGGTAAAATACATTCTTCATTCTTCATTTCGGCAACGCCGTCATTCTTCATTTTCTTAATTTCCCTTTGTATTCGAGATAGCCGAGGAAGTATTCCCATTCCTGGACTCTCTTCTCACGGTTTGCTTGCACGATTTCAGTATTGATGAACTGAGGGGGATAGCAGTCGTAGAGATAGTAACTACCATTGAGCTCAATGGTGTCATCAGCCTTTCCGTAGCATAGTACAAGGTCATCAAATATCTGACTCATAAAGAGGTTGACATAATTGCTCACCTTGAATAAGTTGATGTTACCAGCGCCACTCAACTGAAACTCAATGGCGTCATACGGTTTCAGCAGTTTGTCGAGTTCCTCCTTTGTCTTTTTGAATTTGAGTTCCCGCGTGTTGACGTCGAACCATTCGATGTCGTCTTCTGTGAAAACCACATTGCTCGTTCCCGTTTCTTGAGAACTGATACCTCTTGCTAAAAGACGAGTTCCATCAACAGGACAGATAGTGAAAGGTTTTTCCACTTCATTGTCAAGACTGCATGCCGTTAGCATTGTTGCAAGGCATACTGTGGCAATAGCCATTGTCAATACATTTCTTTTCATATTCTTGGGATTTAGTCATTTTACACTTTTCATTCTACTCCCCTCGCCCTTTGGAGAGGGGTCGGGGGTGAGGCTTTTTTCCTATTATTTCCACGTGAATCGGATTCCTAATGGAAGGTTGAAGCCGAATGGATGTTCTGTGCGATACGTTTCTATACTGCTGCCAGTCGGGATGAAGTATTGCAGGCTTGGTTCCGCAAAGATACCGATACTTGGGGTGATGTTGAACTGTAAGCCGATGCCCAGATGAGTGGAGAATTGCCAAGGAGCTTTGAACGTGGTTTTCTCGTCCGCCTCGTGCTTACCATCAATGAAATAGTCAGAGTGCAGTGTTGCATGGACAGGCATTTCAAGCATCATTCCTGCCGATGAGTAAATGTTCCATCGTTTGCCATTGTGGAACTGATAAATGGCTTTCGCAGGAATGCCGAAATAGTGGATGCTTTGTCGCTCATGGATTGCATTTCCATCCGTTCCTATTTCAAATTCCGATGCCAGACGATTATACTGCACACCCGTTTCCACCGCCCAGCGACGATGAACTTGGTAAATTAGTGACAAAGACCAACTAATTGGCATGAAATGGTGGCTACTACGTTGAATTTTATCCTCATCACCCATTTTGTTGGCATTATTCAATGCAATTCGCATCATGATGCCACGAAGTTTGGCACTTCCCACTTCAGGATGATTCGACAAATAGATGGCATAGTCTGTCCAGTTGTCAATGGAGCTTGGAAAGACGGGTGCAGGTTGCGTTGGATCGCTTGAAATTGCCGAACGTGGGATGCTAAAGCTGTATGCTTGGTTGTATTGATTCTGCTCATCATATCCCCCTGCGTATGCTAATTGCAAAGACCAACGCTGCTCTTGATTCTTGCTCAATGGCTTGTCATTCAGCAAGTCGGCAATATCAATATGCGGCAGAATGTCCTTTTTCTCCATAGGTGTCGAATCCGCTTTTTCTTCCTGTTGATGCTCAGCCATCGACTCCTTATTTATATATAATGTGTCAGCTGATGGCAATGAATCCACTTGATAAATGACTGTTGTTTGTATTCCGCCCGTACTACCGCTTCTGTTCTTGTGTGAAGAAGCATAAATCGGCGTAGGCGTGTTTGGCAATAGGAGAGCATCTTCATCCGCTGTCTCATTCATAGGCAGTTGTTCGTTTTTCGTTATCGTTTTTCGTTCATTTGGCTTTTCCTCTTCTGAATCAGATGGAAATAATCTGAACAGCAACAGGGCAATAGGCAAAAGAATAGGCAATAGCAACCATCCCCAATAGTGCGTCATCATCTTTCGAAGCATTTTCTTCGCCCGCGCCAATTGCGAAGATGATGAATGTGATGCAATGCCTAATTCTTCAGCAATCTCTTTGTGGGTCATGCCTTCGAACACCGACAGACGGAACACTTTCCCATATCCATTGGGCAGTCGGTCCACCATCCTCAGCACTTCATCAAGAGGCACACCTCTCACGTCTAACTCCTCCTCTTCCGTGCTGATGAACTCCGCTTCGTTGGTTTCCTCCAGCGATACCATGGGCAAGGTCGAGCGATGCTCTTTGTATTTCAACGCCACGTTTCTCACTATCGCCCTCATCCATGCGTCAGCACGCTGTTTGTCTCGCAGTCGGTCGAACGAGGTAAAGATAATGACGAATGCATCGTGTAGCACATCATCCACCGTCTGTCTGTCATTGATATAACGCCGACATACGCCCCTCATCTGCTGGGCGTATGCCGCATACAGTTTGCCGAGTGCCTGCTCGTCGCCCTGTTTGCATTGTTCTATCAATTGTGCAACATCCATGTTCAATTCCATGTTTCTATCTTCATAGTTCCGAAACATGGAAAAAGACTGCCTGTCCTCATCCATTTTTAAAAAAAAACTTTCACTTCGTCTGCAAAAATACGGAATATGTCTCAAATGGAGGAAGAATACACGGAAAAATACATGCTTTTTCCCTTTTGCACTCGTCGGTTTCTCATAGAATTCCAAGCTGCACACTCTTTGCTGATGAAATTTTTTTTGTCTTTTATATTTGTGCTACGATTATTTGTTGTATCTTTGCTTTGTAATGCCGAAAACAGTAAGTTTTACGAAATGATTAACTAACGATATTAACTTATAAATTGTTTCTAACATGAAAAAACGTCTTTACTCCATGATGCTGCTGTTGACGTTGATGCTTTTTGCTCAGTCGGCACAGGCGCAATTCTCCGCATCCATTTCGGAAGAATTGAAAGATGACTATGCCACAACGAACATCTCGTTCAGTTTGGCAGAAGTAGCTACAACCCTCAACACCACCGCTGACGTGTTGATTGAGGAACTCGACAAATGGAAGTCGTCGGGTTATCCGATGACAGACATTTTCACACTCGATGGACAAACCGACTTGTCGCACAGTGCTGACGACGGTGGTTTCTATATGGACAAGAACGGACAGATGTCGTGGTGGGGTTCAGAAGGCTATTGGTATTGCCAACTCTACTGG
>OCVV011237449.1_pt1 | contig 12116 bp, 17 predicted proteins | sample 1539721 | NCBI WGS metagenome assembly OCVV01 (sample SAMN02144230, study PRJEB22623) | gut metagenome | biome: sheep rumen | host: Ovis aries | place: New Zealand | reverse complement strand
CCCCGCCCGCCTTTACAGTTGGCGGGGCTTGCCTTTTAATAAAAGCGCCGAGAGAGTCGAAACGAGGAACAAAAAAGGGAGGCAGCGAGGAACAAACGAACCACCGCGGCCGACGCTGCCAGGGGTCCCGATCGACTACACAACCCGCCGAAATCCACACGCCCAGGGGAAGGGATCAACCAGGGCAGAGGGCAAGCACTATGCGAAAGTAACCCTATTGTCAAAAATTTAACAATCTCACTCCCCAAACGGCCCCCCGGCCACGCGAGAATTAGAGGCCCGATCAGACACCGGTGCCGGCCATTGGAAAAACTGACCGGGGTATCTGCCGCGAGGGTGTAGCCCCCGGGCCGGAAAAATCAGAGCAACGGCAGGAGGACCAACAACCGGAGAGATACCAGCATAGACAGATTTATTTTTATATGCGCGTATATTTTGATCGGATCACACACGGCAGGGGCCAAACAAAGTATAGCCTACCGGGGTTTTAGGAGACTATGACCATTGCAGTATTATCCCCCCCGCGAGAGTTCAAAGAGATTTTTTACCAGGGGGAGGGCTGCCAGGAGGCCGCGAGAGCCGCGCAAACGATCAGGGCGGGCAAATATACCACCGACCCGCTACAAGTCCACACAGAGCCGCAGAGGGCCACGCCCGGCACCCCATAACCCCATTACCGCGGAGGAGATCAGCAACGGGAGGAGGGCAAGACAATTTTCCCGCGCGATCATACACGCGAGGGGGTACTATATGCAATTTTCACGAGTCTATAAAAAAGGGCTATGTATATGCTAATTTTGCGGTCCCTAAAAAAAAAGGGGGGGCTGCCGACGCGAAAACACCCAGGGGAGGGGCCCGATAAATCTTTACAGGATCAGCAACGAGAGACCGACGCCCAGCACCGCGCGAATTTTCGCATAATTCAAACCGGATCAGCTACCAGGGGGAGGGGCCAAAAGTGCACGATTATTGCGCGAAAAAGCGCCGAAATGTTTACTTTTATTGACCTAAAAGCGGCCGAAAAGGTAACAAATCATAACATAAAAAATACCCTCTGCCGCTGCCGGATCAGTAACGAGGGAACCAGCTGCCGCCACAGGAGGCCGATGCAATGACAAAAAAGCCTATAAAAAATAAAAATCCGGGACACGATCCGCCCCGAAATTATGAAAATCAGATCAAAAAAGACACAAAACACGTGAAAAGCGGCCCCAGGGCAGCACCCCCGAGACCGCGACAGACAAACCCCAAGACCAATAAAACCCAGCACAGGACCGGCCCGGAGTCTGTTTTATAGTATAGCACATAGAACCCGCTGCCGGCAGGAGGATTTTTTTACATGTACGATATTAATAATTTAGTCCTTGACCCGCTACACGCCCAGGAGCAGCCCCACGACCGCGCACAAGCCACGGAGAGCGCCGCAAGCATCGCCCCCGGACAAATCCCCACAGCAGGCCCAGAAGCCCCAGGACGGGCCACAGAGGGCCCAGGGGACCCCGTTATTATGACTTTGTACGCGGCAGGCTGCCGGGAGAGGGCCAGCAACACGACATACAAACATAGAGTGCAGATCAGGAGCGAAAAAGATTTAATTTTCGCGCTAAGCTATGACCACATGGCCAGCCACATGAAAGACAATTACAGGAACACAGATAATTTTCTTGAATGTGATTGTATCATGGTAGACGTTGACAACACGCACACCGAGGACCCCGACAAATGGAAAACGGCCGACGACATAGCCGAGGCCCTACCAGTCAATTATTATTTGGTCCGGTCCCGTTCCTACATGAAACCCAAGAGCAAGAAGGATAAAAAGACAGGCTACACGATCACGTCAGAACCCCGCGAGAAATGGCACTTGTATTTTCCACTTGCAAAGCCGATCAAAGACCCGGCAAAGCACAAATGGTTAATAACTAACATTTTGGCATTGTTCCCGTATATTGACCCGGCAGCCATGGACCCGGCCCGCTTTTTCTATGGAGTGCAGGAGGTACACGCAACCCCCGAGGGAGGCGAGTGTTACATAGACGAATATATAAGCAATACCGACCCCCAGGAGTTAAAAGAGGCCCAAAAAGCCGCTATCGTTGACTATGTGAAGCACATAAAAGACGGATCATACAAGGACGACCAAGCCGCGCGAACAGTTGTAAAAACAGTTTGTGAACTATTGCATTTTAAAAACCCTCTGCCGGATCAGCCCCAGGAGACACCGCCGACACCGGCCCCCGCTGCCGATCCTACCGGAGACGCCGCGCCGGATTGGATGAAATACCAGGAACAGAACGACCGCGAACAATGGTTTTTAAATTGGGCCCAGCGTTGCAATGTAGAATTGGGAAAGCGCTACACGTTCAGCAGGCCAGGCGATCCCGGCAAAGTCATTGCATATTGCGTAACATGTCCATGGGAGGAGGAACACACGCCGGGCAAATATCCCGAGAATGAAGCGGCCGTTTTCATTGAGACAACCGGCCGGATCAGCTTTAAATGCAGGCATAGCCACGGGGCCGCGCTAAACTGGAAAAAGTACCGCGCATATTATGAGAGCAAGCTACCCCAGGAGGAACCCGCCCAGGATCAGGGCCCGGAAGAACACGACCCCGACACAATACCCGGTTTACTGACATTCGAGGCAGCTATAAATATATTCGAGACAGCCAACGACAAAGTATTAGAATTTAAATCTTTTCCGGAGTTTGGCAAAAGGGCAAAGATCGAATTACATGATAGCGTTGTTTTAGCTGCCGATACCGGAGCCGGCAAGAGTTCACTAGCAATTAATTTTATGCACGATTTAAGCGACGAGTACCCGTGTATGTATTTCAACCTTGAAATGGATAATATAGACGTTTTACGCCGCTTGACCGCGATCCACACCGGAATAGACATAAACACGATCGAAAAATACAAACACGATCCCAAAATAGCCGAGGCAGTCAACACGGCATTAAAAACAATCACAGAGGAGAAAAAGCCGATACAGGTTATACAAGGATCGAAATATAAGGCTTATTTACTTGAAAACATGCAGGAGATTATAGAACGATCGACAGAGGGCCGGGAGGAGCCGACCATAGTATTTATAGATCATAGTTTGCTAATGAACATTAAAGACGCCAGCGCGAGCCGCTACGAACGTTTTACCGAATTAAGCGAAAAATTGAGGCAGTTTGCATTAGGTCACAATATTATTTTGTTCATCCTATTGCAGCAGAGCAGAGCCGGCAAAGCGTCAGAGGAGGAGCGGCCCAAAAATAGCAGTCTTAAAGAGTCCGGATCATGGGAGAACGACAGCACACAGATTATATTTTTGTGGTATGACCCCATAGCACACCGGAAAAAGTTAATTATCACTAAGAACCGACACGGAGAGGGCGGAGAGTTCGCGCTAGAATACTGGAAAAATACACAGACATATATAGAGGCCCAGGAGCAGACGCCCAGCGCCGGCAGCAGAAACGCCGATCAGCCCCACAAAATGACAAAGCGAGAGCGGCAGCAGGAGAAACTAAAAGCAGCCTACCAGGACGCATATATAAACACGTTCGGACATCCCACATTGCGAGCCATGGCAGAGGCCGCCGACGTTACCACCGGCACTATTAAGACATGGATCAAAGAATATGGAGGGTGCACAGTTGACGGGATACAGCAAGACCCGGCCGGCATAGATACCGAAGTCGAATACACCGGTTTTGTCAAACTGACACCGGCCGACGACCCGCCGCAATTTGATACTAACAATTTGGAGTCGGAAGAAAACGAGCCGACCGGTAAAAGGTCAAAGAGGGCATACAAGCCCCGAACGGATAGATAAACCAGATCAGGCAGGGGGAATATAAAACCCTCTGCCGTTTTTTATACACAATATGCAGTATATAAGACTATATACACATACTGTAAATTGTTCTTTTCGTTGTTCTATGCTATAATATGCACATGATACACACATATCCGCACCACGCACAGGAGGATAAAAACTATGGGCCGGAGACATGCGAAAAATATAAAAAATACCGCGTATACATTTGAGGTTGCACCCCGCGGGCACTACGGAGGAAACCGGGAGAGGAGACGACACCCGGACCAATACGGCATATATACACCGATCACAAAGAAATACCAGGAGGCCGCACAAAATGAAGTTGAAAAGCTGCCCCAAATGTGACGGGCCGGCCACGATCCGCCGCGAGAAGCACAACAACATGTACAACAATGTTTGGATTGAGTGCGAGCGCTGCGGGTACCGATCCGGCAGCATGTTAGAGGATCGGCAACCCGGCCGGAATGATAGCGGGGTGAAGTTTGCCGCGTTGTTATGGAATAGCGACAGGGCCAGGGAGCCCCCGGAACATGGGAAGGATTAAACCATTAGAGAAAATACCGCGGCCACGGCAGACCGGGCCGACACATAGAAACCAGATCACAGAGGAGGGGCAAAGAATGACAGAGGCAGCAAAAGAGGCACGCCGGCAGTATAAAAGAGAATGGAACAAGCGCAACCGCGACAAAGTGAGAGAGAGCCAGCGCCGTTATTGGGAGCGCAAAGCAGCAGCACAGCAGGAGACAGACACAACCCAGGAGGACACAGCAGCACCATGATTTTTGAACTATTGGCAGAGGGCAAAGAAAACGCCAGGACCGCGCGAGAGTTAGCGCGAGTATGTAACAAGACAACGCGAGAGATAACTATACAAGTTGAACGAGAACGGAGAGAGGGCCGGCCAATATGCGCGGCCACCGGATCAAACCCAGGTTATTATCTGCCGGAGGATGAAAAGGAACTAATGGAATATTGCGACCAGCTAAAAGGCCGGGCAATAGAGATTTTCAAAACACGGCAGGCACTTGTTAGAGTGTTGCGCCGGATCAGTGAGGAGGGCGGGAGAGCATGAGCAAGAGAGCGCAGGCAGTCAGCAACGAGGAAATCATAGCCGCGTTATTATCTGCCGGGAGTGTCAAAGCTGCCGCCACCGCTGCCGGGATACCAGTCCGCACGCTATACGACCGAATGAACAATGCAGAGTTTCAAACGCTTTACAGATCGGCCAGGGCCGAGGTACTACGGGCCGCGGTCCACAACCTAAACGGCCATATACAAGAGGCAGTCAACACCATAGCGGAAGTAATGAACAACGAGAAGATCAACGCGGCGACCCGATTGCAGGCAGCGCAAACGATACTAAACACAGCAGAAAAATATTCTAAGAGATTGCAGGCAGAGGAAAGCGGCATAAAATACGATCAGAGCACAAGCGCGTTATTTGAATTTTAAAACGGATCAGCAGGAGGGCGGGCCCATAGCGGCAAGCCCTTTTTATTTTTTTTGACTTGTTTGGTCTATATGGCAGAGGGAGCCAGGCCGACACATAGCGGGGGATCAGTACCAGGGGACAGGCTGCCGGCAATCCCGCAACTGTCAGTGCACAGAAAAACACGCGGCAATGTCTAAGCAGATCAGCAGACAGCCCCCGGTCCAATTTTCCGCCGATCAGCAGACCAGGAGAACGGGGAGAGGGCCCCGACTACGGAAAAATACACCCGCGCGCGTGTAGACGGGAGGAGAGCGAGCGCCACAACCGACCAGGAGCCCCCGGAACGGCCATAAAAAAAGGGGGGGGAACGGATCACGGCACCCGCGAGAGCGCCGACAGGCCCCCCCAGGGGGCTATATTTGGCGCTGCCAGAATCCCCAACGGGGTGCGGGACTTTTTCCAACTCTGCCGGCGATCAGCAGTAAAAGGGTACCACCTCTGCCATGCAGGAGCCCCCAGGAGGCCCGCCACGGCGATATATAAAGCACTGCAGGCAATCTGCCTGGCGACACTGTACAGGCCGACAGGAGAGCCCGCGCCCCCTGCCATGGGGATGTTTTAGCGCGTCTGCCTGTATTCTGTCTGTATACGGGAAAAGTCAAAAAACACCCGCCCAAAAGGGCAGGCCCGGCGCGATCCGGCCGGAAATCACAAAAATCATGTCAAAAAAGACGCAATCCAAAAAGAGCGCGCCCTCTGCCCTCTATTTTTATCGGAATTGTGATAATTTTAGCACGCTGCAGACGCTATACATTAGCCCTATTTTGTACAGAAAAAGGGCCCCAACTATTCCAATAAGTCGCATTTAACGAATAGTTGCCCTGTAATATTGCACAAAGGCATTTTGTAAAATCGTCTGTATTGAGTTTTCAGAGTTTGATAGATACATCCGGCAGGGGGTGCCCTGTCCGTCTACCGCGGACACTTTTTTGATTTTGTGCAGTTTGACGGGGGTATTTTTAGCCCTGTTTTTTCGCGTTTACGGGAAAACGACAACCAAAAACCGGCAGGGACAGGGGGCACAATATCTGCAGATCAGTGACGACAAAAAAGACCTAATAAAAAAGGCATATCAGCCAGGGGAAATTATAAAACGCCCTCTGCCGCAAGATCACAAACGGAGACGGGAATATATACGGATCAGCAACGCGAAAACGCGATACAGGGCACGCCAGGAGCCCCGCCACGCGATCCCGAGATAGAATCCGGACATTTATGCCAGTGAGAGGGAAGCGGCCACGCAGAGCCCCAGGAGCGGCCGGAGACATAAACACACATTATGCACAAGTCATACATTATACACCGCATACACGAATATTAGGAGTTGAGAGCACGCCGGGAGTTATGTATAATAGAAATAGAAACACGACACCCAACACAGCACAGGAGAAAAAAACAAATGTACAGAGCACAAAACGGTTTTACCCTAAAAGACGAGACGACGCCGAGCGGCTGGAAAATCAGCAGCGTCCAAGACATTATAACCGCGTTGTTGGAGTTCCCTATATTTCAAACCGTTGCGACGCCGTTATATGGGAGTCTATACGCTATGCAATAGAGGACCGCAAACAATACGAGAATATAACCGAGTTTGCAGAGTTCATATCAGAGCACTACATCTAACCCGAACCAGGCACCAGGGCCCAGGATCACACCCCGCGGGCCCTCTGCCATAACAGGAGACAGAACAGCATGGAAGAATGGAAAGTATTTACAGATAAGGACACCGGCCGGGAGTTATGTGCCTACACGATCCGCGGAACATTCCCAGGAGAGGAGGCCGCAACGATTGAACAGTTAGCACACGAGGAGGGCATAGCCCCCGATCGGATCAGTGTTAAGATTGAGCGCCGGAAAAAGTGAGACCAGGCCGGGGGATAATATGAGACTGAAAAAAGCAGAAAAAGAAAACATGAAAAAGAGAATCCGCGAATATCTAACCGGCACCGCGCCGGACGTATCTATTAGTGACTATGGTTATTTATGGAGGCGACTATCTTATAACCATTTTCAAACCACGAGAGGAGACAAAACAGCATGAAACGAGATTTTCAGAAACTAATTGCAGAGGGCGGAGAGATCATAAAACAGCATGAGCGCATCGACATGTCATTAAACGAGGCCACGACGCTATTAGAGGCAACGGAACCCGGCAATGTATTATTCACAATTTGGGACGCATACCGCGCCGGAGTAGCAGCAGGGGCCCGGATCACGAAGGCCGCCGACAGCAGGAGGGCCGAAAAATGAAAAAGCCCTACATCATAGCCCCGGAGGGCTGCCGCTGGACAGCAGAACCGGCCACAAGTCCCGAATCCGCGTATATGTCAATTTGTTGCTTTTATCTGCCGGAGACAAGAATCGCAGTTATTGACCCCGACACCATGAAGGCGACCATATACACCCGGACATTAGACGACAACGGCAATTTGTTAGAAGTCAATACACAGGAGGGGCCCAGGGCGCCGCAGAGGGGAAAACAGAAATAATGCAAGTAATGACAGACGACAAAGGCCGACAGATAAAAATAACCCGCTGCCCGTTCCCTGAAACGATCCGGGGAAAAGTGCGAGGACTAACAAGCCACGACAAAGACGGTTTTTTCGTAGTAATAGACAGCACGCGGGGGCAAGTCGCACAGCGGCGAACATTAGGACATGAACTCGCACATATATTTTTAGGCCATTTTGACCGATCAGATATTAAATGGAAACCGCTGACAACCGGCACCCGCTTTATTATCGATAAGACAATAGAGGCAGAAGCCGACAGACACGCATGGAAATATTACAGGTTATACGAAAAGCACAGACGAACCAGGAGGGAACCCGATCATGTACAACGGATTTAGCAATTATTCAACATGGGCCGTTTTTAACTACATCAGCAACCGCGAAGAAGATTACAACAAATATTATTCTATATGCGAGCGGATCAGGAGCGGCAGCGGTCCGGACATATACGAGTTAAAAAACACATTAGAAGATGATTTTAAAAAGCCGGGAATCATTGACATAAACGAGAGCGAGCGCGCCGGCCTATATGCCGATATACTTGACGACGCATTAAGCGAAATAGATTTTTTAGAGGTTGCGCGAGCTTTTTATCTGCCGTTTACGGGTAAGTGATACCGGCAGCCGGTCAACTATGGATCAACTAAACGCGGCAGGGGGTGAAAGTATAGCGCCCTCTGCCATGTTCAACAAATGGATCCCCGTATTGAGTCCCGTTAATGGGACAGGATAAGCCCAGGAGCCGCACAGATACAGGGCCCGGGGCCGATTGAGTCCCAATAAACAGACAATATGTATTGAGTCCAATTTAACAGACACCATAACAGACAGACCCGCATAGATACAGGCATAGACGCCGATTGAGTCCAAATAAACGGACAGGAGGAGCCAAAACAATGATTATAGCCATAGCAATGCAGAAGGGCGGAACCGGCAAGACCACCACAACCGCGGTATTATGTCAGGCTGCCGCCCGCCGTAAATGTAAAGTGTTGGCGGTTGACATGGACCCGCAACGAAATCTAACAAGCGCGTTAGGAGTAGCCGACGACGGGCCCGGAGACAGCTATAAGTTATTGACAGGGGCCAGGGCTGCCGATCAGATACACAAGAGCAAACAGAGCAACATAGACATAATCCCAGGATCGGAGGCCCTAAGCGCCACGCCAGGCGGCCCAGGATCGGCCAGGAGGCTACAAGAGGCAATTAGACCAATAAGCGCACTATATGACGTTGTATTGATCGACACGCCGCCCACGGCCGGGGTATTACAGTATAACGCATTGCAGGCCGCACACCGGTTAATCATACCGATCAGCGCGGACGGATACAGCCGGGACGGGCTTTACACGATCATAGACAACGCGAGACAGATACAAAAGAGCAACCCCGCGTTGAAAATAGCCGGGATACTGTATACACGCTATGACCCTAACAGCGACTATGATAGACAGCTTTTCCGGGAGATCATAAACACATTTTGCAGGGGGGCCGACATCCCATATTTGGGAACGATCAGAACCACCGACAAAGTAAAAGAGGCCGCACGCGATCAGGTATCATTGTACACACATGCACCCCGATGCACCGCAGCCGCGGATTACATGGATGTTTTTCACGAGGTAACAGAGCACAAATATACATAACACACAGGAGGTCAAACCATGTCAAAGAGGAACACACAACCAGCGCCGGCACTCGTAAACGATTTAATAGCAGAGGCGACAGCACCGACACCGGCAGCGGATCAGGAGCCCCAGGAGGGGAAAGCCGGCAGCAAAAGAGATAAACTTGACCGCATAAATTTGGCACTATACCCCGAAAACGCCGAATATATCAAAGTCATGGCCCGCGTAACGGGAGGAAATACCACCGAATTTGTAAACAAAATATTAGAGCAGCACAGAGCAGCCAACGCGGAATTATACGAGAAGGCGCGCGCATTTAGGGCCGCGCTGGACAGTTTCAAGTTCTAACAGGAGTATGCACACATGGCAGATAATAAAAAGCCCTCTGCCGATCAAACCAGCACGGGACCGGATCAGGGGCACATAGTACACGAATACACATTAAACGACCCAGGCCCAGGGGATAAAAAAATAGTTTTGAATATCCCGCCCGAGTGCGAGCACATGACCGCGGCGGAGTTTCTTGAATATTCAAAAGAGCACCCGGAGGCATGGGAAAGTTTTGCAGGATCATTACAAAAAGCCATAGAGCCGGCCATAAATGCAGCAGTGCAGGCCGCGGCAGGAGTTGAGCGAGTGAAAGAGACTATACAGCGCACGACGGCCGTATTTTATGACGTGTCAAATATTGTAAAGACGATCACAAAAGCCCTTTTAAATCTGCCGGAATGGGCCGACCCGGAGAGCATAGAAAAAATATATGCAGAGTTGGAGGAGCTTGAACCCTTTTTAGATGCAGAGATAGCAAAGCGGCCACAGTACGAGGGCAAGACGTTTTTTGACTTATTCGAGTTGTTGGAATTTAAAGACGCCCTATATTTTATAGCACCCGCCGACGTTCTCAAAGAGAGCCCGCCCGAAATAGACCCGGATCGGCTAGTATTCATTAACGACTTGTTAGAGGTCCGGGAGGCTGCCAGGGCCCGAGCCGTAAAAGAAGCAGCCATAAAAGAGAAAGCAAGAGAGAGCATTGACCCGCTAAGCCTAAAATCTAAAAATTGGCTGCCGCTATTCCATGGAGCCCTAACGGATGATTTAATGAGGGCTAGTACACGGGATTTTATAAAGCCGACAGAGAGCGCAATAAGCGCATATTATACCGCGCCGAACGGCCAGAAATACAATGTTGACGATTTAGACAAAATAATCGGCATGTTAAGCACATCGGCAAAAAAGATTTTAGATACAGCCGTTTTGTATTTAGCTAACGAAAATATCTATGGAACCGGCCGGAACAGCATAAAACCACAAGTAAAAATACCGCTATTGGATTATTTGGAAAAGAACGGTTATTCAGTGACGCCGCAACCCACAACCAGCGAGGAGGAGAGAGCGAAAGAGGCCGAACGGATCAAAGACAGAATCAAAAAACAAAAGTCCATAATACGCCGGGATTTAAACGACTTGCGACAAATAAAATGGACCGGTGAAGAAAAGCGAGGCCGCAACGCGGGAGACTATGCCGACCTACAAATTATATCCGGTCACAAGATTGTAAAGGGTTTTATATACGTGAATTTTGACATAGACGCGGCCCGGTATTTAGCTAACGGGAGTGTTATGTGGTACCCGACTTGTTTATTAAAACACGACAATAAGAAGTCGAACCCGTACCCGATCGGCCGAAAGATAGCATTGCACAATAGCATAGACCGCAATTTTTTTGCCGGCACCGATTGCACATTATCAGTCATGGCCCTATTAAACGCAGCGCCGGAGATACCGACAATAACAGAGATTGAAAAACGAGGTCAAAGAAACTGGAAAGACAAAATAAAAAAGCCGTTAGAGACCGCGTTAAATGAAAATAAAGACGTGGGATTAATCAGCAAATGGGAGTACAGACACCCCAAGACCGGCCAAACGTACACGGCAGAGGAGGCGAGCGCGTTGCCGTGGGAGGTTTACAGCACATTAATGATTGATTGGATCATGGCAGTAAAAGCGCCAGGGCAGGAGGAGCGCAGAGCAAAAATAAAAGCCGAAATTGAAGCGGCGGAGGCGGCCGGAAAGATCACCAAAAAGAAGCGAGGCAGGCCAAAAAAGAAGCCCGAAAACACAAAAAGGGGACCAAGTGAGGAACAAAAGGGGACCAAGTGAGGAACACACGGGGGAGGAAGTGAGGAACAAAAGGGGACCAAGTGAGGAACACCGACACCCCGGAAACCCTTGTTTTATGCGGGTTGCAGAGATTGAAAAAAATCTAATATAGTCCAAGACTATTTAGAATAGTCTAAGGACAAAGGCTGCACCCCGCCCGCCTTTACAGTTGGCGGGGCTTGCCTTTTAATAAAAGCGCCGAGAGAGTCGAAACGAGGAACAAAAAAGGGAGGCAGCGAGGAACAAACGAACCACCGCGGCCGACGCTGCCAGGGGTCCCGATCGACTACACAACCCGCCGAAATCCACACGCCCAGGGGAAGGGATCAACCAGGGCAGAGGGCAAGCACTATGCGAAAGTAACCCTATTGTCAAAAATTTAACAATCTCACTCCCCAAACGGCCCCCCGGCCACGCGAGAATTAGAGGCCCGATCAGACACCGGTGCCGGCCATTGGAAAAACTGACCGGGGTATCTGCCGCGAGGG
>OCVV010674179.1_pt1 | contig 12117 bp, 7 predicted proteins | sample 1539721 | NCBI WGS metagenome assembly OCVV01 (sample SAMN02144230, study PRJEB22623) | gut metagenome | biome: sheep rumen | host: Ovis aries | place: New Zealand | reverse complement strand
TTCTCTGGTACAAGAGGAGTAGATGAATTAGGAATAGGCTCAAATATGGTTAAAGGTTTGAAATATTGGCTTATCTCTTCAAATATAATGGAGCCAAGTTCTAACAAATCCGAATTAACACTATTTGGAAAACTTCTCTTGAAATATGATCCATATTTAGAATCGAGTTTTTCGTGGTTTATGATTCATTATTATTTGGTTAGCAATTACGTAGATGCTCCTATTTTTAATGCAGTATTTAATCTTAGACTTACTAAATTTGAAAAAAACGAATTGGGTAACGCTTTAATAGAACATTTTAAAGATCAGGGCCAAGATATAAAGGAAGCGTATGTCGTTGATGATTTGAACGTATTTTTAAAAACATATACTGTCGAAGATAAGGACGGAGATCCCGAAGATAATTATATTTGTCCTCTCTCCTCTTTAAATTTAATTGAGCGCAAACAAAAAGACTCATATTACATGAAGCGTCCTCATTATTCTGAACTTTCATATTTGATTGTTTATTTTGCTTTAGCAAACCTCTATAAAAAACAATTCAATATTGAAGATGCATTGTATGAAAAGAATTCACCTATAAATTTGTTTAATCTCGACAAAAATATGTTTCTTCAATATTTAGACGAAATGAGAAAAAACAATTTAATTACTATCAATAAAACAGCTGGTTTGAATATTGTTTATCTAAATGAAAAAATGTCTATTCAAAATCTATTTGAAAGGAGGTTTGGAAAATAATATGTATAGCAAATATTACGAGATTAATAAAAATTTCCAATCTTCCGTTAACCTTGAATTAGATTTGGACAACGAATCTAAGATTGATGAATATGTTCCAACTAATGATATTTGTGATGTATTGAAAAAATATATTAAATCAGTATTGGGCAAAACAAAGGAAAGAGCCACAACGCTTGTTGGACCTTATGGAAAGGGCAAATCTTTCTTGCTGCTTGTTTTGTCTTACATTTTATCCAAAAACAAAGAAACAAAATGCTGGAACGACTTAGCTAATAAGATTAAAAAAATAGACAAAGAATTATATGAGTTGATGCAAGAGCTTAAAGCAAAAAATGTTTCTTTGCTAACAGTTATCATCAACTCTAATTATGAAAATCTAGATCAATCATTCATGCTGGCTTTGAGTGATTCTTTAAAAAAAGAGGGAATGGAATCGATTGTCCCTAAAGATGCCTTTAGTGTTGCTCAAGAAACTATTGTTGGCTGGAGTAAAGACAAAGAACTGTCTAGGGATTTAAAGGCATATTGTTTAGATAAAAGCGGAAGCGACTTAGATGAAATTATTAAGGGACTTAAAGAATATTCTAAAGAATATTATGAAAAGTTTTGTGAAGTATATTATTGCATAACACGTGGAGTAAAATTCAATCCGTTCATAAACGGTGACATTATAAAGATATATTCTGATGTTGCATACCAATCAAGTTTTTTTGGTTACTCAGGCTTATTTGTCATATTTGATGAGTTTTCTAAGTTTATTGAGAGCTCAACATCAGATGTTTCTAAGGGATTAAAACTTATTCAAGATTTGGCAGAAAAATGCACTAGAACAGGCAAAAATGATCAACTTCATTTGTGCTGTGTCACTCATAAAAATCTTTCTTTATATAAGAATGGGAAAAAGGATTCGTTCAAAGCAGTTGAAGGCAGATTCAATGAAGTAAGGTTCAACAGAAGCCTTGAAGAAAACTACCAGATCATTTCCTCAGCAATCATTAAAAAAGATGGTGCTGATGATGTTGCTAAGTCTTTTATAAAAAACAATAAGGACTATTATCAGAGAATTGATGATTTGGGTTTGTTTGATAAAGAACAAAATCTATATTCAGAAATCTTTCCTTTAAACCCACTCACATCATATTCTCTTATTCAATTATCTGAATTAGTTGCTCAGAACGAGAGAACTTTATATACCTTCCTCTCGGATACCGACGTTAATTCCTTTAATTTCTTTATCCACAATAATGATGTGACAGATGGCCTATTTAACGTTGATAAGATATATGACTATTTTTCTGATTTGCTACAAAAAGAAGAAACTAATTTTATTAGAAACCTTTGGTACAGAGCCGAATCTATATCATCTAAATTAGATGGTCTCTTAGATAAAAGAGTCATTAAAGCTCTTGCTGTAATCTTAATGATTAATGATTATGATAAGCTCCCCCCAAAAGAAGAAGTGATATCGCTTTGTCTCAAAGAGCCGATAGAAAAAATAAATAAGGTTATTAATAATTTGATTGAAACGCATCACTTAAGAAAGAATATATTGAATAATCTTTTATCTTTTGCGTTATCTAATACAAAGCATATTGATGATAAAATCGCAGTTCTCTCTAAGACTAAGTTCAAATTTTTTGATGAGTCGTTAGTTTGCAACAATTTAAATGAAAAGAAATATTTAATTCCACGTAGACACAATGAAGAAAGAAAGATTACAAGATTCTTTAAAGTTATTTATATTACAGAGAAAGAATTTAATGGACTCGCAAATTTTGACTTATTTTTTGAAAAAAATTATTGTGACGGAATAGTTTTAAACATTTTAAGGCAATCTTTATCTGCAGACCAAATAAAAGATAAGATGGCTTTAATTAATAATGAACGTGTTGTAGCCTGTTACCCGTCTAAAAAAATTGATTCTGTTTTGAAGGACGAATTACTTAGATATGTGTGCTTGAATGATATCAAATCCGAATCAGCACTAGATGACATATCCAGAGAAGAAATCAATCTTCTTATGGAAGAAACTTCTACTGATATAAGGTCTTTGTTTACGCAGTATTTTGAAAAAGAAGTTTCTTACTTTAATTCCATCTATGAGGAAAAAGTTTTGTCTGTGCTATTGTCTAAAATCTTAGATAATTATTATCCAAAAAAGCTTATTTTTAACAATGAACTAGTTAATAAAAGAATATTATCAAAACAGTATCAAAAAGCTGTCAACAATGTTATTGATGATATGCTCAATGGAAGTCACATTCTTTTCAGCTCGACTAGTCCAGAAGCTTCCGTTCAACGTTCAATTATTGAAAGAAATGAAAATAAAAAAGAATTTAGAGAAATTGTTGATGCTATTAAAACAAACATACTTTCAGTCGAAGAAGGCAGATGCAGTTTCCTTAAACTTTTTGGATATCTTGAACAAACCCCATACGGTATCAGAAGAGGAGTCTTACCTGTGCTTATTGCAAAGGCAATTTCTGAGCTAAGCAACAACAAAAACAACATACTTATTTATTATGAAAAAAAGGAAATCATCCTTAATGCCGATAATTTGGTGAAAGCTGTTGGAAAAGATAGCTACTATATTTCTTCTTCCAGGGGATCTACCGAACAAAAGGATTATCTAGATAATTTATTAAAAATCTTTAAAGTTCAAACTAGTAATTCTAGTAGGACCGACATAGTCAATCTTGCTAATTCAATTAGAAAGTATTTTATGGGTCAGCCAAGTGTTTTTAGGGCCTGTAAAACCGTTGACTTTTTACAACTTGGAAAGTCTTTAATTGAAATTAAAGATACATTCTTAGAGATTAGTTTAAATCCTCATGAAGTGGTGTTTGTAAAGCCATTCAAAATATTGAAAACCAAGAGCTATAATAAAGTTCTAAGCTTTTTTAAAAATATCCAAGATTCTATAGATTCTGCTATTAAGCAGTATAAAGATAATCTTATTAATGCCGTCAAAGAGACGTTTGCAATCGACAAGAAATCCAGTTTGAAAACTGGTTTAATGGTCTTTGTAAGAAATTATGTCCAAGAAAGCGAAAAACTTGTTTTAGATGATGAAGAAAAGGTTATAGAAGAGACCATTGTTGATAAATCAAATTATGACGATTATCAAACAATAAACGAACTAGCGAAGGCATGTGTTGGTACACAAATCGAAGATTGGGAAAAAGATAATAGTGAACAATTTATAAATAGACTTATTAAATTTAAATTAAATGTCGCTGGAGCGAACAAAATCGACTTAAGTGCTAAAGGCATTAATAAAATGTTAAAGGAAGAAGACTTACAGCTTGATGGCATTGCGCAATTATTAAGCAATAACGTTGAGAGTGCAATTGAAGAATTTGCCGATAGTGTTTCAAACGCTGATAAAGTTAAGATTTTAACAAAAATACTTAAAAAGTATTTATGAGGTAGTATCATGATTTATTTGGATAATGCTGCAACGACATACCCTAAACCAAAAGAAGTTTATGAAGCACTTGATTTTGCTCAAAAGAATCTATCCTTTAACGCTGGAAGAGGAGCTTACAAAGCGGCTAGAGATTGTCTTCAAGTCTTAGATGATTTAAGAAAAGAAATTGCGAATATTTCTTGTTGCGATTATAACAATGTCACGCTTCTTTCTTCTGCAACTGAAGCTTTGAATTTAATCATAAATGGTTTCGGCTTAAAAGAAAGGATGAATGTTTATATAACACCTTTTGAACATAATGCAATTATTAGACCTTTGTATAATGCGCAAAAAACAATCGGTTTTAAAATACACATATTGCCTTTTGACAAACAATCGTGGGAACCAGATATGACAAAGATAAAAAACATGTTTGCTTTAAACAATCCGGACATAGTTTTTTCGTCACAGATTAGTAATGTCACAGGTTTGTTAATAGATTTTTCTAATATATTTGCGGTTTCAAAGTTATATAATGCGGTAAATGTTTTAGATGCAGCTCAGGGATATGGAATAGTTGATATAGATAAAACCAACGTCGATTTTGTAGTCTTTGCTGGTCATAAATCGCTATACGGTCCTTTTGGAATTGGTGGTTTTATCAATTTGTCCAACAATGAACTCAATGTTGCGAAAAGTGGTGGCACAGGTTCGGATACGCTGAATCACGAAATGCCAAAATCAAAGCATGCTAGGTATGAATCAGGGTCTCCTAATGTACCAGCTGCTTATGGAACATTAGTCGGTATCAGATGGGTCAGACAAAACGATGTGAAAAAACACGAAAATGAACTGACAAATTACTTAATAAATTCTTTAGAATCAATGGAAAAAATACATGTGTATATGCCGACTAATAAAGAAAAAATATTTGGTATTGTATCAATATCCATCGACGGCTATTCTGCGGATGAAATAGGAAATATTTTGAACGATGAATACGACATATGTATTAGAACAGGATATCATTGCAGCCCATTTGTGCACGAATTTATAAATTCGACATCGAATGGAGGAACTGCTAGAATAAGTATTAGTAGATTTACCAGTAAGGATGACATTGATTGCTTAATTGATGCGTTAAAAACATTTTAATTTAGTGGTTTTGTTTAAAGGAATTAAAAGGGTATATGGCGTTAACAGATGTAAATATTCTTCCTGAATATCACACTGTAGAAGACAATGTGATAGAGGATTTTTACATACCTTGTTTATCTGAGTCAATCTCATATCAGAGAATCACCGGCTTCTTTGCCGGCATTACTTTTCAAATGTTGGGGAAAGGACTTTCTAAACTTATAACGAATGGTGGTCGAATGAAAATGATCATCTCAACTAGATTATCTCAACAAGATGAAGAAGCAATAGCAAAAGGCTATACAGAAAGAGAAATTGTCGAGAAAAGATTTTTAGAAAGATTTAAAGACCCGACAGATGAGTTTGAAAAAGGCTACCTTTCATTGCTGACATATTTAATTTCTCATAGCATTTTAGACATAAGAGTTGTTTCTATTGGAAGTTCAGTTACTACAGCAATGGAACATGAAAAGCTTGGCATTTTTTATGATGAAGTCGGTAATATGGTTGCTTTTTCTGGTTCAGGAAACGAAACTCCTTCCGGACTAAAACATAATGCAGAAGATTTTGACGTTTATTGCTCTTGGAAAGGAATGGATCCATATGGTAGATGCTTTAAAAAAGCATCATACTTTAATAAATTATGGAATGGAAAGTTTCCAAATGCTCACACCATGACTTTCCCAGAAGCTGTAAAAGAAAAAATATTCCAATATCAGAATTACTTGCCAAAAGAAGAATTAGAAAAACTGGACAATAAATATGTTGAGAGTGTCAGATTGCAGCGTGTTACTAGCAAAACACAAAAATTACCTTATTTAGATTCGAAAGATCTTCGTGGGTATCAAAATGATGCTATTGCCGCTTTAAGGAATAATAAGTATCGTGGCTATTTTGACATGGCTACAGGAACAGGAAAAACACTAACCGCCCTTGGAGGCCTATCTGACTTAATTAATAATCCCGATATTAAGACAAAAGCTTTTTTTGTTTTAATCGTTGTTCCTTACACACATTTGGCTACACAATGGGCTGAGGATTGCAAAAAAATTGGTCTTGATCCACTTTTGGCTTTTGGACCTTCTAGAAAGTGGCACGATAACTTTATTGAAAAAACTATTTCGATCAAATTGGCACAATCGAGAATTGAGTGTGTAATTATTACTACGGCAAGTCTGCTTCACCAATTTGTTCTAGATACAATAAAGGATCCTAAACTTTCAAAAAGAACTATATTTATTGCTGATGAAGCTCATAATTTAGGTGCCGGCAAAATAAAAACGGTTCTTAATATTGATTTTAAATATAGACTAGGACTTTCAGCAACAATGGACAGGCACCATGACGAAGTTGGTACAAATAAGCTATATGATTTTTTTGAAAAATGCTGTATCCATTACGATTTAGGAAGAGCAATTAAGGAAGGCTATTTGTCTCATTATCGTTATTATCCAATTTTGGTTAACTTAGACGCAGATGAGCTTGACGAGTATTCTAAGCTGAGCAAGGAAATTGCTAAGAAAAGTATATATGCTGATCCAGACGAAGATGAAGGATTAAAGCGTCTGCTTCTTAAGCGTGCATTACTAGTTGCAGGGTGCCGGATGAAAATAGATGTCTTAAAGGAGACTATTAGTCCATTTAAAAAATCTTATTATAATTTAATATATTGCGGCGCCGTTTCTTATTTGGATGCTACCGACCCAGCGGAAGACACACAGCTTAAAAGCGTTATGACAATGTTGAGGACGGATTTGAAGATGAGAATAGAGAGGTTTACAGCTTTAGAAGATATCAGTACAAGAGAAACCATTAAAGAACATTTCAAAACCAAACTTATTAACGGAATTGTTGCTATAAAATGCTTAGATGAAGGTGTAAATATACCATGTATACAAAGAGCATTCATTTTGGCGAGTAGCACAAATCCAAAAGAATATGTTCAAAGAAGAGGTAGAGTTTTGAGGCTGTTTAACCCAGTAGAAAAACCATACGCTGAAATCTATGACTTCATAACTCTAACTAGACCATTATCTGAACTGGGCAAAATCGATCAAGACTATACTAAGTTTGAGTCTTCCCTTGCCAAAAGAGAGTTGGCGAGATTAGAAGAATTTAGTAAATTATCAGATAATTCAGCCGATAATTATAGAATTATATCTGACATTAAGTCAGCTTATCATTTAGATGATTATTATTTTGAGGAGGACGAAGATAATGAATGATTTGGATCAAGAAAAAGTTTTGGCAATTTACGATGAATCTAGAAAGATTGTCAGCAAGGGTTTACGTGCAGGCCAAACTAAAAGCGAAATTGCAAATGAAATTTATAAGAAAATAAAGGAGATTGTAGATAATGAAGATTAATTCTATAGAACTCCAAAATTTTAGACAATTTGTTAATGAACGCATTGAATTTAACAGTGATTCTGACAAAAAAGTTTCTGTTATTTATGGTAGAAACTACATAGGCAAGACCACTTTAATTAAAGCGCTACTTTGGTGCTTATATCGCGATGATGATTCTTTCAAAGCTGACCCAATTCATGTAAATAAAGAGATCCAAGACGCATGCTTTTCTGTTGGACAACAAATCACTTCAAGCGTTACTGTTGATTTGGAGCACAATGGTTTTGGCTACACAATTAGGACATATCAAACTTTCCAATCAACTAGATCTGATAATAAAATCAAATTTGTTCCTACCCTCAAAGAACCAACCCGTCAGATTTATAAAATAGACAAAGTTGGTAATCCTATCCCTATTCCTAATAATCTTGTTGATAAAGAAATTGAATCAATACTTCCATCTAATTTGAGAAATTATTTTTTCTATGATGGTGAAAATAACAAAATCGATTCTGTAGCAAATAAAGTAAGTTTGCGTGATGCTGTTCGTAACATCATGAATTTAAACGTTCGCGAAGAATTGATAAAAATGTTTTCTCCGACTTCGTCTAGCGGAGTTAAATCAAGATTTTCTAGTCAAATTCAAAGTGCTGACAGAGAAAGAAACGACGAAATTCAAGAAGAGATAGATACATTGAATACTGAGATTGAAAATGCTGAGAACAATAATGACCAAGCCAAACGTGATATTGATAAATTAAGACAAGATGCTAGTGAATTAGAAGCAAGAATTGAAGCAAATTCTCAAGCTGAAGAGTTACAACGCAAGTTAAACGAAGGTAGATCTGCTTTAAAGGAATTGAGAGAAGCTAGAGACACGCTTTTTGAGAGACTCTGTAAGAATCTTGATTCTGCTGGTGGAGAAAACCCGGGTATTGCTGGAATTTATACTGCTATGGTTTTAAAATCTAGCGATTTAGCAAATCAGTTTAGTAATATTCAATTAACTAACAGAGCTTACAAGCATCAAACGGAACAATCAGTTGATGAAATTATAGCTAAAGGTATTTGTATTTGTGGACAACAGATACGTAAAGGAGATGAACATTATAAACATCTTATTGAGGCTAAGGAATTCCTATTTCCTCATGATTATAGTGCTATGCTTCACGGCTTTTTAAACACATATAATGTAAAGTTTGAATCAGCAAATGTAGCCGCGAAATCTATACATAGAATTGCATCAGACTTAAAGAAAACAATTCAAAGTATAGAACAACAAATTGAAAATAACACAGAATACGAAAAGAAACTTGGAGGTTTTTCTGGTGACGTCGGAAATTGGAGAAGAGACGCTACGGAATTTTTAAGATTAGCAAACGAAAAAGAAGTTGCAGTGAATTTTAGCGAGCAAACCATTATTCCTCAGAAAAAAGCCAGAATCCAAAAATTGCTCAGCGAACAAGGAAAACTTGCAGATGCGAGTGATAAAAATAAGAAGATACGAGAATATTGTGCATATGTTGATGCTGTCTATGAACTTGCTTCTAAAAGGTTAGAAGACAAGAAGAATGGCATTGTGGAGGCTCTTGAGCACCAAGCAAACGAAGTCTTTCACGGTATTTTAGACAAAAAAGAAAAAGACCTATATTTAGATCCATCAACATTTAATGTTGAAATCAGACACAACGGCCAAAAAATAACAAATTCCACAGCAGAAGGAATTGCAAAGAATTTAGGCTTCGTTGCAGGCTTGATATATCTCGCAAAAAATAAGAATTTAATTGGCAGCGGTGACGGTGATGATGATTTGCCTGATGATTATCCATTGTTTATTGACGCCCCATTCTCTGATTTAGACGAACAGAATGTTAGAAATGCAGCAAAAATTTTGCCTGAATATTGTAGCCAGTTAGTAATCACTTTACTCGATAAAGATTACAATATTGCAAAAGAGCCTTTAGGGCTATATTTAGATAAGACCTATCATCTTTCAACAAATGAAAGCACAACAACTTCTAGCTTCAAGGAGGAAAAATAATGAATATTTTTAGTGGTGATAAGAGCATCTATGGAAAATATGCTCAAATTATTAAGAAATACTCTAGAAGCAATGATACAGACGCAGAAGAGTGGAAACTTTCAAATGGTGAAGACTCAGCAACTCCTGCAAAGGTTTTTAACACATATATTGATTGTCTTTATGCTGGAGCAGCTATCGGTTTAGCTAAAGGCATAAAAATTAAAGACAATGCCTTGACACAAGACAAAAAAATGAGAGCAAACATTCTTGCTTCAGCATGGAAAAACAGACAGGTTGATTTTATTTACTTATATCGTCTAATGATTTTGACAGATAAAGAGTTGGATATTTCAAAAGATGAAAGAGTAAAAAAAGCTTGCAGTGATATTCCGGAAAGCCAAGAAGAAAATGAATTTAATTATTTCCTTCAATTCGCTTACGGTGGATTGATTGAACTAGATAAAATGCTTGGGGAAATCCATGATTATACTGGCCTTTCTAATTACGCTTCTCTGGTGTTTTCAGAATTGCAAGATGACGATGAAGAAGAGTAGAAATGCCAGAAATCAGCAAATTTGAAAAATGTGTTTATAAAGCGATTATTGAGCTGACTCAAGTTAGCCCAGATGGTGAACTAACATACAACAAAATTTTGACATGTTTTCTTAATGGTCAAGCAAACAAAATTATTCCTTGGGAAGCAATACAAAAATCAAAAATTTATGGTCAATTTCCTAAGGCAAATTTGTTTTCTGTAATGATGGCCTGTAACAAACTGGCTGATTTGGGATATGTAAATAAGGTTAAGGTTGGAGGCAACTTTAAGTATTTTTTGACTAGTTCGAGACTGGTCGACGATTGTCGCCCTAAGACCTTTTATGGAAAGATTACTAAATATAAGAAATATTTATTAGAGCAGTTTTGTAATTATTTAATTAGTGTCTGTCCGTCTTTAAAAGGTGTAGAACACGAAAAATATTATGGCTTCATAAATAACAATCCAATTTACTTAAACGAATATAATTGGGTATGGGTTACAGATGAATCACAAGAGCCTAATTCCCTTAAAGTATTTGTTAGATATAGACCAAACCTTAAAAGCATTGCAGCAAGGCTTGTTTTATCTCAATTAACATTTTTTGAAGTTATCGATGAAATAGTTGATATTTTGAGAGATGAAAAAAACAAGTTCAAGTTAGTTATAAATGAAAATGTTGAACAGCCGGTTATCCAAGGTCCAGTTTTGAGCAAAAGAATAGCCGATCACAACGCTGATAATTCATTGTTTGACTTTTCTTTCTTTTCCGGAGACTCCATTATTTTCTTTAATGATGGAAGCGATAAAGCGATTAATGCAGCATTATCAACCAGTGAATCATCTCCATATAAATATGGCGGTGATACTATTTTTTCTCCAAAAGAATTAAAGAAAACCGTCCAAGGTAAAAGCTCTTTTGACTTTTCATTTATTAAATGGAAGGTAGCTGCATGGTCTGTTTCTGATAGAGAACCATCATTTATACAGAATGTCCTTCTTGTTTCAAAAAAGACAAAAAGCACGTGGATTGTTGTTTCTATTCCAAAAAGAAGGGTGGTCTGCATAACGACTAATATTTTTGAAATAAAAACAGAAGAAAAGACCTATTCTATAGACGATATTTTAAAAATAGTATTTGGCGGGAAAAATTAATTCAACTAGTAATAGAATGCTTTTCTTTGATGTCTATATAGAATATTAGTATGCCAAGACTTGCATATTGCCTGGGGTTTTTGACCAACCGGATTAATCTATCTATCCTTCAACAAACTTTCTATATTACGATATCGACTTTAACTCGATTGAAAAACTAGAAGAATACCTTCATCATTTTGTAACTAAGAACTGAGCATTTTAAACTTCTACACTTCGTTAAGCTTTTCTTAGATGATATAATCTTTTTATGATTATTTATCGAAATACCATTGAGAATTTTAACAAAGATGTTTTTAGTGGATTAATCGCTAACAAACTAGAAAATCTTTTTTTGATGCTCAATATTGGTAAAGAATCACAAGGAGAATATCGTAGTTGGAACAATTCACTAGAAGTTGTTTCATCTGTTTTAAAGTATTCGGATATCGATTCTAAAATCGAAGTTGCAGTGGAATATCAAATTCCTCTTACCTCTAAAAGAGTGGATTTTCTTATCTCCGGATTAGATAAAGATAATCAAGCAACCATCTTAGCTATTGAATTAAAACAGTGGGATAAAGCCGAAGTTACTAACCTTGAAAACTGTGTCAAAACCTATGTTAATGGACAAAACGGAGTTCACCCTCACCCATCTCAACAAATTCTTTCATATTGTCAACTCATTCAAAACCTCAACGAGACAGTACAAAGAGATCACGTAAACCTAGTTCCATGTGCTTTTCTTCATAATTATCCATCTAACAACAAAGATGTTTTAGAAGA
>OCVV011337519.1_pt1 | contig 12118 bp, 9 predicted proteins | sample 1539721 | NCBI WGS metagenome assembly OCVV01 (sample SAMN02144230, study PRJEB22623) | gut metagenome | biome: sheep rumen | host: Ovis aries | place: New Zealand | reverse complement strand
AGTTTCGATTTGCAAAATTACAAAAAAAAATCGTATATTTGCATCTCCTGCCCAGAAATCTTTCGTTTTTCCTTCAGCCTTCCGCCCTTTTGAGCAGGGCTTTTCGGGAGGTGCGGCCTTTGCGCCGAGTCGCGAATGCTTTATTGCCAACGGGTTGCGCCGGACACTGGTTTGCGCGGGGCTGTGGCCGCACTTGGTTCGCCCCTTGTGCGGTTGTCCGGTGCTGGTCAGTCCCCATTTCTACCACCGGCGGAGGACAGAGTGAGTTTTAAATGCCGTCATTCGGGTGTGGGGCGAGTGGGCTTGGAGGGGTGCGCGGGGGTGCAAAAACGACGGCTCCGGCCTGTGGGGCTGGAGCCGTCGGGCTGTTTGTGGTGTTCTGAGGTTAGAAGCAGAATCTCAGGCCGAGGGCGACGCCGTAGCCGAAGCCGGAGGCGTGGCCGAGGAGATCCCATTGCGGACGGAAGTCGATGGACACCTGCAGGGGGATGCTGAATTTGTATTCGAGACCGATTTGGGCATCGAGGCCGATACCGAAATTGTCGTTCTCATATTTACCGGTATAGAGACCGGCGTTGGCACCGATACCGGCATACCAGCCGAGGCCGCCGCTGATGTTCCAGTTCCACTGGTAGATACCAGTGAGGTTGATGTACGAACCCCAGTCCTTGTAGTTGTGCCATCCGAGGTCGAGTTCCAGGCGGTTGGCGGAGCCGAGGCCGTGCTGGAAGGAGAGTTCGGCTGCGGAGCTGTTGCCGAAGGCACCGCGGATACCGATTGCATTCTGTGCGTTGCCGGCAAATCCGAGGGCAACGACGGCGAATAAGAGTACGAAAACTTTCTTCATAATGTTGTTGTTTTAAATTGTTTATTAATATGAGTTTTGTTGTTTGCCGTTTATTACGAAATGCAAAAATACAAAAAAAACAGGGATTGTGGTTTTTTTTTTGTATTTTTGCACTTCATTTTTGGCCCGGAGGGTTTAAACCTTCGCCATTAATCCCGTACATGACAGAATGATAGTAATATTTTAAGATATGAATATACATATAGTTCAACACGACATTGTGTCTAATAATCCCGAAGAGAATTTGAAATGGATTGTCGAGGAGCTGGACCGCCCCGAGAGCAAGGAGGCGCTGCTTACGGTGTTTCCTGCCTGCACGTTGTGCGGGGCCCCGCTTTACGGTTCGGTGGCTTACACCGACCTGCAGAAACGCGCCCAGGCGGCGTTGCAGGAGCTGGTGCAGCGGTCGGAGCACAGGGCGTTCCTGGTGGGTATGCCGTTGCAGATTCAGGACCGCGGACTGTGCAACGCCATTGTCTTTGTGCAGAACTGCGCCATACGCGGCATCGTCACCAAGAAGTATCTGGCCCCTGACGAGCAACGCTATTTTGTGCGTGGCGAGGGAGTGCAGATGATTCAGTATCAGGACCAGTTGCTGGCCATCGGGTTCTATGAGGATTTGAAGGAGCTGTCCAAGTCGCACGCCGGGCAGCCGGATGTGGTGATTTGCTGCGGATGCAATGTGTTTGACTACAACAAGCCCTACCGCATCCGCTACCGTATGCATAAGCTGGTGGAGAACTACAATGCCGCGCTGGTTTTTGCCAACCGCACGGGCGGCGAGGGGAGCCTGTTGTTTGCCGGCGGCTCGATGGCGCTGAATGCGGCAGGGATGGTGCTTTGTCAATTCCCCTATTTCGAGGCCCACGCTGCGAGTGTCGATTTGCAGCTGATGGAGGAGTGCGAGGATGAGAAGCCCGAGGCTGTGGCCTTGGTGTATAAGGCTTTGGTGACTGGGCTGCGCGACTATTTCCGCAAGAACCATCTGCAGCGGGCGGTGCTCGGGCTGTCGGGCGGCATGGATTCGGCCATGGTGTGCCTGCTGGCGGCCGACGCCTTGGGGCCGGAGAATGTGCATGGCATATTGATGCCGTCGCAGTATTCGACTGACCATTCGGTGAATGACGCCGTCGAACTGGCCAAGAATCTGGGTGTGGCTTATGACATTGTGCCTATCAAGCCGATGTTTGACTTGCTGAGGGAGACGATGAAGCCCGTGTTTGGCGACCGCCCGGAAGATGTGACCGAGGAGAATATGCAAGCCCGCATCCGCGGCATGATAGTGATGAGTTATGCCAACAAGTTCGGAGCCATGGCGCTGAACACTACCAACAAGTCGGAGGCGGCCATGGGCTACGGCACCCTCTACGGCGACAGCTGCGGAGGATTGAGTGTGATCGGCGACCTGTATAAGACTGAGGTTTATGAGCTGGGCGAATATGTGAACCGCGAGGGGGTGCGCATCCCCGTCAATACCATGCAGAAGGCTCCGTCGGCCGAGTTGCGGCCCGGCCAGAAGGACAGCGACTCGCTGCCGGACTACAGTGTGCTGGACAATATCTTGAATCTCCATATTGAGGAGCAGATGTGCCAGGAGGAGATCGTGGCCGAGGGCTATGACGAGAAGATGGTGGCCGAAGTGTTGCGCAAGGTGCGCATCAACGAGTGGAAAAGGCTGCAGTTTGCCCCGGTGTTGAAGGTGTCGCCCATGAGTTTCGGCATCGACCGCCGTGTGCCGGTGTCGTGAGGACAGAGTGTGAGGATGCGTAAATTGGGGTATTGTCATATTGACCTTTAGCGTAATGCAGTTTGCGTACAATCCAGAGGTTGAGTTGGCGGAACACTACGTTGTGGAGACGGGAGTTTCCATCTTTCTCACCGGCAAGGCCGGAACGGGGAAGACCACTTTCCTGCACAATATTGTGGAACGGTGTTCCAAACGCAGCGTGGTGGTGGCTCCGACAGGGGTGGCGGCTGTCAACGCAGGCGGAGTGACTATCCACAGTTTTTTCCAGCTCCCGTTCTGCCCGTATCTGCCCGATGTGCCCGAGCTGGTGACGGAATATCAGCTGCCGGCCAGCCAGAAGAGTCTGCGGAAGTCGAAAGTGGACATTATCCGCACGCTTGATTTGCTGATTATTGATGAGATTAGCATGGTGCGGGCAGACCTGCTTGATGCTGTCGACGCTGTGCTGCGGCGCTACCGCCGCAGCGGACGCCCGTTTGGGGGTGTGCAGCTGCTGATGATTGGCGATGTGCAGCAGTTGGCACCCGTGGTGACGGACGAGGAACGCCCGTATATGGAACGGGTCTACCCGTCGCCGTTCTTTTTCCACAGCAAGGCCTTGCAGAAACTCCAGTATGTGACTATCCAGCTCAAGACTATCTACCGCCAGCAGGATCCGCGCTTTGTGGAACTGCTGAACAATATCCGCGACAACCGTTTCGACAGCCGGACGCTGCAGGCCCTCAATGCCCGTGTGCAAGCCAGTCCAGCTCCCGGTCGGGGACAGGAACCCATCTTGTTGACCACTCACAACTATCAGGCCAACGAGGTGAACCGCCGCCACATGGAGGCTTTGGCCACGAAGAGTTTTATTTTCGACGCCCAGGTGGAGGGCAACTTCCCTGAGCAGTCGGCCCCCACAGAGAGGCATTTGGAGCTGAAGCCGGGCGCGCAGGTGATGTTTGTGAAGAACGACAGCATGGGTCACCGCTATTATAACGGTATGCTGGGCATGGTGGAAGAGGTGATGGACGACGGCGGCGAGGCCGAGGGTCTGGACAGGGTGGTTGTGGTGAAGGCCGAGAACGGCGAGCGCATATTCGTCACACCCGAAAGGTGGGAGAACATCCGATATGAGATTGACAGCAGCGACAACAAAATCAAGCAGACCGTCGACGGCACCTTCACCCAGTACCCACTAAGAACGGCTTGGGCCATCACCGTGCACAAGGCGCAGGGATTGACTTTCGACAAGGTGCAGGTGGATGTGTCAGGGGCTTTTACTTACGGGCAGGTGTATGTGGCGCTGAGCCGCTGCCGCAGTTTGGAGGGGCTGACGCTGCTTGCCCCGATTACCTTGCAGAACTCGTTTGGGAACAGCGACATCGACCAGTTCAACCAAAGCATGACCCCACCGCAACAGGCTGCGCAGATGCTCGACAGCTACCGCGCGCAGTATTATTATGACATGCTTTTCGAGCTGTTTGACTTTGGCGGGGTGCAGCACTCGGTCGAGGGCTTGTACCGATTGTTTCAGGATTATCTGCGTAGGCTTTATCCACAAGAGGCCGCCAGCCTTTCGGAGTTGTGCGGCAAGGAGGTGGGCGACCTTGTGTCGGTGGCAGAACGGTTCCGTCGGCAGCTGGCCGCAATAGGCGCTCAGCCCGACAGCAAGGCTTTGTTGGCGGAGCGCATTGGGAAGGCGGCTGTCTATTTCGGGCAGGTGTTGCGGGCAATTGACGAGCGGGTGAGGCCTGTGTTGGACGTGGAAATCGACAACCGGGAGACTGCCAAGCGCATGAAGGATGTATCGGAACGATATGTGGCTGCGTGTGGATTGAAAATTAGGCTGATGGAAGATGTGGCAGAGAATGGGTTCACCATTGAGGGCTACCAGCAGACAAAGGTGGATTACGCGCTGCAAAAACCTGCCAAGGAACGCAAAAAGCACTCGCGAGCCGGGTCAGGAAGCCCGGCGGGGGACAGCGTGGAGGATGTCGGCTTGGTGGAAAGGCTTTCCCGTTGGCGCAAGGAGGTGGCCGAAAGGAATGGCGTGAAGCCCTTTATGATTTTATGGCAACGGACGCTGCTGAGCATTGTGAAGGCCATGCCTCGGAATGTGGCGGAGTTGTCTGCCGTGCAGGGCATGGGGCCGGTGAGTATGAAGTTGTATGGGACAGATATTCTGCATATAGTGGAGGATTACTGCAAGGACAGCCGGATGGACACCAGCCGGAGCAGGGCAGAGGAGGAGCATGAACTCACGTCAAAGCCTAAGCCGAAAAAGCATGAAGATCCAACCTGGAAGAAGGCAGCGAGACTGATGGCCAAGGGCAAGACGGTGGAAGAGGTGGCGGGAGAATTGGGCCGGGCCGTGAGTACGGTGGAAGGCTATGTGTTTAAGGCAGTGGAGGAGGGAGTGTTGGATGCCGAAACGATTATACCGCCGACGGATTTGAAGGAATTGGTTGCTTATTTTGTCAAGAATGATTTAGACGCGCCACTGAAGCCGGCGTTTGAATTTTTCGAGGGCCGCTTCAGTTATTGGCAGCTGCGGGTGGCACGGTATGTGGCCAACAACCTCAATTGAGGCGTGATGCTGCCGGGAACAATTAGAAATTGATAGGTTTGAGCAGTTGTCGCGCCCGGGAGCGCGACATGAGGTTGAAGTGCCACCACTCGCTGTAGAGCGGCTGGAGTCCTTGCTGTTGCATAAGTGAGCGCAACAGCTGGCGGTTGTGGTATTCCTGTTGGGTGATGCGCCCGTCGGCAAGCAGCTGACTTTCATTGCGGATGTGTGATTCGGGGCCGAAGTGGTCGAAGTCGGATCCCATGGGAAGCCAGTGGCCGAGGGAGTCGACAAGGGTGATGTCGACGGCGGCACCGTAGTTGTGGAGTCCTGGCCCGTGGAGGGGGTTGGATACGTAGATGTTGAGGGGTGTGCCCTGCACGAGGTGGAACATTTGGCGCTGGATGGAAAGCGGACGTGCGGCATCGAGCACCAGCAGGCTGAGGTGGGGGTGGGAGCGGTGCAGCTGCCGTTGTGCGGCGGCCAGTTTGTCGGCCAGCTGTGGGAGCATGAAGGCTTTGTGGATGTCGGTGTAGAGTATGTGGTCCGTGAAGTTGCGGGCTGTGGCATAGACTAAGTGGACTTGAATGGTGGGGTCGACATCCTGCACGTCGACCAGCCCATGGGCACGGAGGCGAGATTCGGTGGGAGTGTCGGCCAGACGGGTAGGGGGAGGTGCGAGGCAGGAGTCGGTTGGCGAAGCTTCTGCGGGCGTGGTGTGGGGGGACTGACGACATGCCCCCAGGGTGGAGAGGAGAAGCCAGATGAGCGGCAGGAGGAGGCGCGGGATTGGGGAGAGCATGGGCTATTCGGTTTCGTAGCCGAACTGCTTGAGGGCGCGGTCGCTGTTGCGCCAGTCTTTCAGTACTTTCACATAGAGGTTGAGGAAGCACTTCTTGCCAGTGAACTCTTCGATGTCTTTGCGCGACTCGACTCCGACTTTTTTGATGGACAGTCCTTTGTGGCCGATGAGGATGGCCCGCTGGGATTCGCGCTCGACGTAGATGATGGCGCGGATGCTGTCGACACCGTCTTTCTCTTCATAGCTGTCTACCACGACTTCGCAGCTGTAAGGGATTTCTTTCTGGTAGTAGAGGAGGAGCTTTTCGCGTATGATTTCGCTGACGAAGAAGCGCATGGAGCGGTCGGTGAGTTCGTCTTTGGGGAAGTAGGGAGGATTTTCGGGCAGGAGCTGGAGGATGTGGTCGAAGATGGTGTCGATGTTGAACCGCTCGGTGGCGGAGGCGGGGATGATGGTGGCACGGGGAATCTGGTTGTGCCAGTAGGCAATCTTGTCGGATACTTGCTGCTGGTTGGAGAGGTCGATTTTGTTGATGACCAGGATGACGGGGATGTCGGAATGAATGATTTTGGTGAGCAGGTCTTGGCTTTTCAGTGTCTCGCCCACTTCTGTGACGAGGAGGAAGAGGTCGGCGTCTTCGAGTGCGTTGTATACGACCCCCATCATTTGCTGGTGGAGTTTGTAGTGGGGGTTGACGATGCCGGGGGTGTCGGTGTAGACGATTTGGAAATCGTCGCCGTTGACGATGCCCATGATGCGGTGGCGTGTGGTCTGTGCCTTGCTGGTGATAATGCTGAGACGCTCGCCGACGAGGGCGTTCATGAGGGTTGATTTGCCCACGTTGGGGTTGCCGATGATGTTGACAAAACCTGCTTTGTGCATTGGCTTATTTCTTAAATACAGAGGCTAAAAACTGCAAAGCGTGGGTGCGCACACAGTGCAACCTGCTTTTTGGTTTTTAGCCCCTGTCGGTATACGGGTTAGTGATTATTCAGCTTCGGTGGTGTCGGCGTTCATGGCAGCAGCACGGGTGCTGTTGATGACGACGACCTCACTGCTCTTGGGGTTGAGGATGGTGTAGTTCTCGGTGGTGATGTCCTGCACTTTGCAGCGCTGGGCGATGTCGAGGTTGGTGATGTCAATCAGAATCTCGTTGGGCATGTTGGCGGGAAGAGCTTTGACGTTGAGTCTCTTCTGCTTGTAGACCAGTTTGCCGCCCTTCATGACGCCGGTGGAGGTGCCAGTGGTGTGGACGGGGATGGACATGACGATGGGCTTCTCATCGCTGAGTTCGTAGAAATCGCAGTGGTAGACGATTTCGGTTACGGGATGGAAGTCGATGTCTTTCAGCATGGCGCGATGCTTGGTGCCGCCCAGGTCAATCTCGACGAAGCAGGGTTCGGGGTTGAACAGGATGCGCTGGAATTGGGTTTGGGGGACGGAAAAGATGTACTGTTCGCCTTTGCCGTACATCACACAGGGCACTTTGTCCTCGCGACGCAGAGCTTTAGCATCTTTTTTCCCTACGTTCTCGCGGAGAGAACCGCTCATGGATACTATTCTCATGTTTTGTTGTTGTTTTGTGGCCAGAGAGGCCGGTTAATAATGTTGGTATTAAGTGAATTAAAAATGATTACATGCGACGAATTACACCTTTGTGGTGGATGGTGGTTTCGTAGAGGTTGTCGAGCGACTCGTAGCAGACCACGCGGCGGATGGCTTCGGCCAGGAGCCAGTCGCAGCTGAGGACACGGATTTTGTCGCTGGGACGCTTGAGGGGGATGGTGTCGGTGGTGACAAGTTCTTCGAGGGCGGAGGCTTCGACTTTCTCGATGGCGTTGCCGCTGAGGACGGGGTGGGTAATCATGGCACGGACGCTCTTGGCTCCGCTTTCCATGATGATGCCGGCGGCTTTGCAAATGGTGGAGCCGGTGTCGATGATGTCGTCAAGGAGGATGACGTGGCGGTCTTTCACGTCGCCAATGAGGCGCATCTCGCCAATCTCGTTGGGTTTGTTACGGTGTTTGTAGCAGATGACAAAACTGTTGTTCAGTGTCTTGGCATACATGCCGGCACGTTTGCTGCCGCCCATGTCGGGGCTGGCGAACATGACATCGTTGATGTCGAATTTCTCACGGATGTAAGGAATGAAGAGGGAGGAACCGTAGAGGTGGTCGACGGGGATGTTGAAGAAGCCCTGAATTTGGTCGGCATGGAGATCCATGCAGATGACACGGTCGACACCAGCGGCCTGGATCATGTCGGCAATGAGTTTGGAGGCGATGGGCACGTGGGGTTTATCCTTGCGGTCCTGACGTGCAAAGCCATAGTAAGGAATGACGGCAACAATCTTCTCGGCCGAGGCACGCTTGGCGGCGTCAATCATCATCAGCAGCTCGAAGAGGTTGTCGGTAGGAGGTAGTGTGGATTGGATGATGAACACAATACCGCCACGGATAGTTTCCTCGTAGGAGGGTTGGAATTCGCCGTCGGCATACTGGAAAACGGTGCTGTTTCCGAGGGGAATTCCGTAAATGTTGGCCACCTGATGTGCAAGGTTAGTCGTTGCACGGCCCGCAAAAATGAATACTTTATCAGTTTTTTTTTCGCCCATTTTGTGTTGATTTTGAGACTGCAAAGATACAACTATTTTCTCGAATAATGGCTTTTTTGAAAAAAAAATTTGCCATGTCGAAAAAAGTGCGTACTTTTGCACCCGGTTTCGAGAGACGGAGATGTTGCGGAAACGGTTGTGATACTTGTTTTTCGTAGTCATGGGAAACTGTAGCGAAATGCCCGGGTGGCGGAATGGTAGACGCGGTAGACTCAAAATCTGCTGTCCGCAAGGACGTGTGGGTTCGATACCCACCCCGGGTACTGAAAGGTGGTTAGATGCCACCTTTTTTATTAATTAATTGCCATTCTTTATTTTGGATTAAGCTATCAACAAGGTTATCTGGAATTCACACAAATATTATGGAAACAGAAAAGAAAACATCGTTGGTGCGTAATATTTTGTGGGCAGTCTTGCTGGTGATTGCATTGGCTTGCGGAATCAGTAGTGGGCATTGGAAGGCATTTGTCTTTCTTGCCATCCTTTTTGCCATTTCAAAGGGAGCCCTGCTGATTGGACATTACAAGTTGCGCAAAACGGTCAATCAACTTGAAGACGGACTCACAGAAAGAGCATTGCCGAGTTTTGTTCCAGAACCATCTGTGATAGATGCCATGCAGAAGAAAACTGCCGCCATCACGGAAGAAATAAACCGCTTGCACCCTCCAAAGCAATGCTTGCGGTTTGCCATTGACCACAGCAGAAAGCCGTCCGCCTTCGAAAGCAAACTCGGCGGTATGCCTTACTGGGATAATACCCAGCCTTACCCCACCGATGCTAAGGGGAAACCTATGGCACTGGTGATGCAGGTGAATCTTGGCGAGGCTCCGTATATCGACCCTTTGCCACGGGAGGGCATGTTGCAATATTTCATCTCTGCGGACGAAAGCATTATAGCCGAGGGCTATGGCGTGGACATTGACAATCCCATTTCTCAGGCCAACTTCCGCGTGGTGTATCACAAAGTGATTGACAAAGGCACTGATATCTCTTTACTTGGTCAATACCCACGGATTGAAACGATAGAGGGAAGTCCGGTGATGGGCGAATTTGCCTTGCGGGTTTGGCAAAGTGAATCCTGCATCCACGAGTCGGACTTCGATTTCGAGGATACTGCCGCCCAGGCTGTCCGTAACTTGTATGGTGAGGAAATGGAGACCGCGTATGTGGCGGACTACGTGAAGAAGATGCTTCCCGAAGAACAGCGGGAACAGACAGCCGACGACCTTGCACTGGGTGACAATCCAATGTTTCAGGCAGTTTCCGAAGAGAATTTCCAAATGCTCGGTTATCCTGCCTTTGAGCAATATGACGAGGTGGGAAGCCAATTCGATACGCTCTTGCTGCAAATACCCACAACCGATGCGAAAGACGATACAGACGGCAAAAACCTATATGATACCATCTGGGGCGATTGTGGGTCGGTGCGGCTCTTTATCAACTCCGACAATCTGCACCGCCTTGATTTCAGCGAGGTGATGTGTGTGTTCCAATGCTACTAAAAAAGCATCAACACCTTGATGTAATGCTGCAATCCGCTCAAATGTTTTTGAAATCGTCTGTCGCGGGTTGCGAAAGTGGGTCTTGAGAATAAAACAAGGTTTTGAAGGGTTGCAAAAAAGAATGTTTTTGTTATTAGAATATTCGGACTTTTGGGTCTGAGAATTACAAATTTGTTCTTCCCATTGCGTTTGGTATAAAGAAGCCAGCCGCAGACAATAAAAGAGCCGCCTCCTTCTTGGATGGGGGAGGCGGCGGTAAGGGGTTGGGAGGGCGGTATTAGTAGTATTTGATGTCGCGCTCGACTATGTATACGGGGATTTTCTTGTCGTTTTCAAGTTGATACTCGTAGCGGGTCACCCAGTTGCCTTCCTCGTCATAGCGGTATTCGTAGAGGGTGATGGTGAGTTCGGGTTCGTTGGGGTCTTCGTAGTAGTCGAAAAGAGTTGAGCTGATGGGTTCGTTGTTCTCGTCATACTCATAGCGAATCTCCTGCACTTTCTGTCCCTGGGGGTTGAAGACGACGGTCTTGTATATGTTGTCGTTCTCGCCGTAGATGTATATTTCGCGGCGGAAAAGGTTGCCCTGCTGGTCGTTGTAGCTGAGCTGGCTGAGGCGGCCTTTGGAGTCGTATTTGTAGAGAACGCGGCTTTCGATTTGCCGTTCCTCGTCTTCGATGTATACTTCGGTCAGGATGAGGTCGGCGTCGTAGAGGTAGTACGTGCGGCCGATAACATTCTCGTCGGGGTCGAGGATGTGTTCGAGGGTGACGAGGCCGAAGTCATCGTGTTTGTATTTGGTGCGGAAAATCATGTCCTCCTCGTTGGAGAGGTAGGACTGGCTTCGGCGTTGTCCCTTTTGGTTGTATACCGTTTTGAGTCTTTCGAGGATGCTGCCGCGGGTGGCCGCGTTGGCGCGGTTGTCGGCTTCGTACATGACGGAGAGTACGTTCTTCACCTCGCCGTGGAGACCGTCGCGCTGGCAGTCAGTGAGCTGTTGGGGCATGCGCTGGTCGTTTTTCTGCGGGGCGTTGGGTCTGCGCTGCACAGCCTGATTGGGGCGGTCGTTTATTCGACCGCGTATGTTGTCGGTGTTTTGTGCCGCCAAACAGCCTGCAAATCCCAAGAAAAGAGTGAAGGCCAGAATTTGCTTGTTCTTCATAATATGTTTTATACTAATGTGTTGTACGTGCTTTTCGATGTATTTTTATGTCCTTTTGCGGGTTCAAAGTTACGAAAAATAACGGGATTGGAAAAAAATTAGTATCTTTGCATTGCAATTTTTTTTGTGAAAAGGTATGGAAGCAGTTGTGCTAATCTGTTTTGTGACTTACACAGTGTTGCTGTTCGTGGTGATGTGGCTGTCGTCGCGTCGCTCGGCAGGCAACGATGCATTCTTCAGAGGGCAGCGCCGGTCGCCGTGGCCTGTGGTGGCTTACGGCATGATCGGGGCATCCCTTTCGGGCGTGACCTTTCTGTCCGTCCCTGGCGGAGTCTACTATGGCCAGTTTACCTACATGCCCCTCGTGTTCGGCTATGTGCTGGGTTACGCCGTGATTGCGCTCGTCTTGCTGCCGCTCTATTACCGGCTCAATGTGACATCAATCTATAGCTATCTCGACCAGCGTTTCGGCGGCCGCTCCGAAAAAACAGGGGCCCTTTTTTTCATCATCTCAAGGCTGATGGGTTCTGCCTTGCGGATGTATCTGGTTGTATTTGTGCTGTATGAATTCGTGTTCCGGGGCTGGGGAATCCCCTTCTGGGCTATCGCCGTGGTATTCATAGCCATCATCCTGCTCTACACATTCAGGGGTGGTGTGAAGACAGTGGTGTGGACCGACATGCTCCAGACCACCTTCCTGCTGCTTGCGGCGGTGGCTACGGTGGTGGCCATCCTCTCCGAGCTGGACATCTCGTTGGCCCAACTTTTGCGCCGTTCAGCCGATGCCGGTTACACGCGTGTGTTCGAGACCGACCCGACCGCCAGTAAATACTACTGGAAACAGATATTGAGCGGCATGTTCATCACCATTACCATGACGGGTCTCGACCAGGACATGA
>OCVV011229427.1_pt1 | contig 12120 bp, 12 predicted proteins | sample 1539721 | NCBI WGS metagenome assembly OCVV01 (sample SAMN02144230, study PRJEB22623) | gut metagenome | biome: sheep rumen | host: Ovis aries | place: New Zealand | reverse complement strand
TTACAAGTGCATAGAAGGTGGTTCATTATCTCCTGTTTATTACTTATATATGGGAAACTATATGATGGCAAGAACAATGGGATTTATTGTAACTTTCATAATCATTGCATCAGCACTAATTATTGGAAAACTTACATCAAATTATGAAATTCCTGTTATTTGCTATGCTTTTTCATTTGGTTCATTAATTTACAATTATAGAATTTTACACCTTTTAAACAAGTGCCAAAAGAAAGGCTATTTTGCAGAAGGTGTTTCTGATAAGTATTACAATTCATTAAAGAGACTTATTGGACCAATGATTATTTTGTCCAATTTCTGCGAATTGTATTCAATTTTCTTTGTAAATATTTTTGTTACAAATACTCTTTATAAGATTGTTGCAAGTATTCTTATTATTGCTCTTATAAGCATTTTTAAGATAAGCAATAACTTAATTGGAAACAACAAGTTTAAGATTATCGTAAATAATTCAGTTCCTGAACTTGTTCTAGCAGTATTAGCAAATATCTTAATAAGATTTAATATTGCTTTTACATTTTCAAAGAACTTAATATTAATCGCTCTTGCATTCGTTATGGGAATTTTAGTTCTTGCCTTTAACAAGAAATTAAGAGAATTTTTTGTAGATGAAAACAAGAATTTAAATAAGAAAGATATAAAGATTAATGTTGGTCGTATTAGAGGTCTCTTCAACTTAGAAATCTTCAGTGATGTAAAGAAGGAAGACACTGTTAAAGAAGAAAAGACAAAGACTGCAGAAAAGAACAAGACTTATGTTCCTAAAAAGAAGTCTGAGTATTTAACAGATGAAGAAATTGCAGAGCTCGATGAAGACGAAAGAATTAAAAATATGTACTATGAGTACCAAGAAAAGAAAGACCAAGAGTTCAAAAAGAGACAAGAAGAGCTAAAGAGAAAGAAAGAAAAAGAAGCAAAGCTTGTTGAAATCAAGAAGAAAGAAGCTCTTAGAGAAGATTTAACAAAAGAAGAAAAGAATTTGTTAAATGAAAGATTAAAAGAAACTAAGCCTGTCAACAAGTACGGAGAATCAGTTGATAGAGCAAACATAAAAAGGTAAGAAAGGAGAAGATTATGAATTTTTCTAAGATTTATAAAAAGGTTGGACAATCAGTTTATTCCTGTCAATATATAGTTGCTTTTTGTACAAAGTATAAGAGAAATATTTTCAGCATAGACGACATCGAGACTTTAGAAAATTCCTTTACAAAAACTGCAAAAAAGTATAACTTTATAATCCATAAGATGGATATTTCAAAGAACGGAGCAATTCTTACCATAGAAATTGCTGACCCCGATTTTAGTCCATCAAATGCAGTTACTAAATTAAAGAAAGAATCAAAAGATGCTCTTATTGCAAAAGACGCTTCTTTCAAGTCTAGAATCCCCTGTATTTGGACTAGAGAAGAGTTTATAACTACAATCGGAACATATTCAGAAAGAGAAGTTAACAAGTTCATAGACTTGCAGGATAACTATCTAGAATCTATAAATAAGAACAAATAAGGAGGTCTTTTATGAAAATATTAAAAACTTTGTATGATGAAAAGAAAACTCTTTCATATCAAAGAGAAAAGATTTCCAACGTAGAAGACGGAAATATGGTTGAAATCGTTGGAAAAATAAAAATTTCTCAAAGAGAAGATAAGAATAAAAATCCATTTTACCTTTTAACAATAAAGGATGATACTGGAGTTGTTACTTCATTTGTTTCAAAGAAGGACAAGTTATATAAGGCAATTGAATCAGAAGAAGTATCTGGAAATGTTATGGTTAGAGGAGACATTTCAGAAAATGGTACTTTTAAGAATTTAAAGCCAACATATATGGCTATGGTAGAATATGAGGCAGCAGATTCTCCTTATACATCAGAAGTACCAAGCACTCCAGATTTAATGGTTGAACTTGAGACAAGAATTGATGGAATTTCTAATACATTTTTAAAGACTATTGTAAACAAGGCTATTGAAAGCAATAAGGCTGCTTTTACTACAGCTCCATTTTCAGAAAAAACAGCTTATGCATATAAAAATGGACTTATTCACTTTACAATAGATATGTGTGATATGACCCAAAATGTAGCAAGTTCTATTAATTGTAGTTTTTGGGGTGCATCAACTATTCTTAATGAAGATATGATGCTTACAGGAGCAATTCTTGGAAATATTGGTAAATGTAAAGCTTTAACTTTTGACGCTGCTGGAAATATCGTAAAGACTCCTGCAGGAATATTAGAAGAAGATTCAGTTTTCTCAAGAGATATTGTAAAAGATGCCATTAGAGAAGCAGAAAAAGAAATGATTAAGAATAAGACTCCAATTACTAAAGAAGAAGTAGAAAAAGTATCTATGGAACTTTTGCATATTATTTCTTCTCTAAAAGGAAATACATCTTGGGGAGCACTTACTTCACCTAGAAGTAAAAATGCTATGATTCTTTCTAATATAAACAATATAGTTTATACAAAAGGTCTTTTCGAAAACCTTGAAAAGAATAATGAATCTAATACATTCGTTAAAGCTTATGATTCAGGAAAAACTTACTACATAGATGAAATCTTAGAATAACAAAAAAAGAGCTTCGGCTCTTTTTTTATTTCAAAAATTTTAAAAACATAATTATTTTTAAGATAAAAGATGAATAATATAAAATATATGTTTATATATATAAGGAGGAAAATTTTAATGTACGATGAAACCAAAACTGCAGAACTTCTTAAGAATCTTGGAGACGAGGAGACTGTAGAAGTAAAAGACCTTTCAAAGATTTTATCTAAAAAGGTTGTTGGAGTTAGACTTAATGGTAGAAGAGGTAAAATGGCTACAACAGTTGGAATCAAAGACCTTGGACTTAATGATTATGACAAGATTGATGATTTCGTTCAGTCTAAGATGAATAAGACTGTTATCAACTTCTTCGACAAGAGCATTATTGCGAAGTTTGAGAATGTAATCAATAAGGTTAGACAGCTTATGTACAACTCAGCTTCTTCATCAGACGGAGTCATTTATTATATGACAGAAAAAAACTTCTTGGATTTCAAGAAAAGTTTTGATGAAAAGTACAAGATTGAGTATGATAAGCTTAAGGATGTCCTTATTTCAGAACTTCCTGCTCATAAGGCATCATTCCAGTCAGACCTCAAGACTTTCGTAGAAAGCAGAGGAATTGACGAAACTGAAGCTCAGGTTCTTTATAAGTCTATTCTTTCAAAGTTTCCTACAGAAGAACAGATTAGAAACGATTGTAATATTGATTATTACGTAATCGCTTTCCCTGTTTTTGACGAAAAGAACATTTCAGGAATCAATTCTGTCATTGCTGATAAAATCAAAACTGATAAAGATAATTCAGCAGTTGAAGTATTCTATGATATGGTTGGAAACAACATCAAAGATGCTTTTGAAGTCGTTTATAAGTGCTTGGATTGTATCGATGATACCCCTGCCCTTCAGGGAAAGACAATGGAGTTTACACCTCCATCAAAGACAAGAGGGTTTATCAATTGTAAGATTCTTAAGCTTATTGATGACAACAAGGTTTTAAAGAATGATACCTTAGGAAAAGCTATCAAGATTGCATCTAGAACATTTAGAGAGTATCTTGATAAGGATGGAAATGCTGTTACAAATAAACAGGCACAGGAAACATCCGAACAGCTCCTTGGTATTCTTTACAACTATGCTAAATATCTTGGTCTTGAAGAGAAGATTCTTCCTATTATCAATACTACAGACTATAGCGAAGATGACCTTTCAATTATCGGAGATGTTGCAAACATCGATGAACTTTAAAAAGCAAAAAGAAGAGGTATAAAAACCTCTTCTTTTTTTTATATAAAACTTTAAAAAAGAATAATATATAAAAAGATTTGTAAAAATTTATTATAAAACAAAGGAGTTTATTATGAAAAAGAAAATTTTTAAATTTATATATCTTTTAGTATTTTTAAGTTTATTTCTTCCTTCTCAAATAGTTTATGCTACTCCTGCACCAACTTCAACAAGAGCAGTTGACCCTTGGGACGTTGCAGTTGAAATAGATTCAAGTTCAATAGGTAACGATTTTACTGGAATAAAAGAAACTTCACTTAAAACAACTGGTTTAGAAAAAAAGACACAAAAAGAAACTTGGAACAGTATTTTTACTGAATACAAGGGAGTAATAATTGGTGTAAGTGGTGTTGGATGTTTGACAATGGTTCTAATGTTTATTGTGTTATTTATGAAGCTTGGAACAGTTGCAGCAAATCCTCAAGAAAGAAAAAATGTGGTTACTGGTCTTCTTTGGACAGGACTTGCAGCTGCAGGACTTGGTTCAGTAGCAATGTTTGTTGGATTTGCTCATAACATTTTAAAATAAATTTAGAGTAGGTAAAAGATGAACGAATATATAGTATATATAGCTCCAGATAATAACAACGAAGGTATAAGAATAAAAGCAAATAGCTTTGAGGATGCTTTTTTAAAAACAGTCGGAAATTATCATTATAGAGAAGTTGATAAAGATTTTCCTCTGCCAGATGTAATTGTTGAGAAAGATGGAATAAAAAAATATTATGCTATATTTTGGGGATAAAAATTATTAAAGAATAAAAAAAGAAGAGGTATAAAACCTCTTCTTTTTATTTTACAGAACTTTGATTGAGTAGTTTTCTTTAAGTCTCATAAGATTAGACCAAGTAACGTTAATACCCTTTGTTATCTGCTTGATATCGCTTCTCTTATTTCCAAGTTGTACAAAAAGTTTTGTATGACCTGCCATAGGAGTTACGAAATCTAAGATATCAGAAGGATTAAGTCCTCTTCCGTCAATCCATACAGACTTAACAACTGTCAAAGTAAGAAGACTGATGTCATCAATACTATCAACGATAATCTGACAACCTCTTTCATTGTCTTCAACCTTACCCTTAACAATTACAAGAGCCTTGTTAACAATATTTGCTTCACAATTCTCTGCAACCTTAGGGAATGCAACACACTTCAAAGTACCAGTCTTATCTTCAATAGAGAACATATACATCTTCTTGCCAGTCTTTGTGACAATCTGTTTCTTATCTCTGATAATTCCAGCAATCTGAACTTCCTGTCCATCATAAGGTGAATACTCTTTCTCAACTTCAACACCTTCTACTCCATCATCTCCACCATCTTCCTCAGGAACGATATCGTTAACCTTTACAAATCCGTGGAGAGTAAGTACATCTTCATACTGGTCTAAAGGATGACCTGTGATAAAAAGTCCAGCATACTCATACTCTTTATCGAACATCATAGCTTTCTCATACTCTGGAATGTCAGGTATTGAAATCTTCTTAAGACTAGAGTAAACTGCATCAACTTCTGGAAGAGTGAAAGGAATTTCATCAAAAGTTCCCTTCTTTACATAGTTAGCGAATTCCAAAATAGAAGGAACTGCTGTAATCTTTGCTCTTCTTGAACCTTCAAAGCAGTCAAGAGCTCCTGCATAAATAAGAGATTCCATAACCTTCTTATTAGCATTTGAAAGGAGTCTGTCTACAAAGTTTTCAATACTTGTAAATGGTCCATTCTTTTCTCTTTCTTCAAGAATAGGAGCTGCCATCTTACCAAGGTTTCTAAGTCCAACAAGACCTGTACGAATGTTACCATCTTCAATTGTGTATTTACCCTCAGACTTATTGATATCTGGACCAAGAATCTTGATACCCATATCCTGTGCCTGAGAAATGTAGTAAGTAAGTTTATCCTGCTTACTAATTACTGAGTTGATTGTTCCGCACATAAAATCAACTGGATAATAAAATTTTAACCAAGCGGTCTGAATACATATAACGGCATAGCCTGCAGAATGCGATTTATTAACAATGTTTGACGATTAAGCTCTTTATCTTAATCAACTTAAAAAAGAAACATTGGACTATATAATCATCTTCCAAATAGTATCCAAGGAAAGATACTACCAATTAGTTGTATAATTTATACCTAATTGCCTCATTTGTATGGTTAAGAGTAGGATTTCGTGGGAGCTGTTTTATTAACTTTATTAAAGCTCCTAGTCTCTGAACCTTCTTCTTTACTCTTATGTTATTCAAGAAGATTGGTTGCTTTTGATTGCCACATATATTAGATTTTTACTATACCCAAGCCGTTATACTTGGTTTTTTATTATGTCACCACAATAAAAAAGTACTAATATATTAAGTGGGTTTCCAGCAATTAACCCTATTTTCTATAAAAATTTCTTTTTATAGGCTCATTATATATTTTTCCCATATTTCTCTTTTCCTATTAAGAGAAATAGATGAATTCTCATACATCAAATTGTAAATATGAAGAAGTTCTTCTTTTGAAGATATATAAAGATATTTTAATTCTGGAGTTTTACTTTTGTTAAAAGAATACTTCTCAAAGTTAAATTCTTTTATAAATTCTAAAAGTAAAGGTTCTGTAGCTAATATAGTCATTGTTAATCTATCATAACTATACTCTTTTCCTTTAACATTGTAAGTCCTTACATAATGAGTAATAGAACCATCTCCATCAAAATATCCTCTCAAGAAATGCCTTTTCAAATCAGAATTAATATTTGGAATAGTATTAAAAGTTAAAGATTTGTTCGGATAAAAACCCAAATTATTTAAATCATTAACTAGAAACTTTGAACTTAAACGAATTTCAAAATTTCTTCCAGAATTTTCAAAACCACCTTTACTACCCAAAGATAAATCTTTTGAAATATTCATTTCTTTTCTTATCTTTTCTAAAATATCCTTATCTTTAGAAGAAATGATAAACTCATTATGATTTCCAACGTACCCATCTGCTGCTAAAAGACCAAGAATATATGCTTTTTCTTGACTATTGATATCACTAAAATAATAATCATTTAAAGTATATGTTCTTCTATCTGATAATTTGTTTTTAAAATTCTTATGTATAATATCTAAAATTTCTTGATAAGAAATCTCAAGATTCAAATTATTTTTTATTATAACAGCAGAATAAATATCTTTATATTTAATTTTCTTAAATTCTTCACATATTTTGTCTTCTAAATTCATCAAAAAACCTCAAAAACAATATTTATTAATAAATATTATAGCATATTTTCTAAGGTTTTCAAAGAAAGTATATAAATACTTTAAGCGTATTTAGCAAACTCAGCCATTTTATCCCAAATGATAATAGCTTTATCTTCTGGGATACCGTTTTTAATGCATCCAGGAACTAATGCTTCACCAATCTTTAGGTGACCTTCATTACCGTTGATAAAAACTTCTCTCTCTGCATTCATAATAGCAATCTTTTTTTTGCCCATCGCTCTTCTAATTAAGTCACCACGACCAAGAGAGTATCCAGCGAGCTTTCTAACAATCTGCTGCACCTGTTCCTGATAAACAATAACTCCGTATGTAGGCTTCAAGATTTCCTCAAGTTCAGGAACATCATAAGCAATCTCACCAGAGTTCATATTTCTAATATACTCAGGGATATAATCCATAGGACCAGGTCTGTAAAGAGAAATAGCAGCAATGATACGCTCGAAAAGCTCCTTTCCGAATTTATCAAGCTCAGCTTTGAAGTTTTTCTTGATTTCCTCAACCTTCTGAACGTCAGTCTCTTTTCCAAGATAAACAACATCATAGCCCTTACACTGATATGTAGTTTCAAGATTTTTAATCTTTCTAGGAACATCTGAGAACATCTGTTTCATAAGATTCTGCATTCCTGCGGACTCAATCTGAAAGATACCAGAAGTCTTTCCTGTTCCAATAAATTCATAAACGTAAGGGTCAGTTAAAGGAATATCACCTACTTTAAGCTTTTTCTTTAGCATTTGTTTCCTTTCCTCCTAATAAAAATGTGATATCCATAAATTATATGAATTTTTATTAGGAATTATAAGTTATTTAAAATTCTTTTAGATAACTTTTTAATTTTTCTAAAGAGGAATTTATATCATCGTAAGAATATCCTTTTGATAACAAAAATCTATAAATTTTATCAATATTTTTTCTATCATCTAAAGAAGGACTACCTAAACTTTGAAATTTTTTAAAACAAAGATTATAGCAATTATCTAAAGAAGATTCATCTGTAAAAAATTCATCTAAAGAACTTTCAATAAGCTCTTTATTTATTCCTTTTTGAAAAAGTTTTTGCTTGATAACATTTCTGCCCCATTTATTAGGAATAGCTCTTTGCTCTATAAAACACTTCGTATAATAAGAATCATCTATATACCCATAAGAAGCAGCTTTATCTAAAGCAAATTCAATAGATTCTTCTAAAAATTTTTTCTTAATAAGTTTGTCTTTAAGTTCATTTCTAGAATACATCTTTTCAGAAATTCTTTTTAATGCATATTGATAGGCAATTTCTTTGTCATCTTCAATCTTCATTAAACTTATTTCTTCTTCTGTAATTTCTTTATCTTTATATAACATATTTTTAGCTACACCATTAACAGATAAAGAAAAAAGATATTCGCCATCTACAAAAATATTAACTTTTTCTTTGTTACTTTTTTGATATTCAATTTCTGTTATCTTCATATAAATACCTCCAAGTATATAATACCATATTTTTATTAAAATAAAACAAAAAATCATTTCTTTCCAAAATATAAAATTTATAAACAAATCATAAAAAAATCAGAAAATATTCGTTAAAACGTAAAATTATCAAAAAATACTTGACAAATAAAAATTTATATCATAAATTACAATCAGATACAAAAAATGAAATTAATAAAAAATTTCAATGTATCTTTTTTAAAAATTTAATATGGAACTAAAAACAAACCTACCAAATATTTGGTATACAAACTAAGATAAAAGTAATTTTATCTACCTAAATCAAATGTAATCTGGATAGGGAAACCAACCAGATAGAGGGTGCTAGTATTAAACATCCTACGGAGCAAAAGACTTTGAGAAAACAGGAAGCTCCAACTTCAAGTATCAAATGATACTTAAAGATTTGCACTAAATTAAGTCAGAGTTAATTCACAACGTAAACTTGTAAAGTCGTTGGTTCTGTTTTTACAGAATTCCTTTTATAGGACAAACAAGTAGAAAAAAAATGGAGATATGGAAGTCTCCAAATAAAAAAACCACGGAGGGTTATATTATGGTAGTACAACACAATCTTAGAGCAATGAATTCAAACAGACAGTTAAATATTACATCAGGGACAGCAGCAAAATCAACAGAGAAGTTATCTTCAGGTTATAGAATTAACCGTGCAGCTGATGATGCAGCTGGTCTTTCAATTTCAGAAAAGATGAGAAGACAGGTTAGAGGTCTTACACAGGCTTCTAAGAACGCACAAGATGGTATTTCTTGCGTACAGACAGCTGAAGGAGCTCTTGGTGAAGTTCACGATATGCTTCAGAGAATGAATGAACTTGCAGTACAGGCTTCAAACGAAACACTTACATCTGTAGATAGAGGATATCTTGACCAGGAAGTAACAGCTCTTAAGGCTGAAATTGACAGAATTGCTGATAGCACAACTTTCAATGAACAGAATCTTTTAAATGGTGATTTTAAGAATAAAAAGATTCAGGTTGGTTCAGAAAATGGTAATGTAATTGAAATCTCTATAGACGAAATGTCCACAAGTGAACTTGGAATTGATTCAGCAACAGTTGCTGGAGCAGACCAAACAAATTCTAAAGCAGCTATTGATTCAATTAAGGCAGCTATTGAAAAAGTTAGTGCTCAACGTTCTGACCTTGGTGCATATCAAAACAGACTTGAACATACAGTAAAGAATCTTGATAACGTTGTAGAGAATACTCAGGCAGCAGAATCTCAAATTAGAGATACAGATATGGCTAATGAGATGGTTAAGTATTCTAATAACCAAATTTTACAGCAAGCTGGACAAGCTATGTTGGCTCAGTCTAATCAAGCTAATCAAGGAGTTCTTTCTCTACTCAGCTAAATTTTTTACGATAGATATTAAAAAGAGCCACTCTCATACAGAGTGGCTTTTTTTATAAATTCAGAAAAGGATTTCTAAAAAAAATACAAGGAGGTATAAAATTATGACTACTAGAATAACAGGAATGTACTCTGGTTTAGATACTGAGTCTCTTATAAAACAACTTACCTCTTCGTATCAGTCAAAAAGAGATAAAGTATATAAAGAACAACAAACAGTCAAAATTAAACAAGATGTTTGGAAAGATGTAAATAAAGACATAAATACCTATTTTAGTAAACTTTCTAAGTTTAGACTTTCCTCAAGCTACAAAAATAATGAAATTTCAAATTCCAATTCTAAAGTAGCAGATATTTCTGGAGATAATATAACTGGTACTCAATCTGTTGAAGTAAAACAGGTTGCTACTAATACTTTTGTAACAGGGGCAACAATAAATAATTCACTTATTGGACAGAAAGGCATTATAAAAGTAAGAACAAGCAAAGGCGAAACTAGTGTAAATATTACAGAAGATATGACTATGCAAGACCTTGCTACAAAACTTTCAGAATCTGGAATAAATGCAAATTTCGACAGCAAAACAAAGAGACTTTTTTTATCATCTAAAGATACTGGACTTGATAGCAATTTCGAAATAGAAGGAGACAATACTCTTTTAAATTCAGTAGGTCTTGGAATTGCAGCAGTTAAAAAAGAAGGACAAAATGCTATTATTAATTTAAATGGAGCAGATTTCGAACAATCATCAAATATATTTAACATAAATAATATGACCATAACTGCAAATGAAGTTGGAAAGACAACTATTAGAAACCAAGAAAATGACAATGTTTACAATAAGGTAAAAGAATTTATAACATCTTACAATGAAATAATTAAAAAATTAGATACTTTATATAATGATGATTCAGCAAAAGGTTATAAACCTTTAACTGATGATGAAAAAGATGCCTTGTCTGATAGACAAGTAAGTGACTGGGAAGATAAATTAAAGGCAGGGGCTCTTTACAAAGACACATCTCTTAATGATGTTCGTGGTATCTTAAAAAATGCTTTATCCAGTGTGTCAGTAGATGGAATAAGTCTGTATTCAATAGGAATAAAACAAGGAAATTATTTAAATACAGAAAAAAATGAAAGGAATGTTTATAATATTGACGAAGATGCACTTAAAAAAGCTATAAGTGAAGACCCTGATAAAGTCATAAAATTAATAACAACAGCATCTCAAACAATGTATGACAAATTAAATGATAAAATGAAATCATCTTCACTTAATTCAGTTTACAATGTATATAACGATAAACAGTTAAAGAAAGAATATGAAAACTATGAAAAGAAATTATCAGAATGGCAGACAAAGATTCAGCAAATGGAAGACAAGTATTATGCTCAATTTGCTAAGATGGAAACACTTCTTTCTAAGACTCAAAATCAAACAGACTGGATATCTAGTTTCTTTGGCTAATCAAAAAAGAGGACTTATAAGTCCTCTTTTTTATTTGTTAGAAATAAACTTACTAAAATACCAATTACAAGTCCTATAGATGAAATAAGAAAAAACCAAAAAACATAAATCACATTAGATACATCTGTCAAATTAATAATTGGATAAATAAAAGAAAAAATAAATCCAAAAATTAAAGAAACTATTAAGGTATAAAAATATTTCAAATTACTATCCAAAATTATTCCAGCAATAAAAGATAAAATAAAAGTTTCCTTTGCTACAAGCAAAAAGCACTCTACATTATGATAAGGATTAGACAGTATTGGCATAACAAACATAAATATAATCTGAAAAGATAAAATTAAAATTTCTCTTATATACTTCTTCATAAAATTCCCTCCAAATTTTTCTTACTTAATTCTAAAATATAAAAAATTTTTGTCAAGGAATTAAAAATAAAATTAAGATTTTCTTAATTATTTTCTTATTAAATTAATTAAAAATCTTACAAAAATCCCAATTATCTCACCAATAGTTGAAGAAACTAAATACCATAATACGTGAACAAAAGCAGTTTCATTATAATAAATAAAAACAGTAGGAATAAAGAGTAAAACAACAATTATTGGATAAATATATTTAAATTCAATCTTAGAAACAATTCCCATAACAAAACCTAAAACAAAAGTTCCAAGAACAAGTAAAACAATA
>OCVV011192884.1_pt1 | contig 12121 bp, 15 predicted proteins | sample 1539721 | NCBI WGS metagenome assembly OCVV01 (sample SAMN02144230, study PRJEB22623) | gut metagenome | biome: sheep rumen | host: Ovis aries | place: New Zealand | reverse complement strand
GCGGGGGTGGGGGTCTCCCCTGGGGGAGAGGGATCCGTCGGGGAAAATTCTCGGACGACACGATCCGACAGACGGGATCTGACCTCAACCCTGAAAGAGAAACCCCTCCGAAATCGGATCGGATCCTCTCCTCCCCTCGAGGGACTGAAACTGATGAACCTGACCCGAATACGACGACACAGGAGACCATCCCTGAGACATCGGGGAAAATCCTGTCGAGAATACTGATTATAAATGTACTGAATCGACATAGATTTCGATGCTATTATTCAAAGACAGAACGGGGGACCTGTTCCCCGATTGGATCCCGTTCGAGCCTGTCAGACGGATCCTGACGGACATCGGTCTCTCTGAGGTTGAGGTCTCCTCCCTCGAGGGGCCGTTCGATGAGTTCCGTCATCAGGGACCTGACGATCCGCTCAGGCTCCCCGACGGGATCAGGGCCTCCGACGAATGGTTCAGGCTCCTGTTTAGGGAGGAGGGTCGGACCATCCCCTCAACCCTCGACGACGGGACAAAGGTCGTCCAATATGACGACGGGTCGGGGCCTGTGTTCCGACAGATCAATCTCGACAATATCGGGAGGGATTTCCTCTGTCTCCTGTATCTCCGACAGAGAGTCCTCGACCTATGGAAACACGGAGGAATCGAGGGAGTCCTGTCGAACCTGTTCACACAGGAGGCGGGAACCCCGAGGGAGTTCAACAGCCTGACGAACTCTCTCCTCAGATCCGAGGCCCTGACCGATGTCCTGATCCTGAGGGGGTACGATATGACAGACAGGCGGGAGGGGAGACGATCATTCGACCTCCTGACGGATCCTCCCTCGAGGAGGATGACTCTGACGGAGGTCCCGTCAGCCGTTTCCCTCCTGAGAGATACGACGAACCTCTCGAGGCTCATCAGGCAACTCTCCGTCTGTTTACAGGACGGGGGAGGATGGGAGGATCTGACTCAGATCTCCCCGAACGATTTCAGGCTCCCTATTGTGTTCTCCCCTCTCTCCGACAGGCGGGTCGTCAGGAGGACGGATTCATTCGCTCGGGAGACGGCCCTGTCTCGGGAGTTTTGCCTGTGGGAACCCGAAAGGGGAAACAGCCTCCCCTCCATCAGGACGATCTCGGAGAGGAAAGGGATCCCGTATCTCGACCTGTTCAAGACGATGACTCGGGGATATCAGGGAGACGGGTCACATCGGTTCGATGGACTGATGTTCTCGACCCGAGGCCTGTCCGCTCGACTCGTCAAGAAACTCTCATCCGACATCGAGTCTCGGAAACCTATTGACAATTGAAACAGATGAGGCTATATTTATGATAGACGACAGATATACTGACAGGGAGATCAAGTCGATAATCTCGAGGGGGTCCGTCAGACAAAAAGCGAGACTATTCCTCAGGGATCGAATGGGATATTCAGGGCGGGGATTCATCCTCAACTATGGGACCATCGACAGACTCGTCCTGTCCGTCAAAGAGGAGGACCGCGAGAAATGGGAGGAGTTCGTCAGTTTCGGTCTCCGTCTCGAGAACGGGTTCAAGGACCTCGGGAAACTCCTGTCTCAAATCGACATCTATAGGATGGAGGTTCAGATCAGTCTCCTGACGATCCTCGACTCGGAGAAATATGAGATCCTCCTGAACTCCCTCCTGATCCCTCGGGAATACCTGTCGGAGGGACTCCTCCCCGACGAACCTCTCAGGGAGGCCGTCCTCAGGAGACTCGAGGAGGGAGGATCTCCCCTCGGATTGTTCATCCTGACGAAACCACAGATCGACGACGAGGGATGTCTCGATCTCGGGATCTCAGAGGGGGCGACGAAACGGGCGGGAGAGTCATATTCGGTCCTCCGAGAGATGTTGAACGATTTCGTCCACTATGAGGAGGCGATGTGGAGGAGGATTCGGGAGTCGAAACTCGACATCCCCGAATATGCGGATCAGATGTCCGTCAATAGGCAATTAGCGGAGAGGCCGATCTCCTATAGTGTTCGATGGGACGGGGTTCAGGACTCCCGTCTGTTCAAATTCCCTCCGTCAGGACAGCCTCATCGGAGGAACGGCCCCCAGGAGTTCCCGTTTCCCGCTATGAGGGAGATAGTCGAGAGATATTCGTTCAGGCTCGACGACATCCCCCTCGATGAAAATAAGGTAATAGAGTTTTACAAACAGATATGAAAGAAGAACAGACCATCATTCAGGCCCCTGAGATCAACCCGAGATCGGGACGAACAGGAGAGGAGAGGACCTCGACGGAGGGAAAATTCATCAAGGTCGGACGACACGGGGCCGAGAGACTGATGACCTCGGATCCACAGAAAGACGAGAAAATGTTGAGGGGGGTCGCCCTCCCCCAGGGGGTCCCTGAACCTCAGACCCTCGAGGAGAGACTCAAACTCGTCAAAAGGCTGATTGCTCAGTCGATGGGGGTTCAGGACATCGAGTCGGGAGTCCCTGACAGGCTCGGATTCAATATCACGAATCAGGCGGAGAGGGATGTCCTGTTCGGGGTCCTCAAACTGATGACGGATTCGGACTACAGGGGAGAGTTTCAGGTCCCGACGACACAGGTTCTCCGACAGAAATTCGAGGAGAACACCCGTCCCGTTGAGGCTCAGACGAAAGGGTTCGAGGTCCTATCGACTCACATCGGGGGAGCCTATGAGAACATCGAGTCCGTCCCGTTCGTCCGCATCACACAGAAATCCCTCATCGAGGCAATCGGTTACGATCCCGAGTCTCAGTCCGACAAAGCAAGGGTCGGAGGGGCCGTCAGGGACCTCGCTATGAAACAAAATTTCCTGATGTGGACCCGATTCAAAAGGGACGACAAAGGAAAGGTCGTCAGGGATAAGAACGGGAGGACGAGGTTCGAGATCGTCTCGACATTCTCCCCTGTCCTGAATGTGAATTTCGTCTCCGAACAGGAGGAGGGGAGGGGTCTCGTCCTCAAATACTACGAGATTTCTCTCTCCCCGATCCTCCTCGATCAGGTCTCTCGGGAATACGGGGGAGTTGGGGGAGGATATTTCCTCCTCATCCCTGAGAACTACAATTCGGAGATTCAGGAGGCCTATAGGAAACGATTCCCGTATCGGAGTCGAGTCTCCCCGATTGTTCAGGCCCTCTGTTTTTGGCTCCGATTGATTGTTCAGGAGAGACAGAATCAGGTCAGGAACCCCCTCCGATTGTGGAAACAGACCCGAGGCAAGAAACAACCCCCGAGGAAGATCTCGTCGGAACTGAGGGTCGGATATGCGGACCTCTGTCGGAGGCTCAATGTCTCGGAGTCATCCATCAGGAAACAGAAATCCCGCATCTCTCAGAACATCGAGGACGGGATCAGTATTGCTCGGGATATTGGGTACATCACAACAGCCTCGAACGACATCCTCTCAGGGGAGTACATTTTCGACCTCAACCTCAACTATTATCCGTCCCGATATGCTCAGGGAGAGTCCCCCGAGGAGGGTCCTGAGGCCTGAAATCCCGTACTATAGAAAATATAATTATTACATTATTACATTATTACATTGGTCGATAATCGTCTGATTTATAGGCGGTTATCGATTTCATTTTCACGCGGGTCGGGTATTATTACATTGTTACATTATTACAAAACGGGGGTTTTCGGGGGTTTTTCCGTACCAACCTGAGGACACATCTGTCGAGGTTTCAGTACACATCTGTAGAGACGACCTCTCCCCCTCGACGGGCGGGCGGGAACCCGTCCCCGAGTTTTCAGTACATATCTGTAGAGGTTTCAGTACACATCTGTAGGTGTTTCAGTACACATCTGTAGGCGTTTCAGTACACATCTGTAGAGCGGGACCCTCAAAAATCGGCCTCTGAGGGGCCTCTGACGGGGGGTCCCTTTGTACAATATATTCCAATAGACTCCAATAGAGTCCAATTGGATAGGAATGAGGGGTCGAGACTCAGGTCTCTGACCCGTCTCTCCCCTCCTCATTTCGAGGGAAAACAAAGGGAAAACAAAGGAAAGTCCCTCGAGCCTGAGAGAACCTCCCCCAGGAGGCCCCTCTCCCTCCCTCGGAGGTCATCAAGTCAGGAGACAGGATTCGTCAGGGCGGTCCGTCCGCTCGGGTTCTTACAATCCCCTCTCGAGGCATATTTCACTATAGTAGTGAGGGAGTAGTTTCGGCCTGATGGAGGAATCGTTCTCAGGGTCGTCTGATTGTTGAAAACTTTCCCCTCAGGATAGTATAAAAGTAGTTAAATTTGTTTGATAAACGAATGAAAATGACTATCTTGTGGATATGAAACAGAGGCTCAAAATACGGGATTTCTCCCCCCTTTTCGAGGGGGTGCGGAGTCACTCGTCGAGGCTGAACATCCTCGACAGGGATGAGAACGGAGAGAGGATCTCTGTCCTGACCCTGTTCGGGGTTGAGGTCAGGGGATCGAGGCGGGTTCTCGAGCGGGTCAGGGATGGTCTCATCAGAAACGGGGGGCCTCAACGGATTACGGATTTCAAATCATAGCAATATGGGACGACAAAAGAACGACGGACGGGGCCGTCTCGGAGGACGAAAGAAAGGGACCCCGAACAAAGCGACGACGAGCCTGAAAAATTGGCTCTCAGGGGTCCTCGAGACCAACAGGAACCAATTCGAGAAAGACCTGAAATCCCTCCTCCCTGAGGAACGGGTCAAGGTCCTCTCAGGACTATTCGCCTATGTCATCCCGAAACAGGCCTCCCTGACTCTCGAGGAACAGATCTCCTCTGAGACGGAGGCCCTGACTCGATGGCTCGAGACGGCTCCTGAGGAGGCTATCGACGGGATTGCAAAACGGGTCCTCGAACTACAGGAGGCAAACAAACAGATCGAGGGGGATGAATAATCGGGAGGCATTGATTCAGGCCGTCAGGGGCGGGTCCCCTGAGGGGTCGGCCCCTCGGATCTATGATCTCAGGAAATACGGGGGGCGGGATCTGATTATCTCGGGGACTCCCCTGTCGGAGGAGACTCTCCGTCTGAAAGCGGAGGAGAACCTGAACCGATGGAGGGGACATCTCCTCGATATGGTCCTGAGGGGTCATTTCGGCCTCCTCGAGAACGATCAACGGGTCTCCCCTGACGATTGGAGGTCCATCAGGGGACAGGTCCCTGTCGAAGTTCGGGAGAGATTCGATGTCAGGTTCAGGACGGAGGGGGTCGGATGAGGCGGTCCCTGAGTTTCAGGTCTCCCCTCGGGTTCCCTGTCTCCTGTGAGATCTCCGTCGAGGTCGGGAGAGACGGCCTCCCCGAGATCCTCTCCTCCGTCGAGATCGAGACCTCTCCCTCGGGGAACAGGATCCTCAGTCAGTCTCCCGTCGAGGAGGTTGAGGTCCTCCTGATTTATCGGGATTGGAGGAGGAGATCCGAGAATCAGGGCAAGATTCGGAGGATTGACACGGATACGGAATTTCGTAATTATCAAAGATATGGCAATATCAAACAGACAGAAACTCGTCAAAATGGCAAACGGGGCCTCTCTCGACGATATGGTCCGATATTCGATTGACTATTCCCTCGACATCAGGGGAAACCTGACTATTTGGGGCGGGATGGAGTTCTCCTCCGACGACCTCCTCGGGGGGATCGACATCCCGAAACAGAGAGTCGCTCGGAGGCTCCGTCCCCTGTATGAGTATCATCGGGAGTCCCCCTATACGGCACGGATCTATCAGATGGAACAGGAACTCGACGGGACCATCTCTGACGAGACCCTCATCGAGGCCCTCAGGGAGTTCCGACAGGGACATCCTGACGACGGGTTCGGATGGAGGGCTATGATGGTTCAAGCCTGTTTGAAATGGTGTTCACGAAAGGATCCCGAATACACGGACGAGGAGAAACGGATCCTCTCCCTGAGGCGGGATCGGGACGACGAACAGGAGGTCCTCGACAGGCTCCTGAAACAGGAGAGACAGGACATCCTCAACCTGTGGGGGGTCGATTGTCCTCCCGACATCAACCTCGGGGAGAACTATCAGAGGCGACTGATGGAGGGAAAGGGGGCGGTCTCGGAATGGTTCCGTCAGGAGTTCGAGCGGATCGGGGGGAATTGGTTGAGACTCTATTCGAGGTAGAACTCGGATGAATTATTACATTGTTCGGGGACGGGGAGTCGGGAGATTCTCCGTCCTGTTTCGTTTCGGGCCTCAAAACGGGCCTATTTTGGCGATAAACGCCCCGAGGGGATAAATCCCCCGTCTCGGGTCTATAACCCCGCGAAATCGAAAAATAGCGGGGGAAAATGCGGGAAATGCGGATCCCCTTACGCGCACGCGGGAAAAGACCCCCGAATGACCCTCAGAAATCCCCTCCGTCAGGAGATTGGGATATGTGAAAAATGTTGAAAAATGTTCAATCGAGTGAACAATATTCAAAAATAATTATTACATTTGTGTCGGATTCAATAAAGACGGACCGATTATGACGACAGCAATCGACATCAGAACGACTCAGGACCTCTCTCGGGGGGCCATCGACAGGGAGAGACTCCTCGATCTGTTCATCTCCTCTCAGGACAGGAAACCGACGACCCTCGGACTCTATCGGAGGACCCTGAACCTGTTTTTCGATTGGGTCGAGTCGAGGGGATATTCCCTGAACACTATGACCCGACCTCAGGTCATCGAATACAAAGAGAGCCTCATCTCGGAGGGGAAATCGGGCCTGACGATAACCTCCTACCTGACCTCCGTCCGTCTGTTCTACCAATGGGTCGAGGCTGAGGGAGTCTATCCGAATATCGCAAAGGTCCTCAACCTCCCGAAACGGAGGAAAGAGTTCAGACATCAACCTCTCCGACCCGCTCAGGCTCGGGATCTCCTGAGGGAGACCCAGGGGACAGGATCCTCGAGGGATTTCGCCATCGTGAACCTCCTCCTGAGGACGGGACTCAGATGTATCGAGGTCATCCGTCTCAATGTCGGGGATATCTCCTACAAAGGGGGACAGAGGGTCCTCCTGATTCAGGGCAAGGGTCGGGACGAGAAAGACAATTTCGTCATTCTGACGGACAAAGCCTATCAGCCGATTCAGGACTATCTCAGGGAGCGGGGACCCGTCCGTCCTGAGGATCCGATGTTCGTCTCCGAATCCAACAGGGACAGGGGGTCGAGAATGACGACCCGTTCCGTCTCGAGGATTGCGAGAACGAACCTCAACGGGATCGGCCTGACGGACAAAGTATTCACGGCCCACAGCCTCAGACATACGACAGCCGTCTCCATCCTGAGAGCGGGCGGGACCCTCGAGGATTGTCAATTGACCCTCCGTCATTCCAACCCCGCGACGACGGAGATATACACGGCTTTCGCTGATGAGGAGAGACGGCTCGAGCGGAATGTCGAGGGCCTCATCGATAACCTGTATTGATCAGGATCGGAAACTATTGACAAATTTTGCTCAAAACCTTACTATTTGACAGAATGACGAACGGACAGACACATCAGGCCCCTCAGGGACATCCCGAGACTCAGAAACTCGCCTCGATTGCGGGACGGGTCCTCCGTCGGGGTCGGATCTATTCCCCCGATCAGGTCGTCTCCCTCCTCGAGGAGACCCTGAAAATCTCTCGGGAGAGGGCCGTCAGGGGGTTCTCCCTGATGGTTGAGGCGGGGATCCTGACAGACAGGGCGGGGGTCCGTCTGACGATGTAATAATGTAACAATGTAACAATGTAATAATTCAAGGCTATGACTACAAATTACACCGCATCCGAGAGGACGAACAAATTCGTCGTCGCTCTCAAAATGATGGAGGAGGCTGAATCAGCCGTCCTCGATGCTATGTCCGAGACCTACGGGGAGACTCAGGGGGATCAGATGACTCACGAACTCCCGTTCGGGGCCATCAATGACGAGATTCTCAGATGTATGAGATGTGTCATCCTCGAGGACCTGTATCAGGCCCCTCAGGAGGCTATGTAATAATGTAATAATGTAACAATGTAATAATTCAAATGTTCAACCCCGAATCGACAAAGATCAGTTATTTCAGGCCTCCCGTCGCCCCTGTCAAGGGTCCCGACGGGCGGGTCGTCAAGAAAGCGAATCAGATCCCCGAGACGGGTCTGACTATCTATCAGGTCTATCGTCTGATCCTCGGAGAGGGCAAGAAAACGAACCTCAGGAAACTGACGGAGACCCTCAGATCCATCGAGGACAAAGATGAGGCGGGGACATACAAGAAAACGGAGTTCCCGTTCGTCACATTCGGAGGGGAGTTCAGTCCGTCCCGTTCCATCAGGAACCTGACATCAACCTCGAATCTCGTCGTCCTCGATTTCGACCACATCGGACGGACTGATGAGGTCGAGACCCTCAAACAGACCCTCTCTCAGGACAGGGATCTCGATCCGATCCTCCTGTTCATCTCTCCCTCGGGGGACGGCCTGAAAGTCGTCGTCAATATCCGACAGGAGATTCGGGGAGACGAAGATTTCAAACGGGCCATCAGGAGCCTGTCGAACTATCTCGGACAGAAATACGACCTCGAACTCGATCCCTCGGGAAAGGACATCTGTCGGACCTGTTTCCTCCCCTATGACCCGACGGCCATATATCAGGAGGCGGGACAGGGGTTCGATGTGGACCGATGGACCCCTGTTGAGGCTCCCCGTCCTCAGGCCCCCCAGGGGAGACCCCTCGGGGAGACGATGGGACTGACGGGAGGGCCGTCTGACTATGATCGCGCCCTGATAGCCGTCGAAGATATCGAGTGGTCGGGGATCTGTCTGACGGACGAGTATTCAGATTGGAGGGATGTCGGATTCGCCCTCTCTGATCTCGGGGAGGCGGGGAGATCCCTGTTTCACAGGCTCTCCTCAATGTCCTCGAAATACAACCCCGAGGCGACTGACAGACATTTCACGGAGGCCCTCTCGAGTCGATACACAGGACCCCGAATCCATCTCGAGACCCTGTTCTCGAGGGCAAGGGACAGAGGGGTCAGGATGCGGAGTTCCTCCGTCTATTCGAGGCCTCAGACGAGACAGACCCCTCGGGGGAGTCAGCCGTCAGGCCCCTCAGATGTTCCCCCTGTCGGACCTCAGGACATCCCTGAGGGATATGTCGTCAGGGAGGCTCAGGAACCCTCCCCGAAATGGCTCCTCGAACCGACGACGGAGACGGAGGTCATCGAGCGGGAGTCGAACCTCCCCGAGGCCCTCGAGACAGGATATCAGGTCAGGAGCGGACAGGGCCTCCGTCAGAAACTCCTCCTCCTGTCGGGGAAACTGACGACCATAGCGGGCGGGACAGGACACGGGAAAACCCTCCTCCTGATGAACCTCCTCCTCAATGTCTCGAGGATCTATCCCGACAGGCGGTTCATATTCCTGACCTATGAGGAGAATCAGGACACGATCCTCGAGTATCTGTTGAATATCTATCTCTCGGATCTGAACCTGATGAGGGCGGGGGATTGGAGGTCGAATCGGGTCCTCATAAAGGAGTATTTCTCGGGTAAGGGGACGACGAATTTCAACCCGTCTCAGGTCCCTGATTTCAACAGGAGGAAAGGTCTGTTCTTCAAAGACTACATCGAGAACGGGAGGATCCTCATCAAATACATCGACTCCGACTCGACGAAACTCTGTCGGGACATCAAGTTCCTGTCGGCCCCCGAGAACCATATCGGAGGGGTATTCGTGGACTATTTCCAATGTATCAACCCCGACCCCTCAAAGCGGTTCCCGACCCGTCAGGAGGCCCTCAAATCGATCTGTTTTGAACTGAAAGACATAGCAAACGAGACAGGCCTCCCCGTCGTCCTCGGATGTCAGTTCAATCAGGAGGTACAATCCCCGACGGATGTCCTCCTCAACAAGATCGGGGAGGCGGGGGACATCTCCCGAATCGTCTCCGAGTGTTGGGGGTTGTGGCAAATGGGAAAGGACATCGGACGGACCCTCTCCTCCTCGGAGAATCAGAAAGTCGAGGCCCTGAACTCAAAGGATTTCGGGATCACGATGACGGACTCATATCTGAGGGGGATGTTCCTGAGGGTCCTGAAATCCCGCATCGTCGAGACAGGATCCGACGAGATGTTCAGTTTCAGGGGCCTGACGGGAAAGATCTATCCGAACGACCCCGACCTGATCGAGGGAGCGGGGGTCCTCTCTCGGAACGATTGGGACAGGCCTGATCCTCAACTCAACCTCGAGGAGGACGAGGACCTCCCCCTATAAACACGAACGAATATGAGAATCATATCAGTAGCAAACCACAAAGGGGGAGTCGGGAAAACGACATCCGTCCTCAACCTGGGGGCGGGCCTCGCAAGGGCGGGGAAACGGGTCCTCCTGATCGATCTCGACCCTCAGATGAACCTGTCTCAGGGTCTCGGGATCCAATCCTCCGACAGGTCGATATATGAGGCCCTGTCGGGCAAATGTCGCCTCTCTCCTGTTGAGGTCTCCGAGGGTCTGTTCGTCGTCCCGTCGTCCTATGATCTCAGGCGGGTCGAGTCCGAGTTCCTGACTCGCATCGGGGGACAGGTCCGTCTCAGGAAACTCCTCTCGGAGGTCTCGGGGTTCGATGTCTGTCTGATCGATTGTCCTCCCTCATTGGGGATCCTGACGACGAACGGATTTTCAGCCTCCTCCGATGTCATCGTCCCCCTGACTCCCGAATACTATTCAGTACAGGGGATCGTCAAACTCCGTCAGGCTGTTGAGGAGGTCAGGGAGAACCTGAACCCCGATCTCTCCCTCTCGGGGATCCTGATAACCCTGTACAACAAACAGAAAATCGTTCACAGGGATATCGTCTCGACGATTGAGGATCAGTTCGGGGACATCGTATTCAGGACGAGGATCAGGTCCTCCGTCGCCATCGAGGAGGCCCCGTATCAAGGGCAAGATGTGTTCAGATATGCCCCGAACTCGAACGGGGCAAGGGATTACGGGAGTCTCTGTCAGGAGGTTCTCGAGCGGTTCCCGATGTAATATTGTAATAATGTAATAATGTAATAATTAAATTCTATGGGACAGAAAAAATCATTCGCCTCCTCGACTCAGGCTCTCCTCGGGGGACCCGTCAGGGAAACTCCGAAAGGAGGGGAGCGGGGACCATCGAAAGAGAAACGACCCGTCGGGAGGCCCCGCATCTATGGGAACCATAACAAGACGACGACCTCACAGGAGGGACTGAGGGACGGCCTGACCCGAATGACATTCATCGTCAGTCAGGAGAAACAGGACAAACTCAAATATATCTCCTATTTCGAGGGGGTCTCTCTCCGACAGATCCTCGACGAGGCTATCGACGACTACATCAACAAATACGAGGGACAGGTCGGAGTCATTGAACTGAACTAAGCAAACACACATATCGATATGAAAACAATTGAGAACATCAAACTCCTGACGATCCCCGAGACGGCTCAGGTCCTCGGAGTATGCACGGCCACAATCAGGAGGCAAATCAAGGGCGGGAAACTCCCGTCCGTTCAACTCGGACAGACATTCGTCAAGGTCTCCGACATCTGTCAGAAACTCGGGGTCGAGTCGATTGACCTGTCCCGATTCGAGGAAAACTGAGGGAGGGGCCTATGATGACGGACAGCGAAATGAGAGAGGCCGTCAGGGGCCTGTTCACACAGGAACCCGACGACAGGATGAGACAGGCCATCGAGAGACTGACTCAGGGCCGTCCCCTCGACGAACATTTCACGGACCTCGCCCTCTCCGTCCTCGAGGAGGATCTGATGACCTATGAGGATTTTTCCCGAGAGGTCGAGAGGGACCATCCGTCGGGAGAGTTCCTGTCGGATTGGGTCGTCGTCTCGAGACCCGCTCTCAGGAACATCCTCAGACTCGTCGTCAGGGATGCGATCGGGATGACGGACAATCTCGACTCCGTTCGGAAGATCGTCAGGGAGATGGGTCTCAGGCCCTCGGGGGAGTTCCGCATCTCTGAGGAGGACGGGACTCGGACGATATGGGATGACTCGGAGGGGATCGGTCTCAGGTTCCGAAAGGGGGAGAGGCTCTCCCTCCATCTCGGGGAGATCATCATCAAGGATCCCGAGAAGATCTCGACGGAGGACGGGATGAGGAGACTCGACGAGACCCGTTCGAGACTCCTGTCATTCGCTCGGGTTCAG
>OCVV011283979.1_pt1 | contig 12122 bp, 7 predicted proteins | sample 1539721 | NCBI WGS metagenome assembly OCVV01 (sample SAMN02144230, study PRJEB22623) | gut metagenome | biome: sheep rumen | host: Ovis aries | place: New Zealand | reverse complement strand
TTACAGTTTACAGTTTACGGTTTACAGTTTACAGAATTCTTGAACTTCTTGAACTCCTTGAACTTCTTGAACCCCTTAAACTCTTTAAACGTTTTCCGCGCATAAAAAGCGCGCCTTTGTGCAAAAGCATCAAGGAAGGCTGCAAAGCAGTCTCGACGCAGTCAACCTTTAACCTTTAACCGTTACAAAGTTACCACTCGTTGTCCCAAAGGGACTTGCTCGTGTATTCCTTAGCGCCGATGTCCGAACCGGTGCCATCGCCGCCACTGATGAGGATTTGTTCACCATTACTCTCATCGCTTGCAGTAAGCATGGCTACACTTCTCATGCCAAGTTCAACGGCAAGAAATGCCGGTGTGATATATGTCTTTTTCATATTACTTCAGAATCTTTTTGCCGTTAATAATGTTAATACCCTTCTGGGCCTTATTCAGGCGCTGACCAGCAAGGTTGTATATTGCTCCCTCGTTAAGGTTATCGTTAACGTTAAGGTTCTCAATACCAGTTGCATCATCGTCGAAGTCGAAGCTGAGAGCCTTTACACCGCTACCGCTTCCTACCGTGAAGTAGGCGCGGAAGCCCTTCATATCGACAGCAGAACCTGTAAGTTTCTTCAGCTGGCTCGATGTGTTGATGTAGAAGCTGCCCACAGGAATTGAAGTCTTGGCGAAGTTGCCAATCATGTTCACGCCACCTTCTGCTACCGTGCTTGCTGCTGTCACAATAGTCTTGTTGGTTGCTGTGATTGGATCTGTAACTGCGCTTGAAGGCTTAACAATATAGGGCTTTCCTGCTTCAATGGTGGTTGTTACCTGAGTGAATACCATACTGGCACTTTCGCCAGTTCCGTTCACATGATCCAGTTCACGCACTTCCCATCCGCTGGGAATGTCATAGTCGAAAGGCAGACAGAGACCAATCCATTCACCGGCAGGAATGTTGCGGGCAACGTTCACATTCTTGGCTGTCAATGTGAAGTTCGGGTCTAAATTGAAGCTGGTCTTTGTTTCGCCGAGGTTCAAAACATAGGATGTCCTGCTGGTGCCAACCTCATTATAGAAAGTATCCCAATCAGCATCATTGAACCACTTGCCTGCGTGAACTTCCTTGGAACCGAAGGTGGGATGGTTTTCTGCGCTAAGGTCTTGAGTGAAGTTGTCGCTTCCTAAATTCCAGCAGAGTTGGCCAGAAGCAACAGCATCGTCGGCAATTTCTGAAGGCCGACCATTGCTAGTGTTCTCATTAGAGGATCCGTCGTTGCAAGTGCCGCTTGATGCTGTATAGTAGCAATTGGTGAAATAGCAACCATTGTTGCGACCGAAGGCTGTTGATGTATTTCCATTATTCTTAATGGTTCCGCTATTGTAGCAATTGCGAACATTAGACCAACCTCCGCCAAGCCAGCCAGACATTGCGCCGCCATCTTTATTTGAATTGACTTCGCCTGTATTATAGCAATTAAGTAAAATAATAGAAGCGCTGCCACTCATGTTCACACCAATGATACCTGCGCCGTTAGTTCCCTTAGCTGAGATATTCGCTTCGTTGCCACAATTCCATATGTTTGTCATCTTAGTATTTCCGCTGCCTCCTTTTGTACCGCCAACGATACCGCCGACATAATCAACTCCTTTTACAAAACCTTTGACAATAACGTTCTTTATGAATACGCCATCGGTAACAACACCAAAGAGGCCTTGATAGCTATAGTCGTCATAATTGTTGATGCAGAGTGTTACAGAATGATTATGACCATCGAAGGTTCCTATGTAGGGATGATCTTCTGTGCCAATGGGAAGGTAGCCAAAACCGTCAGGCTGAGTGATGTCTGCTGTCAATTCTGCATTAACCGTTGTGGCTCCATCTCTGACTAATTCAGAGAAAGCCTGTAATTCATTAATATTTTTTATTTGAACTATGTCATTGACCAAATTATAGTTATAATAGTTTGGATCATGAGTGGAACCATAGAACACTCTTTGGCTTGTGCTAAACGGAAGAGGAGTTGCGTCTGTTCCGAGAGTTTGGAACCAGTTTGAGCCGCCACTTTGGTTTCCGTTCAGATTATAACAGAGTTCGCCAGAAGATAATTTGCTGTCGTTAGCATTAACTTTGAAACAGTTCGTAGTACTTGGATTGTGACGAGCGAAGTCTGCACTATTGCCTGTCTGAGTGTATGAGACAGGAGCGACAAGGCAGTTTTCATATTTATTATCAGCTTCGCTACCAGCCCAGCCCACAAGTCCGCCATTTCCTTGATACCCCGTAGGCGTTGTGATTGAACCAAGGAACGCACAGTTTCTTAGGGTTGCTTTTGCTTCCATGTTGGCAAAGAAACCTCCACAAGTTGCATCATTGTCTGAGTTTGTGCCTGTAAAGCTGACAGCAGTCTTTACAACAACATTCTCGATGAGAGTACCATCACTGTCAGAGCGACCGCCGAGGCCACCCACGCAGTTGCTGTTTGCAGAAGTTGCGTTGCCTTCTACGATGAGGTTCTTGATGGTCGCAGCATTAATGTAAGCAAAGAGACCAGTACGACCAGTAGTGCCATTATTAACGATATCTATTTGAATGGTATGTCCCTGACCATCAAATGTGCCAAAGAATGCAGCAGCCTGACTCGTTCCAATAAAGCCCTGCTTATATGCTGTGTAGTCAATGTTAGCCGTCAGTTTTGCATTAGCTATTACACTAATTTTTTTCACGTAATCTGCGAACCAATGTAAATCGTTGGCAGAACCAATGCTGAAGTATCCTTCACCATCTGGTGTAAGGTGATGCACATCTAAAGAGTTGCAAACGGTACAAAATCCATTACTTAAATTATGAGCAGGCATATCTGTAGAATTATTGCTATAACCTGATGCTGATGACCCGTTACAATTTGAACTTACCGCGTAAACTCTGCTATGACCAGTGGAGAATGGAACGGGGAAAGCATCAGTTGTACCAGTTAGATTTTGATACCATTTGATATCAGTTTGCTCGCCATTCAGTTTGAAGCAGAGTTCACCAGAAGTGATAGTCCCATCACTACTTCCGAGATCATAACAGTTTGTCTGGGTTTTGCTTCCACGAGCCCATTCTCCGTTTTCGACAGAACCAATGTTGTAGCAGTTGTTAAAGAATGCCCATTTGCCTGTCCAACCACAAAAAATGCCATTCTCCTTACCACCACTAATATTTCCTTTGTTGTAGCAGTTTTTAAATAAAATCTTGGTTGTACCATAGTTACATCCAAGGAAGCCTGCATTGTTTGGTTTTTCAGAACCACCAGTCACATTGGCTTCATTGCCACAGTTCTCAAAAGTTAGAAATCCATCATTGTTGCAGCAACCTACAAAGGCTGCAAGACAATGACCGTCGGTCCCAGTAATGGTACAGGATGAATCAACAATAAGGTTCTTGATTGTTGCGCCTCCACTGACAACACCGAAAAGACCCTGCTCCTTGACAGAACCATTAATTGTCATATTTGTAATCCTGTAACCTTGCCCATCGAAGGTCCCTTTAAACTTATTACTATTTGTGCCAATAGGAGTCCATGGATTATAACTGCTCAAATCAATGTTTGCTGTCAGCTTTGCATTACGTGACTCAGTGCCATCGTTAATGCCATCAGCATAGGCTTTAAGTCCTGCAGCATCAGAAATGGATACGTCTTCCGCCCAGCCGGGCAACACTGCTGCCGCGAGCAAAAGCGTGAAAAATAACTTTTTCATTGTTTTTGTTTGTTTAAAAGATAAAATAATATTTTGTTTATTTGTATTTACACATAATCGGGCGCAAAGTTACACATTATTATATATATATAAGCGTATTTTTGCAAAAAAAACATATAATTGTGGCTGGTTTGGTAAAATAATGTGACGGACGTCTAATGGCGTGATAAATTCCGCAAAGCTATTTTGACTCAGTCAACCGTTATTCCGAACACGAATTACTCAAATTAACACGAACCAAAGGTCGACGGCCGTAGGGAACTGCAAGTCGCTGGCGCTTCAGCGGAAAAGCAAAGTCAATTGCTCGATTTTTTCTTTTTTTATTGCGAAAGCATGCTAAAAAATCGAAATACGCGAAAACTTGTTCTTACTGATGACTGACCAGTGGTCTGCTTTATTATAAATAAAGGTTGATATTGTTTTGAATCATCTTGAAAGTGAACTTTTAGAGTGATTCTCAATAATATCAACTCATCATCAGTGAGAAGGATACCTTTTTGTTTTTGTAATCTTTTCGTCTTTTCGCGCTTTTTCGTGATCCAGATTTTATTGCGAAAGCATGCTAAAACCGCTAAATACGCGAAAACTTGTTCTTACACAGATGACACGGATTCTTAAACTCTTTAACTGCTTAAACTGTTCACTTTTTTAGAAGGACGCGTCCCTATGGCGATAGGGACGCGTCCTTCTGGCGATAGGGACACGTCCCTCTGACGATAGGGACGCGTCCCTAAAATCCACGTGAGGATTTTTCCTTAAAGACCTTAAAGACTTTAAAGACCTTAGGGACTTTAAAGACCTTAGGGACTTTAAGGACCTTAGGGACCTTAAGGACTTTAAGGACTTTAGGGTCACTGCAACTTGGCGAGGGTCTCTTTGATGCGGCGCATGGCTTCGACGATGTTCTCGTCGCTGGTGGCATAGCTCATGCGGAAGCATTTGGGACTGCCAAAGGCGTCGCCGCCTACGGTTGCTACATGGCCCACTTCGAGCAGGTACATGGCAAGGTCGGTGCTGTTGTTGACCATTGACCATTGACCATTGACCATTGCCTTCTTGCCAAAGAAGCTGCTGCACTTGGGGAAGAGATAGAAGGCGCCTTGCGGGTCGTTGACCTCGAGGCCGGGTATCTCTTTTGCCAGACGAACGATGAGGTTCTTGCGACGCTCGAAGGCCTGACGCATCTCCTCGACGCACTCCTGCGGACCTGCAAAGGCGGCTTCTGCTGCCTTCTGGCTGACGGAGCATGGGCCGCTGGTGTACTGTCCCTGGAGCTTGTTGCAGCCCTTCACTATCCACTCGGGTGCTGCGATGAAACCGATGCGCCAGCCAGTCATGGCGTATGCCTTGCTGACGCCGTTGATGACGACTACTCTCTCCTTTATTTCGGGGAACTGAGCCATGCTGGCATGTTCGCCGACGTAGTTGATGTGCTCGTAAATCTCGTCGGCAATGACAATCACTTGCTCGTGACGGAGCAGCACGTCCTTCAATGCCTCGAGTTCCTTCTTACTATAGACGGAACCCGTCGGGTTGCTGGGCGAGCAGAGGATGAGTGCCTTTGTCTTAGGCGTGATGGCTGCCTCGAGTTGCTCGGGCGTGATCTTGAAGTCCTGCTCGATGGTTGCTTCGATGAAGACGGGCGTACCTTCTGCCAGCAGTACCATCTGCGGGTAGCTCACCCAATAGGGAGCGGGGATGATGACCTCGTCGCCAGCGTTGACGACAGCCATGATGGTGTTGCAGACGCTCTGCTTTGCGCCGTTCGACACGAGGATTTGGCTGGGCGTATAGTCCAGGCCGTTCTCGTTCTTGAGTTTAGCCACGATGGCTTTCTTCAGCTCGGGATAGCCAGGAACTGGGCTGTAGCGGCTGTAGTTCTCCTCGACAGCCTTGATGGCTGCTGCCTTGATGTGGTCGGGCGTGTTGAAGTCAGGTTCGCCCACACTCATGTTGATGACGTCCACGCCTTGTGCCTTGAGCTCGCTGCTGCGCTGACTCATGGCAAGTGTTGCGCTAGGTGAAAGGCGTTGCAGCCTCTCGGAAAGATTTGTGTTCATTGCGGTAGGTTTTTCTAGGATGGCCTAGGAATTACTAGTTAAACTAGTAAGAACTAGTTATAACTAGGGTTTCTAGGTTATTTTTAACTTTCAACTCTAAACTTTCAACTTTCAACTTCACAATTTGTGTCCCATTCGTGTGCGCTTTGTCTCGAGGTAGCGGCGATTGTATTCGTTTGGCTTGACCACGATGGGAACGTTCTCGACGATGGTGAGGCCGTAGCTTTCCAGGCCGACACGCTTCACGGGATTGTTGGTGATGAGACGAATCTTGCCGACGCCCATCTCACGAAGTATCTGGGCTCCAACGCCATACTCGCGTTCGTCGGGACGGAAGCCGAGGTGTATGTTGGCATCGACAGTGTCGTCGCCTTGCTCCTGGAGCTTATAGGCGGCTATCTTGTTCATCAGTCCAATGCCGCGGCCCTCCTGGCTGAGATAGACGATGAGACCCTTGCCTTCCTTTTCGATCATGCGCATCGACTTGTGGAGCTGCTCGCCACAATCGCAACGCTGACTGCCGAAGATGTCGCCCGTCATACAGCTGGAGTGCATACGCACCAGCACAGGCTCGTCCTCAGTCCATGTGCCTTTGTAGAGGACGACGTGCTCCAAGCCGTTGCTCTTCTGGCGGAAAGGAATGATGTGGAAGTGTCCGTCGGCAGTCGGCATGTCAGCTTCGACGCCACGCTCTACGAGCGATTCCTGCTTCAGGCGATAGGCGATGAGGTCGCGGATGCTGATAATCTTGAGTCCATGCTCGCGAGCCACCTCCTTGAGCTGTGGCATGCGTGCCATCGTGCCGTCCTCGTTCAGGATTTCTATGAGGGCAGCAGCCGGCTGCAAGCCAGAGAGGCGGGCAAGATCGACGGCCGCTTCCGTGTGTCCAGCGCGGCGGAGGACGCCTTTGTCCTGTGCGTAGAGGGGATTGATGTGGCCTGGGCGACCGAAGTCAGACGGTTTGCGATTGGGGTCGGCAAGTGCACGGATGGTTGCAGCGCGGTCGTGTGTGCTGACACCCGTCGTGCAGCCCTCCAGGAGGTCCACCGTCACGGTGAACGGCGTGCCAAGCATGCTTGTATTGTCTTCCACTTGATGGTCCAGTTCGAGTTCAGCAGCACGGCTCATCGTGATGGGTGCACAAAGCACGCCTCGGCCGTTACGCAGCATGAAGTTGACCTTCTCGGGTGTAATCATCTCGGCAGCCGTGATGAAGTCGCCCTCATTCTCGCGGTCCTCATCATCCACGACGATGACAAACTTCCCCTGTCGGAAGTCGTCGAGCGCCGCCTCGATGGAGCTAAGTTCTAATTCATAATTCATAGTTCATAATTCATAATTGTTCGTTGTTTCGTTATGACGTTATAACGTTATTTCGTTGTCACGAGATGTTATGATTTCGGGATGTGTCTTTATGATTCTTTCAGTTATTAGGTTGTTGATGCGTTCTATGTTCCTCAGGTCGAGTCGCAGCCTCAGTCGGTAGCGCCAGATGCGCATATAGACGAGGAAGCCGAGTGGGAAGATGATGCCGAAAATCATATTCAAGCGTTTGCTGGTGAAGGGCCTGGTGTGTGCGCTTGGGTTGATGATCGGGTATTCGTTGGTGTACATGAGCAGGATGCTGTCTCGTGTGTTGTGGAGTTCCTCGACCAGTGCCTCGACGCGGTCGCTCAGTTCTGCCGCATGCTTGTCCTGACCCGGGTTGAAGAAGAGGTCAAAGTAGTTTGGGATGCGGCGCAGATGCATCGTCTTCCTGCATTCGACGCAGAATTCCGAGAGCTCTGTGAGGCGTTGAGGAAGGGTTGCATAGTCAGGGTCGCCCATGATGACTTCCTTTCGGTTGAGCTTACGTCCCGATCGAAGTCCAAGCAACTTCATGAAGAAGTTTCTGTACCCTTCGATGTTGAAGACCACACTGTCGCTGTTTGCTTTATGCGTGAGGAATATGCCAGTGCCAAGTAGTACGAAGGAACTGAGCCAAGTGCCGCTTTCAACTGTCCAGGCATCGACTTTGGCATTGTTCTCGCCAGCTTGGTTGACGATGTAATAGAAGATGAAGATGATGACACTCACCACGACGGGCACTCCCAGTCCACCCTTTCGGATGATGGCTCCGAGCGGTGCTCCGACAAAGAAGAACAGCAGGCAGGCCAGACTCAGCGTGAACTTTCTGTACCACTCGATTCTGTGCTTGCGAATGTTCAGGTTCTTGTCTCCCGTCTCGAGAGCGCGGAACTCACATTCAGCCTTCATTGTCTCGGCATGATTCAAAGCGTTTCGCCATGACCTGATGCGTTGCTCGTCGTGCATTGCTTGGTAGATCGAGTCGAACGGCGGCATCTCTTGTGCCTGCTTGATGATGCTGAGCGAGTCCTTGACCCCAACAGGCAGACTCTTGCGCATGTGCCAGAGGAGGATGTTATCGTAGATTGCATGCTTCGTGCTATCTGCCTTTTGCCTTAACGAATCGATGCTGTGTTCAATCTCGCTCAGGTTCTTCGTCTGTGCGTTGTGCGAGAAGAGGTCGGCATCCATCAGATTGAAGTTGCCGTCGAAGGGGATGAAGATGGTTTCCTTTACGAACGATTCTCGCATATATGGCACACTTGCTTTGAGCATCGAGCCTTGTTGTGCGTCCAGATTCCTGAAGCGTTCACCTCCCCACAGCGTGAGCCTGAGGTGCATCTTGTCGGTTGTGCTCTGCAATCGAGCGCTGTCTGCCAGTACAATCTGGATGTCGTTGTAGCCGCCCGTGTTGGTGTATATCATCATTCCATAGAGCATTCCCGTGTCTTTGTCCTTATGCTCTACATAGAGGTTGTAGCCTGGAATCTCACTATAAAAGATACCTTCTGGAATGTCCAGCTCGGGGCTCTTCTGCTTCATGCTCCACGCCAGACGCGATAGTTCACGCGTGGCGTATGGACTGACCCCGTCCTGGAACACGAAACTTGCTCCGCAGATGAGGGCTGCAACAAAGATGAGGGGTGCAAGAATGCGGATGAGAGGGATGCCGGCCGACTTCATGCTGAGCAATTCGAAGTGCTCGCCCAGGTTGCCGAACGAGATGAGACTGGCCAGTAGGACAGCAAGTGGCATTGACCTCGGGATGACAGTCAGGCTGCTGTACCAGAAGAACTTGGCCAGCAAGTCAATAGTCAGACCCTTGCCGATGAGGTTGTTCATCCACATCCACAGGAACTGCATGACGAAGATGAACAGGCAAATGAAGAACGTTCCTGCAAAAAGCAACAGGAACTCCTTGATGATGTAGATGTCAAGTTTCTTAATAAACTTCATTTGTCTTGTGCGCACTTTGGTGCGCAAAGGTACGAAAAAAAGTTGAGAGTTGAGAGTTGAGAGTTGAGAGTTTTTGCTTATTCTCTTATTTTCATGCAAAAGCGAAGCGGTTGAGTGCTTAAGTGTCAAGCAATTTGACTTTTATTTAAAAAAATAAAGGTCTGAGGTTGATCTCAGACCTTTATAGTTGTGCAGGGGGGTATTGCTTTAGAGCTTATTGTTGCTGCCCAAAACCTCCACAATCTTATGGATGTACATCTTCTTCATGTTCTCGCGAGCGGGCTTCAGGTACTGACGGGGATCGAAGTCGCCGGGCTTCTCGTCGAAGTGCTTGCGGATAGCAGCGGTCATAGCAAGACGGCTGTCGCTGTCGATGTTGATCTTGCAGACTGCGCTCTTGCTGGCCTCGCGAAGCTGCTCTTCGGGAATACCAACTGCATCGGGCAGCTTACCGCCATGAGCGTTGATGGTGTCCACCTCTTCCTGAGGAACAGAAGAAGAGCCGTGGAGCACGATGGGGAAGCCGGGGAGCTTCTTCTCGATCTCGTGCAGGATGTCGAATGCCAATGGAGGAGGCACGAGCCTGCCAGTCTTCGGGTCGCGTGTGCACTGCTCAGGAGTGAACTTGTAAGCACCGTGGCTTGTGCCGATGGAGATGGCCAGGCTGTCGCAACCGCTGCGAGTAGCGAAGTCGATTACCTCTTCGGGCTTTGTATAGTGGCTTTTCTCGGCCTGAACCTCGTCTTCCACGCCGGCCAGCACGCCCAGCTCAGCCTCAACGGTTACGTCGTGAGCGTGAGCATATTCTACCACCTGCTTGGTGATGCGGATGTTCTCCTCATAAGGAAGAGAGCTGCCATCGAACATAACGCTGGAGAAACCATTGTCGATGCAGTCCTTGCAGAGCTCGAAGCTATCGCCGTGGTCGAGGTGAAGAACAATCTGAGGATTCTCGCAACCGAGCTCCTTAGCATATTCTACAGCACCCTGAGCCATATAGCGAAGGATGGTGCCGTTTGCATAGTTGCGGGCACCCTTGCTGACCTGCATGATGACGGGAGACTTCGTCTCTACTGCAGCCTGTACGATGGCCTGCATCTGTTCGAGTGTGTTGAAGTTGAAAGCTGGGATGGCATAGCCGCCAGCAACTGCCTTTTTGAACATCTCACGGGTGTTCACCAGGCCGAGTTCTTTGTAACTTGTCATAGTGATCTACAATTTAACTATTTATTATATAAAATAATGTTTGTCTTTTTTTTGCGGGTGCAAAGATACAAAATAAAGTTTAAAGTTTAAAGTTTAGAGTTTAAAGTTTTGCTCTTTGCTGCACTTTTGCAATGTCTGCTTTACATTGCTTTCACTAAATACGTCACAGTAGGTAAGTGATCGCTATAGCCGTTGATCCATACTCCGCCACTTGTTGTGCGCTTTGGCGTATTCTTGTATTTGCCTTCTTGTTGCAGGAGGTAATCACGTTTGAAGATGTGATAGCCATAAAGTGTGAGTCCCTTGTACTCCTTCTTTCCATCGAGGTCGAGCATGTTGCGTGAGCATACGATTTGGTCGAAGAGGTTCCATCCGCCCTGATAGGAGAGTGTGCCCTGTCCTTTGCTCCTGAGCACATCCCACCAAGGATTATAGAAGTCGCCTTCGCCAACATCCTTCATCTTGCGTCGAGCACCAAGATACTTAGCCATAGAAGTGTTATCCGGGTCATCGTTCATGTCGCCCATTACCATGATGTGTTGCGAGGGGTCGGCAAGGCGAATGCTGTCAGTAAGTGCTCTAACCTGCTTTCCTCCCCAGTCACGGAAGATGCCTTCTGCACCTCGGCTAGGCCAGTGACAGACTACGACAGTAAGGTTGTCGCCAGCTAACTTGCCCTGAACGCAAAGGAAAGGACGAGTGGCATGAGTCGTATCACCATTCTCATATTCATATATCTTATGGAAGAACTTCTCGACCTTGAAAGCCTTGGGATTGTAGATGAGGGCACAGTCAACGCCACGCTTGTCAGGACCCTCGAGGTGGATGTATTTGTAGCCGCGTTCCTTCATATTAGGCTGTGCCATAAGGTCGTCGAGGGCTTTGTCGTTTTCCACTTCGCTAACACCGATAATGCTGGCTCCATATGGCAACTTATCTGTGCCGAGGTCGCAAAGAGTACGAGCCATATTGGCAAGTTTGTTCGTGTACTTGTTCTCGTCCCAATGATATGAACCGTCCGGAAGGAAGTCATAATCGTTCTTGCCAGCATCGTGGCAAGTGTCGAAAAGGTTCTCCAAATTGTAGAACGCCACAGCATGAACCATGAGCCTGCGATTTTGAGCATTTGTGTATGCGGCGCACAAGAGAAGGACCGAGACAAGTGTAAAGAATGTGTGTTTCATTTCAGTAATCGTTTATTTTTTATTGCAAAGTTAAGCATTTTTGTGAAAGGAAATGCACATAACGAAAAAAATATGCCTTAACATGTCGAAGATAGCATAAATTTTTATAAGTTTGCACCATAATACATAAATTATAACACTTATATATAAATGAAAAAGAAACATCTGCTATTGACGTTTGCACTTGCGGCAACATCATTGGGCCACGCTCAGACAACAGAGTCGGCCAGCGTGGATTCGTTGAGCACGATGGAAGAGGAACTGCTGACAGACGACAGCAACTTCACCTTCACTGAATCACAACTCGGCGAAAATGATGACATTACAACCGATGTCATCCGAATCAACTCAGCAAGCAATGTCTATGCCAGCCAAATAAGTTGGGCATGGACTGGCGTTTGGTTCAAGTATCGTGCTTTGGACAATGCCTACAACGACATCTACATGAATGGCGTTCAGGTGAACAATCCTGAGAACGGTCGCTTTTCTTATTCCACAATCGGCGGCATGAACGATGCTGTTCGTAACAAAGACGATGTCGGAGCTTTCGAGGGCAATAACTTCTCCTTCAGTGGAATGGGTGGAAGCAGCAACTATAACCTTCGTGCAAGCCAAATGCCTGCCGGGCATAAGGTAACACTTTC
>OCVV012882845.1_pt1 | contig 12123 bp, 10 predicted proteins | sample 1539721 | NCBI WGS metagenome assembly OCVV01 (sample SAMN02144230, study PRJEB22623) | gut metagenome | biome: sheep rumen | host: Ovis aries | place: New Zealand | reverse complement strand
CTCATGCGAGGAGAGACTTCAGACGATGCAAGCAAGTATCAGCTTGGGAAAGTATTTCAATCCACTCTCCTCATGCGAGGAGAGACTTCATAAGCACACGAAAATCCGTTAACCCTACTATTTCAATCCACTCTCCTCATGCGAGGAGAGACTCGGAAAGCAGATCGGACACAGATTTAAGGAAGTATTTCAATCCACTCTCCTCATGCGAGGAGAGACGACCTTGATGCAGAATCGCTTTGCCGTAATCTATTTCAATCCACTCTCCTCATGCGAGGAGAGACAAACTTCGGATTCACAATGAGAAGATACTTCGATATTTCAATCCACTCTCCTCATGCGAGGAGAGACCGATAACTCAGGTTCCATGCATGGCAACAAGAATTTCAATCCACTCTCCTCATGCGAGGAGAGACGCTCGGACATAGTTCTTCAGACGTTACCTATAATTTCAATCCACTCTCCTCATGCGAGGAGAGACTCACTCCGACGGATGAAGAAACGCCTACAGATATTTCAATCCACTCTCCTCATGCGAGGAGAGACTTCAGCGGGGTATGTGTCTGGCAAAGTCTTGTTTATTTCAATCCACTCTCCTCATGCGAGGAGAGACCTTCTCGGTAATAGTATAGTTACCTGCCGGAAGATTTCAATCCACTCTCCTCATGCGAGGAGAGACCTTCTATTGTTCGCATTGGAATGCTTTGTATGAAATTTCAATCCACTCTCCTCATGCGAGGAGAGACTTGTATCGAGGTTGGTGACTACCACATATCTTATTTCAATCCACTCTCCTCATGCGAGGAGAGACTCCGCTCTTATATGGATCTTTTAAGGTGTCACCCTATTTCAATCCACTCTCCTCATGCGAGGAGAGACGTTCCCTAATGGATATTTTGGAGCAGTTGCGCCAAATTTCAATCCACTCTCCTCATGCGAGGAGAGACAGCAATACTACACAAAAATATCCAACATACAGATAAAAAATGTGTAATAACGCATAAAACCATCTAATAAACACATATTCTCATAAAGTATTCTCTCTGTGTTTATTCAAATATTGGGTGCGAAAGCAACAGATAAACAATGTTTATTTATATTTCGCACCATCACAAAATCAATGTATCGTCTTGTGGGTATTCTAAACCTTTCCCCACAATCTCCACACGATTTTTAAAATTATTACCTAGTCTATAAAAACGAAGACTATCCATCTCTGTATCAATAAGACCAGATAATTCATCCTTTACTATAATATATTGCGTTGCATCCAGAATGCATTCAAAAACCGAATTCTGAACCCTCTGTCCATATTTTACGCATGTTTTCGCAACTTTTCTCAGCCGCTTCCTTCCAGACTCAGTTTCTGTATTAACGTCATATGTTATAAGAATAAGCATCGTCTCACCTACTTCCAAAAGAAAGGTGGATACTCCTCCATATCTCCCCGTATTGTCCTAGCCAAGAGAAGTGCCTGAACATATGGAACGAGTCCCCAATTAATCTTTTCCTTCAAAAAAGGATGCGTCAGTGACTCCTGTTTTCTTTTCTGCCATTCACCAAAGAATTTCTTTCTTCCCGAATCATTTAATACAACCGCTCCACTTTCCTGGATTATAAAGTCGCTTTCATTTATTATTCTCTGATTTATACAGTACAAAACAAACCTGTCTGCGTAACATGCTCTCAATTCCTCGACAAGATCAAGCGCCATGCTGCTCCTTCCAGGTCTCAGACGATGAATGAATCCAACATATGGATCTATACCTACACCCTCTAATGCCGCCTCACAATCTCTTGTAAGTATAGAATAAGTAAATGACAAAAGTGCATTAACTTTATCCAATGGTGGTCTGCGATTTCTCGAATCAAAAGAAAAACACTCTTTTTGCTGAAGAATTAATTCATCAAAAGAATCAAAGTAAATCTGAGCAGCTTTTCCTTCTTTTCCCTGAAGTACATCCAAATCATCACATACCTTGATATCAGCCAGAATTTCTGTAAGTTGTGCAGTTTTTTCTTTTAGTATCTCAACAGGGACTCTATTAGGATGATCTCTTGTGGCTCTCTCTAAAACCCATTTTTCATTGTAGACCTTCCCTAATATAAAATTACGACCATATTTACAACTTAGCGTTTTATCATCTGATATTTTATATTGTGATGTTCTAAGAAGAACATTACCTCTTTCTTTTCCACAAGCTTTTGCAAGAAACTTTCCATACGAGGAATAAAACGAAAGACTTATCCCTCTATCAGCACAAGCCCCCATCAGAGCCGGTGTTGCACCCTTATATGAAAAACAGAATATGGATTCTAATGTGTGAAGAGGAAATCTTGCCAATTCGTTTTTCCCGTTAAGTACAACGACATTTTCATTATCAAGAGATAAATAGTTTTCCGGCGACAACACATATAAAGTATTCAATAAATGTTTCATGCTCAAACCTCTAAAAAACTATCAATATATGATTTGATATTATTTCCCGAAACTGAAGGAACACATATATCTGACAGAGAACATGCTTTACACTTGCTCCTATTTTTTGCAGATGGCGTCCAGCCTCGTTCAAAATAATCATTCATTTCTTTTGATAATATTCTCACTTTTTCTCTTAAGTCGGAACCAAAAATAACTTTTTCTCTTCTTTTGGTTTTTTTATAAAACAAATATCCATATTCAATATTACATACAAGCATTTCCTCTAGGGCTAATGCCTGTGCGCATAACTGCAATCTGTCAGCGTCAATTGTTTTAGACTCACCATGTTTATATTCAACAGGAACAGGTAGCCATTTACCATCATATTTGCTTAGTGATATACCATTTTCGTTTTTATAAAACTCTACAACATCACATACACCAATCAACTTCAGATTATGAGACACAACTCTCATGCCTCTCATAATAATGATGTCTTTTCTTTTTTCAACCTCTGTTTCGTCATGACACTTCTTGTGATCAATTCGTCCTTCAGCAGTCAAAACATTTTCCTTCCACTCCTGTTCAATATGAATAAGTGCCCACTGTCTTTTGCAGTAATCAAAATGCTGGATACTTGACATCATAAGATAATCATCTTCATTATTCATACTAGACCTCTTATAGCCTACATACCATCTATCTCTTCACATTCAAGATTCTCAAGCGAATTAATTTTAATATCATAATCATCAACACTTGCAGGTACAGAAACTCCATCTTTAAGTGAAACTTCGACTAATCTATGTACTTTAGCAGATGAATACTGCCCATCTTTACAATTATGTTTCCACCAGATTACCTTGATAACTTCCATAGAACCATCGGGTCTTGCAGAGGATGCATCATTAACAAACAAAGTCCTCAAACATTCCTTGACAGTATCCGCATCTTTATCAGTGAATCCAGTCTTTTCTGCCAATTGAACATTTATTGATCCTTTTATCTCATAGAGCCCAAATCTGACAAAATGTTTCATACCCATTGTATCAGACCCTTTCTCCTGCCCCTCCTTTTTGTCACCACTGACACTTTTCGTTATCTGCATAGAATTAACCTCTACAGGGTCTATACTTACTGCCTGATGTATAGATACTGGTCCTCTGACTCCGACAGACTTACATGAGAATCCGTTAAATGCAAATACCTGTCCAAATGTTCTTACATCTATCCAAGTTTTACAGGCTGTTTTATAGAATTCCTCCTCGTCTTTTATCTTTTCCAGCGGTTTCGCTCTCTCTTTAAGGCTTTTTGCCCCATCATCCGAACGGTCATCTGACTGCACAAATACCATCTCGCCCATATCCTGCATACGATTACGAATTTTTCTCTTAATACAAACATCAGATATCTCACCAAATCCATTGTAATCAGTTCTTGGTCTGTTACCATTCAAAGGATCACCATTAGAATTAGCATTTGTCACTGATACCAGTACCACAAAATCGACCTTGTTATTTAAACTATTCATCTTTACTATCCTCCGTTTCTTCTTTTTTTGTATATAAATCATTTCTCTGTAAATAGTATCCAAGTAAATACGTTTCTGATAATGGTTTATTAAATTTTTCATCTCCAAATTCAGAAATAACTGACATAATCTGTCCTATAAGTTTGTCATAGTAAGTTCTAGAACCCACAGAAAGTTTAGGATAATAGCTGTTTTTTAACTGTTCAATTAATATCTTGCTAGCATATGCCGGGCGTTTTACATATACTGATTGCATTCTTATAGCATTCGTTTCTCTTTTTTCTCCGCTAACAGAATAAACATCTCTTTCTATTTTTTCAAAAACAGCCAATAACCTGCCAAATTGATAACTCCTATCTTTCTTGTCTTTATCCAATGCCATTTCCCATATCTCCTTTCTACTGTCTATATAGTACTTTCTTATAACGGCACAAGCTGTAAATAACACTTTTCTTCTATTATGCGCATTATATATCTGTAGATTCGCAGTTTTACTAATAATAGCATTTAATATGTCTCGCGGTATATTGGTCTTGTCTATCCTACACTTAATAAGTCTTTGTAAATGTTGACTTACAACTTTAGGATCCGTTTCAATTCGAGAGTTATCTTCTTCCCCTCTTTGAAATCCAAATGCAACATCTACGATATCATAAAGTCCAGGAGAATATGTGCCATAATTGTTATCATACCAGCAACAAGTATTATCCCAGTATTCTATTCTTTCCAAAAAATCGGAACACTTCATTTCATTATAGTATGAAACAGATAATCTTCCTTTTGTTGATGCATCAAATGAAACTATAACGGCTTCATCAAATCCACCAATATTTTTTTTGTAACTCAATAATATACTTCTAAGCTTCTCTTTATAATCAGAGGGTTTATATGTTTCTTCTTTACTTCTTCTTATTAACGGTGAGTGTGGCTGAGGAATTTTTTTACCTTCTGGATTCCAGCATACAAGTATTCTTTCTCCCATAGGGATTCCTTGAGTTGATACCAGCCACTTTAATACATTATGCGCCTTTTGTGATGCAATATACCCTACGGAAAGAGCTTCCTTTTCATCAATAAATCTACCTTTGTATGTAAAATTATCTTTATCATTTGATGATATAATCTTAGCGGTTTTCTTTTTAGATACTACACCCATCAAATGCTTTGTTGTGCTATAATCACTTTCTCCTGTTACATAACATAATTCCTTTTCCTGATGACTTTTTTTATCAATATAGAATAATTGATATTTATTCATTATTTCTTTATCTTCAAAAAGATTAACACTGGAGTTACCATAACCATATATTCTCCATGTGACTACATCATCTATATTTTTTAGATTTTTATTGGAATCATATGTAATTAAACCACGATTTTTTAAATCATCTATTACCGAACATCTCTTTAGATATTTGATTATCGCTATCAATTTGTCATCTTTATATTCAGATTTTTCCCACTCAATCAGATTTTCTAAATATATATCATTAATAATGTACTTAAGTTTGTCAGATATTGGATGAGGATGATTTATAGCAGATGTACTTGTTCTCCCAGATGATAGTTCTGAAACAGGGATTATAATGTTCATATTTACCTTTTCAGCATCAATGAACTCTCCATTCATATTAATAGAAATCACAATACCTGCTCTAATTGTATTATGCCCTATCGGTGCTAATGGTTCTTTTCCTTCTTCGTATTTCCCGACCAGTCCCATTTTTTCCATACTGTCATACGTTTTTATAGCTTGTTGAAATAAACCCATTAGTTCACCTCCCCGAATTCTTTTAAACCAGAGAACTCACTATCTCCAAATTTTTTCATTTTCATCTCATGGAGTGATTTATGAAGCAGACATTCTGCTGGTTTAGGAAAATCTATTACTCCATTTTTCATTTCAGGATACCAAAAATTCAAAGTCATTCTTCCTTTGGTATCCTCCGAATAAGCTTCATCAGCATATGTTATTCCATGATACATCATTCCAAACATAAGATGATTAATCTCATCATAAGCCCCTTTACCTTCCCCAAATACACAAGGTTCTACATACCCTTGACATTCTCTTGTTCCCAAGAAAATATCTCGTCTTCCGCCGCGCGTTATCATTCGTTTTGCAATCTCATGATGCTTATTCTCGTTTCGGTCTTTTGCAAGTTCTGGTCTATTCTCATTCCATTCAAAATGAGCGCGCACTTGATAACAACAGTCTTTAAGGTATGTATAATATGCAAGATCATTACCACCATTATACTTTATTGGTCTGATTCCCTTAACCTCTGTCTGGATTCTATTTATTATCCTAACCTTATCTATATACCATATAAATGTTGGTTTCCAATACACGGATGATATAATACCTTTTAAAGCCTCATAGGTTGGAATCTGATAGGAACATTTTTCTCCACCAACTCTTGTTATTGGATCAGAAAAAAGCGCATAGTCCCCATACACTACAAATTCTACAATATTAGGATGTTGCATTTTTCATCCACCTCCCCTCGTAACTTTAGTCCAGTTGATTCATCATAGAATTTTTCTCTTAGAGCATACATAGTACCATCACATATTTTGTAAATAGCACCCTTTTCCAAGAGAATGCTTTCCTGATACTTCATAACTGAAACAGTATATTTTTTTGCTTTATTAACACAATCCTTTAAAAAACCAATATCATTTCTGATTTTATCTGAACATAAATCACATATTATCTCTTTGCCCTCGTTATACGGAACTATTATAGTTATTGTATCACTGTCCAAAGGTTCAAACAATCTTCCGGCGGTTTTAAAAGCCTGATTCATAAAATAGTTACTCTCTTTATCCTCGTGATACCATTTTTCATTACTTGCATACAAATCAAGTATAGTAGCATCGCAACCTTTATCATAGTAGTCACTGTAATTATCTTTCAGATTTTTTTGTACTATTTCATAATACTCCTTAACGGACTTCTCAAGAGTTAAATCATTATCATACTTTTCACTATTGTTATTATAATTATATAGCAACTCGGTAGTAGCATTTTTAGCTATCTGCATTTCCTTTAATTTACTTAAGTTTTCATCTGAACAACCTATAATATATGTTTTTGCGCCATCTTCACTTTCTCCATTCCGATTGCATCTACCATTTGACTGAACAATACTATCTAAGCCTGCCTTAAATCGAATAACGGTTTCAAAAGAAATATCAACACCCGCCTCTATTACCTGAGTTGATATACATAAAACACGTTCCTCTTTTAACAATGCTTCGGATATTTCAGATAGCGTCTTCTCCCGATGAAGCATGCACATTGAAGCGGATAAATGATAAATACTGTATCCCTCTGCCATAAGCTCATCAAACAAATATTCCGATTGCATTTTTTTATTGCAAACCACAAGAGTACTTTTGCTCGAAAGCATTATTCCTTTTATATATTCCGGTATTTCATCCAGCCTGTAATTTCCGCCATCTATTATGAGACTTCTTTTGAATATTTTATTGAACTCTGATTCCTGTTCTGGGCTTAACAGTCTTTCTGGCGAGATATTCATTCTATATTTACTATTCATAAAATCAGGTATTGTTGCAGAACATAGAAGTATCGTAGCTCCGCATACAGTCTGCAAATAGTTAATTGCCAGATTAAACATTGATAACATCTTCCAAGGAACGGATTGTACCTCATCCAGAATAATCACACTTTCAGCAAGCGCTGAGAATCTGCGCACCTGCGAAGTGGTTCCACCAAACAAAGTATTTAAAAACTGTACAAGCGTAGTGATGACAATCGGTGAATCCCACGTTTCTGTAAGAAGTTGATATCTTTCTTTTAAAGTCTCATCCTCCCCTTCCGTATCAATGATCAAATTTGAATGATGCTCTAATACAATTGATGAATCTCCGATAACACTCTTTATCACAGCTGCATTCTGTTCCAGGATACTTATAAGTGGAGCGACATAAAAAATCCGCTTTTTATTCCATTTCTCTGCATGATGAAGAGCGTATCTTAATCCGGAAACTGTCTTGCCCGATCCTGTCGGTATAGAAAGCTGATATATTCCTGGCTGATTACGTGCAAATTCTTTACATATATCCGATAGTTTACCTCTCGCTTTTTGAATAGGACTTTTATTTTCCAAGGATGACACATATTTCTCAATATTATCCAGATATTCATCCCAGATGATTGTTCTGTTTTGTCCAATAGAGCTGTCGCCTTTATCCTTTGACATAAAATTATAAGTATCTGTTCGGTCACCATCAATAACAGCTGACAATATCAATCGTTCTGTTAATCCAAAATAAAACATCAGCTTGGTTCTGTATTTATTATCATTTTCCTCATCATTTGTAATTCCTGCTATTTTTATATATATTTTTTCTATTTCGTTTTTAGATTTATTATATAGCTCCGCTATTTCTGACTCCGATATACATTCATCAAAAAATGATTCAATTGCCTTAAAATCATATTGTGGTTGCTTGTTTCTTCTATACGTAAATCCGAATTCTTCATTCTCATTAATACAATCAAAAAGTCCATGATGAGCAGCTATAGCGTAAGATATTAATTCTGATGTAACATCCGCTATATCCAATTTTGACGAATGATATTTATTAAGCATATAACTACAGCCTGCGAAGCTATGTATAACAGAACCACGTCTGACATTTTTCCCTTCACAGGCCGCCTTAATATAATTATCAAATTCCACAGAAAACTTGCCAGCATCATGTAAAATCCCCGCTAAATACGCAGTATTCTCCAAATATATACCACCCAGTCTTTTACCAGCGATCTCCGCAGTTCCTATTGAATGATCTCTGCACGACTGATAATTCCCATAATTGTCAATATGTGCAATGTGCATAATTGCCAACCTCCCATATATAGATACAAAATATAACCTTCTTCCGCCCTTATTTTTTTATATATTATCTTCCATCTACTTTTTCTGATTTTATTGCTCATATTCACAAGAACAACGATTTATATCAATAATAATCGTGTCACAATCATTTTTCCGATGGTTTTATGATATTCTAAATCAATCATAATAGTATATATGACCTGATCAGATATTTCTGTGTCATTATCATCAGGGTCTGATATATCATCATTTAATTGTTATATATTTCTGATTCTTGCTATTAGGTTTGTCTGGAATCGTCCTTGCTATACTGCCCTGTTCCAGCAGTCTGTTAATATAAACCATAATATTCTTTCGATCCTTAAGGCCAAGATGAGCGAGAATCTCCTGAACAGATCTAGCTTCCACACAGTAATCAAGAATTTGACTTTCTACTGTATCTCTATGTACAGCTTCCTGATCTTGGGGGGTGACTTGGGGGGTACCCCCCAAGTTGAGTCGGTTATATGGAATCGTTACCTTAATAGCATTATTAGAGAAATCAAACGCTTTTTCACCGTATTCTCCCACTATCCTGGGTACGCCCCGCCCGGATTTTTCACTGATATGCAGCTGAACAAAGATTTCCGTCAACTTATCGTTAACCGGAACTGACACCCCTGCATAAAACCCTTCCTTTGTTTGATGCGGTGGAAGTGTTCCTATTGATGTTATCTCAATGCGATTTTGAAAAGCAGTAAACATTGGGGATGTTCCACTGATCCATAGATTATGCTGAAATGCGTTAATTACGGCCTCTCTGAATACCTTTGAATTAAACAGCATTACCTCTTTACGAGTAACCTTACGATTTCGTTCATCTGCCTGAGGCACATTCAACGTATCTCCATAATCAATAACCTTGTCGAGTGCCAGAAGAAGACACATATCCCCAAATTCACGAACAGAGTACATCGTTGACGTTTTATCTGTCCCGGCAAAAACAGCAAACCGAATTGGAATACGCGGACTATCTGACAAAAGCTGTGCAAGCATGTTATATTTTCCATCCACCGTCTGTAGTTCAAGATTCTTCTTAAATGTCTTTTTGTTCAGTTTTATTCCTTTCGTCTCAAAATACAAGAAAAGTTGATCAAAAGACAAATCACTGAATCTGGCCTCTGTATTAAGGAGTGAAGGTCTGCCATAGTTTAAAACCCGAAATAATGCAGCTTCTCTTTCAGGATACTTCTTTACGTTTTCTTTGCTGGATCCAATCCGAATATATCTGACTCCATTGAACTCTGTAGGTACAGTACGTGCGGCAGGAATGCTTAACACCACCACTCGATTCCCATCTATTTTATCTTCGTCAAATGTAAAGAAAACTGCGGGAGAAACATTTCGTGCCCAATAGTGTTCAACCGGTTCGTTCTTAATATCCTTTTTGTAATTGAATTTGGTATTTGTAAACTCATGTGTTTTATCATGAACTCCCCATATCAAATATCCAAATGGTTCCCCTGCCATAACTGCTGCATTTGAAAGAGCAGAAATATATTGTCCGATTTCGTCAATCTCGAACCAATTGTCCTTGAAATCAAACCATTCTTGTTCATCATCAAAAGAAAGGCATCTCTTTACTATTTCAACCACATTACTCATATGAATACCGCCTATATAACAGAATTGATACTAATAGTATTCTTCAACTATTTTATTTCATTCAAAGACTTCCATCACATTACAAGCCTAAATATATCATACCATAAATAGCACTTGTTCTCAATGAAAACGCGCTTTCTTGATCCCTGATTACCACATTTTCAATAACATACGCTGCATTATTTTCCCCTTATCACAATTTCATAGGATACCCATCAATATTTACAACTCTATCCAAACGTTATTTCCAACAGTTCCTGCGCAGTGTCTTTGCTTTCTACATGTATCAAATTATCATCCGCCTTGGCTCTCGAAAGTAAATTCTTCTATTTTCTCCTCCGGATAACATTCGGGATTAAGCGTCACGACAGTAATCTTTACTCCATCTTCCTGTTTTCGTTTAATAAGCCGCACAAATGCGTTTACCTTTGCTTGATTCAGACCGGCACCGGTGTGGTTGTCTTCTTTTGGTACCTAATTTTCAATCTGTATAAAATTTTCAAAGAACTTATAATTTAGCCTTGACTTTTTATTTGCAGGCTGATTTTGGGTAAAAGAAAAGAGCCGATCTCGACTCTTCTCAAAATAATTATTTTCATAATCGTCTATGGTAACTCCACATCATTCCCGATATAGACATATCTTAGGTGAAAACCTGTTGAAGTATCTTCCCAAACACCACCGTTATGTTTCCCGGTGTATCTCTCAAAGACTTTTCCCTTCTTGAGAACAGCATACCAATAGGTATTCATCATTGTCCTGTACAAGTTGTATGAAGCGATCCTCTGACATAATAATCACCTCTGCTCTGATTACTGTTCATGCATAAGAGCTTCAAGTTCAGTTCCGGACTTCCCGTCTATCTCCCCCTCATTATAGAACTTCGTCACGAGTGTTGCGATGGCTTTACCCTCGTAGGTGAAAACAAAATCGTAATAGCCGGGTTCACATTCGTCAGGATTCAGGTAGAAGCTACCCCAGCACCATTCTTCCGGCTTTTCTTCGTCAACAGGATAGTGAAGATCGCAGTAAGTGACAAATTCAGGCATCAGATCAGAGAATTTACAGGTTTTGTAATACTCATGGTCGTCACGGTGCTTAAGAATCCAGACACGCAGATAGTATTCGGCATCAGTGTCCGGGTAGAATTCAATCCATTCATTTAAGTTGAAAATACAGCGAACATCGGTAAGTGATGACTCTTTACCATTGATGTCATCCATCATACCTACTTGATTCCCGATAATACGCACTCCGCGCAGGATAGACGAATCTCTGTCGTCCATCTCAATGAGATTAAGTGTTCCTGTCAATTTTGCAGGCACGATAAGCTGATCACCGGACTGATCCCCACTTGTTTCACTATTGTTATTTCCCTGTGGTTTATCAGTTCCTTGTGCCTGACTTGGTTCTGTGGTCTGAGTGGAATCAGATGGCTTTGAGGTGTCATTTCCCTTTCCGCATGCTGCAAGAGTAAGAATCATTACAGCAGTCATCAGTATGCAAACAATTCGTCTTTTCTCTTTCATAATAAAACCTCCTGAAAGATTGCTCTCGACAGGAGGTGTACCTTAAACAAAAAGTGGTTTTACATCCTTCGAGGCAGATTTGTCCTCAAAGGTTTTGCCCTCAGAGGTTTTGGATACAATAATCCT
>OCVV011230606.1_pt1 | contig 12124 bp, 8 predicted proteins | sample 1539721 | NCBI WGS metagenome assembly OCVV01 (sample SAMN02144230, study PRJEB22623) | gut metagenome | biome: sheep rumen | host: Ovis aries | place: New Zealand | reverse complement strand
CTTTTCTTCCTTGATTTCAGAAAAACTGTTGGGGCCGACCCAGGATGCGTGGGACAACCGAAGAAGGTGGAGCAAATTCTGATCATCATTCAGATATTTGCTGACTTTCTTCGAAGTAGACAATTCCCCTCCGATCGGACATGTTTTCCAACTGTCCGGCATAGGAGAAAGGGCATCTGCCTCTCCCTGATACTCTCCCCCGTTCTCAATCCAGTCAAGCCAGAGGAGCGTAGCACGGTTGTCTCCAACCGCGTCATTAAAAAGCCCCATTCCGTTTTCAGAAGCGGATCGGAAAGGCCGCCGCATCATAAGATGCGTCTCGTGAAAGGCATCCAGATAGTCCTGAATGTATTGATTGCGGGTCGCTTCATCCGGCAGGGTACCCAGTGATTCGTGCACATGCCATTCGCCCCAATGGCCGAGAGAGCCTAATTCCACAAATGCGACGAAGGGATCACTGTCATAGCGGTCTCCCAGGGCTTTCAGCGCTTTCCGATGTGCAGCCATCAGCTCAGGCGCATGATAATCCGGGCTCCAGCCTCTCCCGTAGCTGATGACATAGGAAGTTCCGGCTATCCTGCCAGCCAGCCACTCGGGCAGATCACAATGGGGGGCATCCCCGGGAATATCCATTACGAACCGGAGAATGAGATGCTTGCCAAGGTTTTTCCACTGTGCAAAGCGGTATTTCTCCTCCAGAGTCTCAAAGGCATAATGCCCTTCCTCCGGTTCCAGTTCCTTCCAGGTGATATTTGCATATACAAGTGAAAACTGCTGCGGATGAACGGCATCGGAATCGGCCCAGACCGCATTTCCTGTCAGCGGATTATTGAGGGCTTCATCCGACGCTTCATATTGCCAGGTTGTCAGCTCTTCACCGTAAGCACGCCATTGAAACAGCATAAGACACAGAAAAATGGCACAAAACCGTTTTCCCATCAGTCAATGTAGTCTCCACTGTACTGGACGAGAGTAAAGTCGTAGATATCACTCTCCTGCCGAAGTGCTTCCACAAAGCGCATATCGTTCTTTTTTACCCTTACCTCCACAGCCATTTCCATGTCGTTCTTTCTCATTGTCTTGGATTTTATCTTGTAAGGGTGCACACCGATCGCACGGCGAATTTTCTCATCGATCCCTTCGCCGGAATAATGGACTAGGAGTATGTAGAGCTCATCTCTCCGGCCCCGGAAGTGAGACAGGATCAGCAGGATCACCGCCATAACGACAAACACAAACAATGCGATCAGAAACATACCGGCTCCCGTGGCAATGCCTGACGCCACCGCCCAGAACAGGTAGAGAAGATCCATCGGATCTTTCACTGCAGTGCGGTAACGGACAATGCTCAATGCGCCAACCATGCCCAGTGAAAGCACTGTATTTGACTGGATTGTTACAATGATTGCACAGGTCAGAACCGTCATTCCCAGAATGGAAACGGCAAACGCCCGGCTGTAAACAACGCCTGAGTAGGTCTTCTGATACAGGAGGAACAGAAGAACCCCGATAATAACGGAGAGAAGCACATAGGTTATTGCCCGCCATAACACGGCGGTCGTCAGGCCCTGCATCAGGCCTCCGGACTCCAGAAAGGAATTTTTAAAAATGTCAGAAAAATTTAATGTTTCCATTGGATCCCCTCAATTCTGTTATTTGGATATTGACGCACTGCAGCATCACAACATAGCACATATTTTGACACAGCAGACATTTCTGCACTGCGCGGCGGCAGAAGGCTTCGGATATTTTTGGGAAGGAACTCGGTAAACTTTACCTCCATGATCATCTTATCTCCCGGCAGAGTTTCCATTGTGGGAAGATTCGGATCGAAAAGCTGAAATTCTCCGTATCCTGCTCTCACATGCTTATCAAAAGTAATTCTCACCTCTCCTGCATCCTGTACATACGGCTCCCGATCATAATCGACAATGACTCGCGGCCGCATAATACGCGAGACGCATTCATAATAGAATTCTTGAAGAAGAGGAATGTTCCCCTCAAGGAGCACTTCATAATTGCCTGCGAGTATTTCATCGAGCTGTCGATGCGTAATCGGAGCACTCTGCTTCCAGATGTATTGCCCGTATTTGTTTTTTCGTTCCAGAAGGATACGGCTGTCACTGCAGTTGTAGACGCGAATCCGATATTTATGTCTGGTCAGGACACCTGCCTCTTTCTCCTCATAGGCAGTGTTCCAGTAATCATCAAAATACAGGCTGCGAATCATATACTCGCCGTTCTCCCCTGCATGTTTGTCTCTCTGCACAACCGCAGGAAGGCGAGACACCAGCAGGGCCCATTCCGGCTTGTTGATCAGATATTTTAACTCATGTCTCCATTTTTGCTGCCCGCCCATCACAAAGGATTCACCACCGTTCCGTCATCCAGCACCGTGAAGCGACGCATCCCGTTATGGGATCCGGAATTCGTGATAACGCTATCAAAGGAGCTTTGGGTAAATCCGCTTTCATTATGCACGGTGACCCGCCAGTAATAGTCGCCCGGCTGGAGCATCGGCGCTTTCACGGAAGTGGCCAGTTCATCTTCACATGTCCAGAGAGGATTTTCAAATGACCAGTCCTCACAGATCTGCACATCGTATCGCAGGAATTCACCGTCAAAATCATAGGATGGATCCCAGCGGAAAATGAGGCTCTCCCCATCTGACTCCACATCGCCCTGGAAAAACGGCATCGGCTTTTCCATCGATTCCAGAAAATGCTGATAGCCGACCTCCACATCGCCGGGCATCGAAGCATAAATCTCTTCTCGCTGAGCCGCAGTTGCCTTCATAAAAGGTCTATCCGGGAGAGAATTTGTATAGCGATCGACCACTGTCCGGTACTCTGAAATCAGTTCCCTCACACGCTCGGGGGTAATGGATTGATGCAGGCTCTCCATCTTTTCTGCCAGGGCATCACGGAATGACTGGAGACGCAAGAGACGGTTGAACAGCACAACACCCCAATAATTGCTCACGCCTCGTGACCAGCCGCCAAGATCCCATTCGTCTCCCAGAATCTGATATTCCGAATAGTTGAGGCAATCATCTCCGTCCCAGCAGAAGTAGTACCACCGCTCGGAATCGAGAGGGCTGTAAAGCAGATAGTTCTGTGCATTGCTGTCCTGATTTCCCAGGAGAATATTGAATGCCAGAAAACTTGTCAGATTTTCAATGTCAAAATAGGTCTCCAGAAGCTCCTCTGCAGGAATAGAATAGTCATTGACAGCATCGAGCATTCTGAGAAGCTTGGTGTGGTCATTCCCTGTTTTAGTCTCCAATACAGCCTCAAATGCAGCCTCATCGTATCCGGGATCCGTGACAAGCTTCAGTGCATCCGGATAACGGAACATTTCGCACATATTCGCTTTATAAAGGTTGCCGTTTATGCTGAAAGCGTGGTTGCGAAGATACCGGTTGTTGGGCAGCTCCACCTGTGTGTACAGGCCGTAATCCGAAAAAGCAGCTTCCGGCTCCGGTGCGGTGAGGTCTCTCACGTAGAGATGAACAAACTGCGTACGCAAGCTAGGGATTGACGGCACATCCTGCAGAAGCTCAAAATAGAGCTTGTTGCGTAATCTTGTTGTATCTGCCGGATGTTTATTCAGTGCGATAGCTCGCTGACCTCTCCAAAGGCCAGCATCGTCAAACAGGTCAATCCGATAGGACTTCTGACTGTAGCCGGTTGATGTTCTGCCGCGAACATTGATGGTGGCGTTGCTGGAGACACTGTTAAACCCGATTTCCCCTTCACGAGGTCCGTCCTCGTCTCCGATCTGCAGGATCACTTCCGTGAGAATCTTTTCCACATTCTGCATACCCTGCAGGTTCAGATATTCATTTACTTCACTCCAGGAATGGTCTGTCTCGTCAGCAGCGTTACCCCCGACGACGGTGACATAAAAACACACCGGCTCCAGATCCGTGTTTTCGGAATAGAGAGACGCATTGTCGACAAGTTTACCCTCTTCTGCAGGAATTTTTTCTACAGTTCGGTGCCTTAATTCAGAAGGATTCTGTGGTTGTGTAACGGAGTCTGTGCTCTGAAAAAGCGTACATCCGCACAGTGAAAGAGCACAGCATCCTGCCAGAAGTGCAGAGATCAATCTTTTCATACTCATTATTCTCCTGAATCTCAGTTTGTTTTACCATGTGCAGCAAGGGTCTCCAGCCGCTGCGCAATCGCTTTCCAGCGATCATTTGATATTTCATTGAAAACCGGCTGTGAACAGTAAATATTGTAATCGATTCTCCTCACATAGCGATACAACCGTGGAAAAGCAACCGCATACATGGCAAGCCCGCCTACAACAATTCCCATACCGTAGAAAAGAGTTCCCAGCCGGATGGAAACGGCTGTTCCCAGCACATTAAACACAAACAGCATCGCCCCCGTCAGCATTGCTCCCCGTCGGTCATTGAAGTAGAGCAGGAGAAGCATCAGACTCGTCCCGATACAGTAGAGACTGTATCCGATGCAGGCAATCCGGAAAATATGCATCATGTCGGCCGTGAACCCGATCATTGCCAGGAAATACCGCATGAGAAGCATATACAAAACCATGGAAAACAGCTGCACAACGACCAGATTGGTGATCTCCTGCCACATCGACCGTTCCATACGGCTCCGTGCCAGTTGAATCTGGGGCATGGTTCCCCCTTCTGTTATGGCAGAAAAGTACTCCCGATAGGCTGAATAGAAATTGACTTCAACCGAAACGATAAAATTGATATTGGTGGGCAGTGTAACAAGATAAGCATAAAAACATGCATTATCAAATAAGGACGCCTGGCGAAAAGCGCCTGTAACAACCGACCCTAACGGGCTGAACCACATCATGACAATATGGGCAAATGCCCCTGCCATACTCAAAAAGCCTGTCAGCAGCAGGTCCGGTGTCTCGGAAAACCAGGCTACAAATCCGAAAATACTGTTTCTGCTCTGGGGAAAATACTTCAGCAGGACGCATAGCATCCCCACCAGCATAATCCCGTAACCGATTGCCAGACCTGCCATCAGAGCGGTCATGACATCTACTCCGAAATAATGCAGAAGCGGGCCACCGAACAGTGCAAACAGAACCCCCGTCAAGAAGCTGAGGAGAATCGCCCGATAGTCTTTTGCCGCCGTGATATAGGACATCATCAGCCAGACCGGAAGCAGCTCCTCAAAAAGAAGCCAGTTCAGCAGCTTCTGAAGCAAAGTCAGCTCTGCCACAGTTGAAAGCATAAGTGCATACAAAATCCCGCCGGGAATCATCAGGACCAGTGACGCCCCGATCAGTGACGGAAGGATCTTCCCCATCTGATTCTGATACATCATGTCAGCCACATAGCGAGAAAGGAACATCTGAAAGCCGCTTGTCATAAACATGCTCAGGAAAAGTGCATAGACCATGGTGATCATCAGCACTTCCCGCATGTGCTCCGAAAGGCCGTATATTTTTCCCAATCGCTGGATGCTAAGCAACAGAATAATGCCGAGAATCATCGTTCCTGAACAGACAACCGCCGCATAGGTATAAGCACGGAGCTTCCGAATAACTCCGTTGCCGACGAAAAGCTTCTTCAGTTCAAATCCTATTCCGGCCATCCGTCTCCCCTCTCACTTCCGTAAACAGGTCACTGTACCGTTTCAGCATCTGATTGTGACCATAGTTTGCCTGTACCCGTCTCTTTCCGGCCTGCCCCATTCGTCGTCTTTCCGTTTCATCGTCACACATGGCAAGAATTGCTTCTGCCAGTGCGCTCTGATGCATGGGGGGCACACAGTATCCGGCCGTGCCGAATTCATCATCTACGCCCTCCAGAAGCTCCCTGCAGCATCCCACATCTGTGGTTACCGCCGGCCGCCCTGCCGCCATACCTTCAAGAACAGCCAGCGGCTGCCCTTCGGAAATACTGGTCAAGATGACAAAGTCTATCTTTTGCAGATATTCCAGTACGTTTACACGCCCGGTAAACACTGCATCTTTCAGTTCCAGCTCTTCGCGAATATGCACGCATTCCTGGTAGTATTCTTCGTCTTCCTCTGTCGGGCCCATAATGTGCAGGCGGACATTTTTTCGCTCCTCACACACAAGGGAAAAGGCATACAGCATGGTCTTGATATCTTTAATCGGAACAAGCCGAACAACCGCACCGATATCAATCCATCCATCCGGTGTTTTTTCCGGAATTTTTGAGAACTTCTCGTATGCAACACCATTCGGGATGACTCTGCATTTATCAGCGGGACAGCCGATTTCCTGCTGAATCAGGCTGGCCCGGTGGAAAAGTGATGTAACCTTCTCCGCATAATGGTAAGCACACCTTGTATACATATAGAACATCTGAATCCAGAGATTTTTGAAATGACTCGGGACCCAATCTGTACGGAGTATTTCCTCCTCCCGTTCGCGTGTGTAAATGCCATGCTCTGTGAGGAGAAAGGGCTTCCCCGTACGGACGTGTGCCATTGCTCCCAGAACCCCGGCATAGCCCGCAGAAACGGAATAATACAGATCCGCTTCCGGTATCTCACTCCCGAGCAGGTAAAGAAGCGGCAGAAACATGGACCGGATGCAGTAGAAATAATCCGTGAAGCCGATATAAGGGTAATCTTCAGCTGACAACTCTTCGATCAGATCCAGAAATTGCTCACTCATCAGAAAGCTGACATTTTCCATGGGAGGCCCGGAGAAAAAAGCAAATATATTCTCCCAGTCTGGTTTTTCGCATCGGAGCAATCTGCGAAGATTCTCTTTTTGCTCCGGGTCGATTTCTCTTCTCCGAGGTTTTTTCAGATGGCAAGACATCATCTCATCCAGATAAATGTCTTTCAGCTCCGTGACATTTTCCGGCATCTCATAGGCATATTTACCTCTGTTTTTCTCTTGGGCACCGATTGCCCAGATGGAGAACTCATGCTCCGGCATGGCTTTGATCAGATTGTGCAGCCAGCTTGAAACGCCGCCTGCTACAAAGGGGTAGCATCCCTCACATATTACGCAAATCTTCATGCTTCATTCTCCCATGTCAGACGCACTTCTGGTTGATACGCACGAAGCCAAAGATCCTTCCCCGCCCGGAAAATATCTGCTCCTTCTACAGATAGCGGCTGTTCTGCTGTAGAAAGGCAGAACCACGCTTCATCATAGAAATTTGAGAGATTCAGGACTACCGTCTGCCCTTCCCAGGAGCGTTCTACATCCACACGGTCATATCTCTGAACGGCAGCTGCAGCCTCCGTGGCAGTGCACCACCGGAGAGCAGGGAAAGCTTCATTCACTTCCTGCAGCATTTCATTGAAATCCTGATAGAGCTGTTCCCAGCCCAGCAAGGCGCCACGCTCTTCATCCAGAACATCATCCGGATGGATAAAATGGGAAAAAATTCCGTGCAGGGACAATTCCCCCTCTGCAACCGTTTTTTCATAGTTACCCATCGAAAACCCGGATGTAATTCTCGGGACCGGCACGCTCCCGTCTGCATTCTCATGGAATTCCTGAACCAGCGCATTTACTCCCTCTTCCGGAAGATAAAGCCCTGAAATTGCAAGCAACGACGGCACCGTCTGCAAGAGCACTTTCTGCCCCTCTTCGCTTAAATAGTTAGAGGGCGGAACATAACTTGTGAACTCCGCATCGGGGAGAAAAGATTTACCGTAGCGCACCAACTCTTTCACCGCAAGTGCCATGTTTTCCTCGGAGCTCCAGGTAATATAATCTTCCCCGGCATACTCCCATCCATCCAGGCATAGCGGCTGATGATTATATCCGTGCAGCCCGATCTCCCCGCCCGTCTGGAGAAGCTCGGATGCATAGTAGCGGATGAGTGAGTTATCATCCATATCCGGGATGAACGGAGGCGTCATATTTTTATTATAGGTCTCCACCAATACGCCCGTATACCGCAGAGCGTAAGTACGGGCCAGGGTCTTCATATCAGGCCACCAGTGGTTTCGATAGAAGCTCTGGGTGGTCAACCCATATTGGGCTCTCAGGTTTTCATCAAATCCTTCCGGCTGAGGCGCGGGGAAATCATCTATATAAATCAGCCCTGCATTGATGATCGGATAGATCAGAACCGGTTCAATCGCTTCCAGTGCCTGCAAGACAAATCCTCTGGCATCTTTGCCCGAGATAAGGGAGTGGTTGCAAACCGCAATTCTGCCTTTTCCAAGGTCTCTGCCCCAAAGAAGGGGAATTTGATTCTCATCAGCAGTGGACATCAGAACTCGGCAATCTTCTTCCAGAAAGACAGACATTGTATAATCTTCCAGCTCTTCATCAAATATCAGAGACGGGAAAAGACTCCGTGTGCCGTCACTCCAGTTTACAGCATGATATTCAAAATATTCACCGCTTTCCAGAATGCCGAGTTTGTGGCTGACAATCTGAAACCATCCATCCCGAGAGGGAGCAGCCATCAGACAGAGGCGTCCGCCTTGGTCAACCCATTCTATCAGCTTAATTGCGTTTTCACCCCGGAGAGAGGCAAGATCGGGAGCACATAATAAGACCGAATGGACAGAATCTAAAATGTTCTGTTCTATGGTATCCCGGCAGACCCAACCGATTTTCATTTCATCCAGTGTGTCCTGCACGACGCCGAGCAACACACTGTCTGATTCTGCCAGCAGAAGAATTTCAGTTTCCCTATGCTCTGTATCTGTCTTCGTTGCTCCCAGTGGTTCCAAACGTACAGGTCTCGGTTCCAAAGGAGCCCCCTTGTGAGAGAACATTAACAAAAAGCCGAGAAGAAGGCAGAGAACCGGAGGCAACAAATAATATATCAAAGTATCCTTAATCTTCATTGGATCCCCTTCAGAAAATAGTCAGCTGTTTCTCTGCCCTTGAAGCTCCAGAATATCTCCGCTGTTTCTATCTGTTTTTTCAGCTCTGCCAGCCCTTTCTTATCCCCGCTGCTTATCATCACCCGCATCAGTTCCAGCCAGGGAGCCTCTTCACCGGGGAATTTCCGGATCATTAATTGTGCAGTTTCCAGGGCATCCGTGGTCTTGTTTAGGGCTAAGAGATTTTTTACCTTCAGGCAACCAATTTCCAGGCTGATGTCCGGTTCCGGGATTTTCTCAAGTTCCTTCTCCATCAGAAGCTGCTGCCTACGAAGCAGGTGCCCTTCCAGGAGCCCGGTATCAATATATGTCTCCAGCTGTTTAATATAGCGGAGCCTTTCTTCCGTATTATCCGGCTGCTTTGCCAGCAATGCCTGGCTTTGCTGCAATGCTATCTCTGTTCTGCGCTGATATTCCGTCAGGCTGGCGGTTGCATAATGGGCTGTTTCCGGATCATCATTAAAACGGGCAATCATCAGAAGCTCAATGTTATTTCCGGGGTCATCACGAAGAAGTTTCATCATCATCTCCCGTCTGACAGGAGGATCATTGATGAGAAGAGCTTCTTCCATGGGTGCAGTGCTTGCTGCCTCATGGCTGACTGCCGTATAGTATTTGCGGATCGGATCCTGCTTTTTAATCATGTCATCCAGAAGCTTCGGGTCCGGGTCCTTTGAGCAGGCCATTGCCAAAGCACATGCAGCACCAAACAGAGGAATCATCAGGCAGAAAATGAATTCCCCTTTAGATATATCTCGGCCTCGTTTCTTTGCAATGCCGTATGCAAGGAATAACAGAAAGAAGTGAATCACTCCGAGAGATAGAACAACCGTCATGTTACGCAACTCCTGGTTCCTCCGAAAGCACTTCACATTTAATTCCGTAACTGTTGAAGCGTGCACTGATAGCAGGCATTCTTTCTACAGATGCCTGTGGGAATAGTACACAGTAAGAACCGTTATCCAGCTGACCTACCAGGTCTGTGCTGCGTACCAGTTTTCCGACATAGCGGTCAAGCACTTCCGGTTCCATCTCCCGATCAGTTTGGAGCCGGACAAGGACGTATTCGCCCATTCGCCGCTGACGAATATTCTGATAAACACCCAATGCAGACCGGAATGCCTCAGCTGTAAGAATATGGGTTCCCTCAATGTAGAGATCTCCCAGCTGGCGATGATACTGGATTGCTCTGGAAAGAGCACTCTGAACAAGCCCGGCCACAACACTCAGCAGGTTTTCCATATACATGCTCTGCTGATCAAAAGATACATTCCACAGCATCAGAATTGCTGTTATGTTATTCCCTTCCATAACTGGAATTGCGTAGACCGGATATCCGCTCAACAGATTGTGGTTTGCAAAAAGCTTCCCTTCTCTCAGCATCTCGTACATCGGCATGTAATCGTCCAGATTGATCGATTTGGGAAGCTTTCTCATTTCTCTTGATCTTACCACCAGACGAATATAAGAGGATTCCGGCTTGCATTCATAGATCGCGATACTGTTATTTTGCAGGGTACTTTCCATAACGTGAAGAGTTGACAGGAACACCTGTACCGGCTGCAGGCTGTCCAGCTCCCGGGTGATCTGGTAGATCCTTCCGTAGCTGTCCCGGTAATGGTAGATCTGCTCCTTCAGCTGATTACGATCTTCATAGGTCTGCTGATAAATATTCTCAACAAAGTCTTTCTCCCTGCTGATTTCTTCCTGTTCCTGCCTCAGAAGTTCGTTTTTCATCCGCTGTCTGTCCTGCAGATAGCCGAAAAAGCTGCCGCAAAGGATGTAAACACTTATCGGCAACCAATGATCTGTATTATACAGAAGATCGCCCGGAGAATTACCCTTCAGGACAAAAGATGCACAATACCATAAACAGACCAGGACAGCAGACACCGTCCCTGCTGCTCTTCCGTGAATAATACCCATGGCGGCAACAAAAAGGAGCCTATAATCCACCGATGAGAGAATTGCATTGTTCTCACTTCGTAAATCCAGCCAAATCACAAGAAGCGCAAGAAGGAACACTTCTGCCCACTTCAGCACTGTCTGCCATCCTTTTTGATGCGGATTTTTTCTTCTTTCTTTTTTTTCGGTGACCCGATCCCTGCAGATTTCCTCCACTTCCTGTCGGAAATCATGTCTCGGAACCCATCCGAGAGCTGACGCTGTGCTGCCTTTCAAAGAAGCACTTTTGCCGCCTTGTTTCGTATAGGAAACAGAGAGGTCCGGCAGGATATGCTGAAGTTCCTCCACAACCTTTCCGTATGTTGAGGGCACTCCCTGTGGTGCATGAACTATGCCCTCCAGTTCCATGCTGACAGCATACTCCAGAAACACACCGAAATCTTCCGCATGCAGAAAATCGCACGGAGTATCCTGATCTCCGTTCAGCAGCAACTCCTGATGATTATGGGCACAATTATGAGCTGCAGCAAAAAAACTTGTGGGGTCGTCTTCCGTGTACAGGCTTGTTGTTCGAACAATCAGGGTTTTGATATTGTCTGACTTGCCGCAGCTGACACAGGACTCCGCCGCACGGATCATTATTCCGGTAGCCGAATCGGGAAGCGGCGTTTCTGTTTCCTCCGGACTCTGTCTTTCCCCAAAAACACGCTGATCCGTAACGAGGATGAAACGATGTGTTCCCGTATTCTCAGCTCCGTGAAGAATATCAAACAGAACATCGAGCTGTTTCCCTTGTACAGACCCGTATTCCCGCAAATCCTCACACTGGCAGGCATAGAAGAAAAGAATCACCTCGAATCCACCCGCAATAATATACCGTGTGGTTTCGCTCTCTGTCAGATTCATCTTTACATGATGGACTCCTGTCGGCTTTTTGTCCGGCTCAGGAACCGCCCCCACCAGAGTAATGTCATGTCCTCCCTGGGCCAGTCTCCTCGCTATGCTCCACACTGACCAGGGCAGAACACCGGTTAGCAAAACTTTCATGGATCTCTTCTCCCCATCACTTAGTATATCATGCAGCCGTTTCTGCCGGCTTCCTTGACCCGATAGAGGGCTGTGTCGGCATCGGTAAAGATATCGCCCGACGGATTATTACGGTCTGAAAATGCGACGCCGACACTCAGCGAAACCGGCGGGAGGTCATCCTTGGGATGCTGCAGCAGGTCATTGGCATGGGCGATTTTGTTCAGCACCAGCTGACGCATAGAACTGTTGGATCGCGTCATGACAACGACAAATTCATCCCCGCCGAAACGGCAGATAATATCCACCGAGCGGAAGTTCTGCTGCAGGATCTCTGCAACCCGCTTCAGCAC